>JACCDL010482106.1_pt1 | contig 13527 bp, 11 predicted proteins | sample 7441931 | NCBI WGS metagenome assembly JACCDL01 (sample SAMN15323437, study PRJNA562643) | freshwater metagenome | isolation source: river surface water | place: USA:Blue River Watershed | collected 2017-08-16 | reverse complement strand
GCCCTGCGGGCGCTGCGCAGCAATATTGCCAACCTCCACGCCCAGCCACAGACCGATGTTCGGGCGAGTTCGGTCCTCGCGCTGGGCCCGGCCAAGGCCCCGCTCGACCTGATCCTGCTCGATCCGCCCTATGGCACCGGTGCCGGACAGGTGGCGCTCGACAAGCTGAACCGGCTTGGCTGGATCGGTCCGGCCACCTGGATCAGCCTGGAAACCGCGCACGATGAGGTGCCGCAGGTCAAGGGACTGGAAGCCGTCGCCGATCGCAAGGTCGGCAAGGCGCGGCTGACGCTGTTCAGGCTTTCGGCTTAGCTGCCAGCACACCCGCCAGTGTCACCACCCCCGCCAGGCTGAGCAGCAGGCCCGCCTGCGCGCCCATACCGTGGCCTGCGAGCCACTGCGCCGCGAGCGGGGTCAAGGCCCCGCCAACAATGCCGCCCGCGTTAAAGGCCACCGAAATCCCGCTGTAGCGGACGCCAACCGGGAACAGGGTGGGCAGCCAGGAGCCGAGCGGGCCATAGACGAAGCCCATCACCAGCAGCGCGGCGGCCAAAGTGGCAAAGATGATCGGCAATGAGCCGGACAAGAGCCCCGGCCCAAAAACGAGCCCGAGCGCGACGGTGGCCAATGCACCCAGCAAGAGGGTTCGCCCCGATGAGGCGTGATCCGCATAGATTGCGGCAAGGATGATCCCCAGCGCGAGGAAGGTATTGGCCCCCAGTTGTACCGCCAGGAAGGTCTCTCGCTCATAGCCAAGGGTCGTGGTCCCCTGCGCCAGGGCATAGGCCGTGGCGAGGTAGAAGATCGCAAAGCAGGCGATCACCCCCGCGCTACCGGCCAGCAGTGGGCCAAGGTGGCGGCGCAGTTCCCACAGCGGCACGGCATGTGGTGGGGCCTTGTCGAGCGCGGCCTTGAAGGCAGGCGTTTCGCCAATCCGCAGCCGCACCCACAGGCCGATGATCACCAGCACGGCGCTGAACAGGAAGGGCAAGCGCCAGCCCCAGGCGTTGAACTGGGCGTCGGTCAGCCACAGCCCCAGCAGCAGGAACAGGCCATTGGCGGCCAGGAAGCCGACTGGCGCACCGAGTTGTGGCGCAGCGCCAAAGCGGGCGGTCCAGCCCGGCGGCGCATTCTCCACCTCTAGCAAGGCCGCCCCGCCCCATTCGCCGCCCAGGCCAAACCCCTGGCCACAGCGCAACAGGCACAGCAGCGCCGGGGCGACCCAGCCGACCATCGCATAGGTCGGCAGGAAGGCGATCAGCAGGGTCGATCCGCCCATCAGCAGCAGCGAGGCGACCAGGGTCGACTTGCGGCCGATCCGGTCCCCGAAATGGCCAAAGGCAATCGCCCCCACCGGCCGCGCGAAGAAGGCGATGCCAAAGCTCATGAAGCTGAGCATGACCTGGGTGGTCGGATCGCTCGACGGGAAGAACAAGGGGCCGAACACGAGCGCCGCGGCGGTCGCGTAGATGTAAAAGTCATAGAACTCCACCGCCGTGCCCACGAGGCTGGCGGTCAGGATGCGGGCGTGCTGACGTAGTGGCTGCATGACTGCGATTGCTGCGGGGCATAACGGCTGGTGTCAACCGCCGCGAAGCGCTTGCACCCGACGGCGATGTTCCCTAGCCGTTCCGCGTGACCATGCTCCCCGACTCCCCCTCCGATCCCCTGCTCGATGGCCTGAACGCCCCCCAGCGCGAGGCTGTGCTCGCGACCGAAGGGCCGGTGCTGATGCTGGCCGGGGCCGGCACGGGCAAGACCGCGGCGCTGACCGCGCGGCTGGCGCATATCATCCGTGGCCGGCTCGCCTGGCCGAGCGAGATCCTCTGCGTCACCTTCACCAACAAGGCCGCGCGCGAGATGAAGGAGCGGGTCGGGCATCTGGTCGGCCCGGCGGTCGAGGGGATGCCCTGGCTGGGCACCTTCCACGCCATCGCCGCCAAGATGCTGCGCCGCCATGCCGAGCTGGCCGGACTGCAATCGAACTATACGATCATCGATACCGACGATCAGCTGCGCGTGCTGAAGCAGCTCATCCAGGCCGAGGGGCTGGACGAAAAGCGCTGGCCCCCGCGCCAGCTGGCGCAGTGTATTGACCGGTGGAAGAACAAGGGCCTGCGCCCCGATGACCTCGATGCGCTGGAGAACGAAAGCTTTGCCAATGGCCAGGGGCAGAAGTTCTATCGGCTCTATCAGGATCGGCTGAAGGCGCTGAACGCCTGCGATTTCGGCGATCTGCTGCTGCACATGCTGACCGTGCTGCGCGGCCACCCGGACGTACTGGAGCAGTACCGCCAGCGCTTCAAATATATCATGGTCGACGAATACCAGGACACCAACCAGGTCCAGTACCTGTGGCTGCGCCTGCTGGCCCAGCCGCGCCACAACATCTGCGTGGTGGGGGATGACGACCAGTCGATCTATTCATGGCGCGGCGCAGAAGTTGCCAATATCCTCAAGTTCGAAAAGGATTTTCCGGGCGCGAAGATCATCAAGCTGGAGCAGAACTATCGCTCCACGCCGGATATCCTGGCCGCGGCTTCCGGCCTGATCGACGCCAATAGCCAACGCCTGGGCAAGACGCTGTGGACCGAGCGCAACGGGGGCGACAAGGTCCGCGTGATCGGGGTGTGGGACGCGCCCGAGGAAGCCCGCCGCGTGGGGGACGAGATCGAGCGGCTGGAGCGCGAAGGGGCAAGCCTGAACCAGGCCGCGATCCTGGTCCGCGCCCAGTTCCAGACCCGCGAGTTCGAGGACCGGTTCATTGCGATCGGCATGGGCTATAAGATTATCGGCGGCTTCCGCTTTTACGAACGCGCCGAAATCCGGGATGCCCTCGCCTATTTGCGGCTGATCGCCCAACCGAGCGACGATCTGGCCTTTGAACGGATCTATAATACGCCAAAGCGCGGCTTGGGCGACAAGACGCTGGAAAAGCTGCACCGCCACGCGCGGATGCGGGGCGTGCCGCTGAGCCTGGCGGCAGTCGAGATTGCCGATACCGACGAACTGCCCGCGCGCGCGCGCAATACGCTGCTGTCCTTCATGCGCGATATTGCCCGCTGGCGGGACTTGGCGAAGACCACGGCCCCGGCTGAACTGGTCCGCACCCTGCTGGATGAGAGCGGCTATACCGCTGCCTTGCAGGCTGAAAAGACCGCCGAAAGCGCGGGGCGGCTGGAAAACCTGGTCGAGCTGGCCCGGGCGATGGAGGAATACGAAACGCTCGGCGATTTCCTGGAACATGTCAGCCTGGTGATGGACAACGAGGCCGCCGATGATGCCGAAAAGGTTACGATCATGACCATGCACGGCGCCAAGGGGCTGGAGTTCGATAACGTGTTCCTGCCCGGCTGGGAGGAAGGCGTATTCCCCAGCCAGCGTTCGCTCGATGAAGGCGGCCTCGCGAGCTTGGAGGAGGAACGTCGGCTGGCCTATGTGGCCATCACCCGCGCCCGGCGGCGCTGCACGATCCTCCATGCCGCCAACCGCCGCATTTATGGCCAGTGGACCAGTTCGATCCCCAGCCGCTTTATCAGCGAATTGCCCGAGGCCCACATTGAGCAGGAATCCAGCCTGTCAGGCGGCGCCTCGCTGTGGCGGGCACAATGGAGCGAGCGTGACGATCCCTTTGCCCATGTAGCACGGGATAGTGCCGCCCGCGGCCAGTCACGGGGGCCCGGTTGGCAGCGCGCGGCGGCGCAAAGTTATGACCCCACCCCGCGCCGCCTGCCCGAGGCGACCCGCAGCGCGGCCAGCTTCGCCGCCAAGCCGCGCAGCGACATCGCGCTTGGCGCGCGGGTGTTCCACGACAAGTTCGGATACGGCACGGTCACCGCGCAGGAAGGCAACAAGCTGGAGATCGACTTCGAGGCGGCTGGCCCGAAGCGCGTGATCGACAGCTTTGTAAAATTGGCGGACTAAAGCGCCGAAATCCCCAGGAAGCTCTGGATCGGGCCATTCCACTCGCCCGGTTCGCTGGGCGGGTCCCGCTCCTCGCGGCGGGGGCGTTCCTCACGCCGCGGCTTTTCGCTGCGGGCAGCGCGTTCAGCGCGCGGCTGCTCTTCGCGGGGGCGCTCCTCACGCGCAGGCTGCGCGGCGGGCTCGGGTTGGTCCTCGCGGGCCTTGCGCGCGCGCGGGGCGCGTTCGGGCTTGTCAGCAGCCTTGCCGGTTTCGACGGTGAAGACCGGGATCTTCATGCCGGTCAGCTTTTCGACATTCTCGATCGCTTCGGCGGCTTCGGGAGCGACCAGCGTGAAGGCGCGGCCAGTGGCCCCCGCGCGGCCGGTGCGGCCGATGCGGTGGACGTAATCGTCCGGGTGCCAGGGCGTGTCGAAGTTGAAGACGTGGCTCACGCCCTTCACATCGAGCCCGCGGGCGGCGACATCGGAACAGCAGAGGATATTGATCGAGCCGTCCTTGAACCGGTCAAGCTCTGCAATGCGGGCCGACTGGTCCATGTCGCCATGGATTTCGCCCGATGAGAAGCCGTGGCTCTTCAAACTCTTGTTAAGCTCACGCACCGTGGTCTTGCGGTTGGCGAAGATCATCGCCGTGGCCACATTGTCGGTCCGCAGCAGGTGGCGCAGCACCTCACGCTTGTTGCGCGACGAGGCGACCGGCACCTTGTGCTGGGCGATGTTCGCATTGGTCGAGGCCGGACGGGCCACTTCGATCGATTTCGGATTGGTCAGGAACTTGTCCGCCAGCTTCTTGATCGGCGGCGGCATGGTTGCGCTGAACAGCAGGGTCTGGCGCGTGGTCGGCAGCTTTGAACAGATCGTCTCGATATCGGGGATGAAGCCCATGTCGAGCATGCGGTCCGCTTCGTCGATCACCAGCATGTCGCAGCCGGTGAGCAGGATCTTGCCGCGCTCAAACAGGTCCATCAGGCGGCCCGGCGTGGCGATCAGCACGTCGACGCCCTCGTTCAGCGCCTTGACCTGATCGCCCATCTGCACGCCGCCAATCAGCAGCGCCATCTTGAGGTCATGGTTCTTGCCATAGGCCTCAAAATTCTCGGCCACCTGGGCGGCCAGTTCGCGGGTCGGTTCCAGGATCAGGCTGCGCGGCATCATCGCGCGGCGGCGGCCGTGGGCGAGAATGTCGATCATCGGCAGCACGAAGCTGGCGGTCTTGCCGGTGCCGGTCTGCGCGATCGCGATCAGATCGCGCATCATCAGCACGGAAGGGATCGCCTGGGCCTGGATCGGCGTGGGCGAGTCATAGCCCTTGGCGGTTACCGCCTGGACAAGTTCGGGAGAGAGGCCGAGATCGGCAAAGGGCATAAATCAGGGATATCCGGAAGAGTACGAGCGATTGCCGGTCCGCTGTGGGCCGACGTCGCTACTGACCTGCGCCCTAGGCCCATAGCAGGCCGAAAGTCAAGAAATCCGCCCGATCAGTCCTCAGCCAACATGATCTCGCGATAGCCCTGGACCTTGCACTTGGCCCCGCTGCGGGCCAGCAGTTCATCGCGATCGGCACAAAGCTGCCCATCGCTGTGCTGCGCGACAAGGAATCCGGAATAGTAATCGCGGCCCTGGCAGGCCTTTTCCAGCGTCGCGCTGACCAATCGCTGGCCGCGCAGGAACAGCATCAGCTTGTTGCCGCCACCCGATTGCACGCCCAGCAGCGAATTAAGCGGCACGCATTTGCCCATCTTGCGCTCGATCACCCGCGGGGCGCGCACATCGCTATCATCGCCGCCCAGCGAAGCAGCCAGCGGCATCGGCGCGGGCCGTGGGCTGATCCGGATCGTTACGCGCTGCTCAATCCGCACCTGTTCGGGATTGGGCAGGCGGAACTGATCGCGAAAGATCGGCAGGATCTGCTCGCCGCCCTCACTCAGCCGCTGCAAGGGGTGGGCCGGGATCGAAACCAGCGGGGCCTTATCCTGGTCCAGCGGCGCCTCATGCGGCAGGGTCGGCCTTTCCTCAGCAGCAACTGCGGCGGCCATGCCAACTGCCCCAGCAGTCAGTGCCAGCGCCAGATGCGCAAGAAAAAGGGTGGTTCGCTGCATTGCCCCGCTGAAATAGCCCCCGTGCTTGAACCCCCGCTTAACCTGCAAGTGCAGCAGCCCGCAAGGGGCTGGAAAGCCGCCCTGCCCCATGCGATAGCGCGGTCATGGCACCTGAGCACGAGACTTTCCTGGCCGAAGCCGCCGCCCTGCTCGGCCCGCGCGGGCTGACGCGCGACGCAGACCTCGTCACCCCGTGGCTGACCGACTGGCGCGGCCGCTATACCGGCGCCGCCCTGGCGCTGGCCTCTCCGGCGAGCACGATGGAGGTTGCGGAACTGGTCAGGCTCTGTGCCCGCCACAATGTGCCGATCGTGCCCCAGGGCGGCAATTCCAGCATGTCTGGCGGCGCAACGCCTGATGCAACCGGCAAGGCGATCCTGCTTTCGCTGCGGCGCATGAACGCGATTGGCGCGGTCGATACCAATGCCCGGCAGGTGACTTGCGAAGCCGGCGTCGTCCTCCAGAACCTCCACGCTGCTGCCGAGGCGCAAGGGCTGCGCTTCCCGCTGACGCTCGGCGGCAAGGGTTCGGCGACAATCGGCGGGCTGATCTCCACCAATGCCGGCGGCACCCAGGTGCTGCGCCACGGGGTGATGCGCGCGCTGGTGCTGGGGGTCGAGGCCGTCCTGCCCGATGGCGCGGTCTATTCGGCACTCACCCCGCTCAAAAAGGACAACCGCGGGTTTGACCTGAAGCAGCTGTTCATTGGCGCCGAGGGGACGCTGGGGATCGTTACCGGGGCAACGCTCAAACTGGTCCCGGCGCTGGCCGAGCGGGTGGTTGCCTGGGTTGGCCTGCCATCGATCCATGCGGCGCGGACACTGTTGCTCCATTGCGAGGCGACGGCGGGGAGCCTGTTGGAAGGGTTCGAGGTTATGCCACGCGCCTGCCTGGAAGCCGCGCTGGATTACCTGCCCGACGCGCGCAATCCCTTGGGCCAACCCCACGCGTGGCATGCGCTGATGGAACTGGCTGCGGATGCCGAGAACGCCACCAGCCTGCGCGAACGGGCCGAAGCCTTGCTGGCATCGGCCTTTGAGCAGGGACTGGCCGAGGATGCTGTGCTGAGCGCCAACGAGGCCCAGGCGGAGGCGTTCTGGACACTGCGAGACTCGGTTTCACCCGCCGAACGCGCCAAGGGACCGGCGATGCAGCACGACGTTTCGGTGCCGGTTGCCGCCATGGCCGATTTCGTCGCCACCGCCGCCCCCGCGATTGAAGCGGAGTTTCCCGGCACACAGGCCTTGGGCTTTGGCCACCTGGGCGATGGCAACATTCATTTCCATGTCCTTGCCCCCAAGGGCGTGGTTCGCGGCGAATGGGAAGAAGGCCAGGGCAAGGCGATCAGCGCGCGGGTCCATGATCTGGTCACGGCAGCTGGCGGTTCGATCAGCGCGGAACACGGCATCGGCCAGATGAAGCGCGACGAGCTGGCCCGACTGGGCGATCCAGTCGCGCTGGCGATGCTGCGCCAGGTCAAGGCGGCGCTCGATCCAAAGGGGTTGATGAACCCGGGCAAGCTGCTTGCACTGAATCCGCACACCGCTTAAAGGCGCGGCTTTATGCCTGGAGACATTCCGTTCCGGGTCGCCAATTCGGAGAGAATGCATGGCCAGCGCGCCGAACGCCACCAACCTGCCGCTGTTCTATCAGGACCTGATGCCGCTCAACAGCCGGGATCACGCCAATTACAAGACCCGCAGCACTGATCAGGCAACCTGGCTGGTGGGCGCGCATGCCGTGCCGCTGACGGCAGAGGAATTTGTCCATGCCGGTCGCTTCTACCCGATCGTCTTCGCTTCGGCCGATCAACCGGTGCCGCTTGCGCTGATGGGGCTGAACGAGGGCGTGAACCTGTTCGTTGATGACGAAGGCAAGCTGACCAACGCCGATGTCTACATCCCGGCCTATGCGCGTCGCTATCCCTTCATGCTGGCGAAGCTGCAGGCCGATTCGGATGAGCTTTCGCTGTGCTTTGACCCGACCAGCAATCTGATTGGTGAGTTCGACGAAGGCGAAGCCCTGTTCAAGGATGGCGAACCGAGCGATGTCACCAAGGGCATGCTGGAATTCTCCAAGAGCTTTGAAGAAGCCGGGATGCGCACCCAGCAGTTCGTGGAAGAACTGAACAAGTATGATCTGCTGATGGACGGCGAAGTTTCGATCCAGCAGGCCGGGTTCGAACAACCGTTTATCTACCGCGGTTTCCGCATGGTCGATCAGGAAAAGCTGCGCGATCTGCGTGGCGATGTCCTCCGCACGATGAACCAGAACGGGATGCTGGCGCTGATCTTCGCGCACCTGTTCTCGCTTGATCTGATCAGCGGCCTCTTTGCCCGCCAGGTGCAGGCCGGCAAGGGTCCGATCAGCATCGAAGACCTGGAACCGAACGCCGCCTAACCGCCGCACGGTAAGCCTGTCGCGCCGGGGCTTGCATAAGCCTCGGCCTAGGCATATCTTCATAAAGTCTTGCCGAGCTGCCCTCATGGCTTGGCAGGGCGTGGTGCACACCGTGCACCTCCTCCCTGAACCTAGGCCACCTCGTGCATGTCGCGAGGTGGCTTTTTTCTTGCGCGCTATTCTGCGGCCTGGGCCCAGCCGGCCGGATCGGCCTGGCCCAGCTCGGCCACTTCGACGGCAAGGCGGCGGACCAGCCCGGCAAGCAGATCTACCATTGCGGCGAATCCCGGCCCCGGCTCTGTCAGTCGCCCATCCAGGTAGCGCGAGCGGTCTATTTCGAGCTGCAGGGCATGCAATCCGCTGGCCGGGGCGGCATGGCGTTCCAGCACATAGCCGCCGGCATATGGGCGATTGTGCGCAGCCGGCCGGCGCTGTTCGGCGAAATAGCCAAAGCAGCTGGCAACCAGCGCCCCATGGCACGTCGTGCCGAAGCGATCACCCAGCACAAAATCAGGCGACGGCAAGCCGTCGCGCTGGCCGAGCGGGGGCATGGAATGCAAGTCGAGCAGCAGGGCCGCCCCCCAGCGCGCCCGCAATTGCGCCAGCGAATCGGCCAGGCATTGGTGATAGGGCGCGTGGATTCCATCGATCCGCGCCACCAGATCAGCCTGGTCATGGCGATGCTTCCACAGTTCGCCCAGCCCCGGCAGGCGTCGCGGAATCAGCCCCAGCCCGCTGCGCACCCGCAGGCCGGGGGTATAGCTGCCAATCCGATCCGGCTTGCCCCCGGCGACCATGTCCCAATCCACATCATCAGGTGCCCGGTTAAGGTCAATCATCGCGCGGGGGGCACGGGCAACCAACAGCGTTGCCCCGGTCGCGCTGGCCACTGCTTCACCCAGCAGATCGACATAGCGATCTTCCAGCCGCAGCGAGGCATAGGCCGGGTGGCGCATCCGCTCGATCAAACTGCCCGGATAGGCCCGGCCAGCATGGGGAACCGCGATCAGCACCGGCACCGGCGAGGCATCGCTGTGGTGCAGCGAAAAGGCTGCCTCACCCTGGGTGCCAGGAATGGCTCCCCCGGTTAGCGGCGGCGAATCGAACGGGGCCGGAGGCTCGGAATGCATGGCCGCAAGCTGGCTATCCATTCGGTTTCTGTCAAAGCCTGCGGTGCGCCGTGCTGGCAGAATCTTAACGGGTTTGGCGGTATGGCGCGCGGGATCGTACAATGCCGCATCACCACTGGGACCACGCATGATCCGCATCCTCCTTGCCGAAGACGAAGAAGCCATGCGCACCTACCTTTCGCGGGCGCTGGAAAATGCCGGGTACGAGGTGGTTTCCGTCGACCGCGGGACCGCGGCACTGCCGCTGCTTGAAACGCAGCACTTCGATCTTCTGCTGTCGGACATTGTCATGCCGGAAATGGACGGGATCGAACTGGCCCAGCGTTGTGCCGAGATCAGCCCGGCCACCAAGGTGATGTTCATCACGGGCTTCGCCGCCGTCACCCTGAAGGCCAACCGCGAAGCCCCGCAAGCCAAGGTCTTGTCCAAGCCGTTCCACCTGCGCGATCTGGTGCTGGAAGTGGAGCGGATTTTCGGCAATCCGTCGCAGGCGCTGATCTGATCTGAACTTTCGATGATCAAGCGGCTTGCATCGCGCGTGCAGCCTCGCTAATGGCGCATCCCTGCCCGGGGCGACGGCCCCGGTCAGACCTGAATGGTGCGGGCGTATAGCTCAGTGGTAGAGCACTATGTTGACATCGTAGGGGTCGCAAGTTCAATCCTTGCTACGCCCACCATTCACCAAGAACCCGCCGGAAACGGCGGGTTTTTTGTTTGCCACCGCATCGCGCGGTCAAGACCGGGGAAGACCGGGCTGCAGCATAAGAAAAGGCCCCGGTTTCCCGAGGCCTTTTCGCTTTCAAGTTTATCGCCTTGCCGCGCTTATCCGCGGAGCCACGACACCCTTACTTCGCCTTGTGGTGACCCTTGGCGCGGGCCTTGTAGTGGCGATGGTGGGTTTCGTGGTGCTGCCAGAACGTCTTGTCGTTCTTCGCAGCGGCATCGCCGGCGGCTTGCGCCTTGTCATCGGCAGCCTTGGCAGCAGCAACGGCCTGGTCAGCCGTACCCTGGGCACGCTGAGCGGCGGCAACGCCCTGATCGGCAGTCGACTGGGCCTGCTGCGCCGCAGCCTTGCCTTCACGGGCCAAAGCGACAGCCTGATCGGCAGTCGACTGAGCGCGCTTTACGTCTTCGATCGAGGCGCAACCACCAAGCAGTGCTGCCGAAACCAAAACGATAATCGCTTCCTTACGCATTCTAATCTCCTCGGTTCGTCTCAAGGCCGAATTGGATCGCATCTGAATGCAAATTCCTTGAAACTTCCACGTTCCGGAATAGCCCGACCGTGAAAATTATCTTCACTGAAATTGGATAGGCAATTTTGCTTTCTTATTTTTGATTAATTTATCACTTTGCCGCTGGCTAACGTGTAAGCACTTAATCACAAAAAAAGGCCCCGGTTTCCCGGGGCCTTTGGTTTTTGAGCCAGACGATGGGGCTTACTTGGCCTGCCAGTTCGGCTTGCGCTTTTCAGCAAAAGCCGCAGCGCCTTCGCGGGCGTCGGCGCTGGCGAACACCGGCATAACGATGGCCCCCTGCTTCTGCCACATCTCGGCTTCGGTCCATTCGTGCGACTGGCGAATCACCGCCTTCGAGGCGATCAAGGCCAGGGGGCCATTCTCGGCCACGCGGGCCGCCAGTTCGAGCGCGGCCGGGAGCGAGGGGCCTTCGACCACGCGGTTAACGAAGCCCAGTTCGTAAGCGCGGGCGGCATCGATAAAGTCACCGGTCAGGGCCAGTTCCATCGCGATGCGCGGCGGAATCTGGCGCGGCAGCTTGATCAGACCGCCGGCCGCCGCAGCCAGGCCGCGCTTGGCTTCGGGAATACCGAACTTCGAACCGGCGCTGGCGACGATCAGATCGCAAGACAGCGCCAGTTCCATGCCGCCGGCCAGGGCAAAGCCATCAATCGCGGCGATCACCGGCTTGGACGGGGTCCATTCGGTCAGTCCGCCGAAACCGCGGCCTTCGATGCTGGGACGCTCACCGCGCAGGAAGCCCTTGAGGTCCATGCCCGAGCAGAAGGTGCCGCCGGCCCCGGTCAAGACGGCGCAGCGCAGATCGCTCTCCGCTTCGAGCCGGTCCATCGCCGCGCTGATGCCTTCGGCCTGGGCCTTGTTCATCGCGTTCTTGGCTTCGGGCCGGTTCATCGTGACGATCAGCACGCCATCGCGGACTTCGGTAAGGACTTCGGGGGCTTCGCTCATGAGTCTTATCCTCTCACAGGTGTTTAACCGGACGATTAAAGCCACCAGAGCGCAAGGTCCAGCCCTTACTTGCGTGACGCTCTGCCTCTGCTAAGGGAGCGCCTGAAATTCTGCTAACTCCCCAGTGAAAGACACGCACGCGATGGCCAAGATCAAGGTAACGAACCCCGTCGTCGAAATGGACGGCGATGAGATGACCCGCATCATCTGGCAGTGGATCCGCGAACGGCTGATCCTGCCCTACCTCGACATCGACCTGAAGTACTACGATCTCTCGGTCGAAAAGCGCGACGAAACCAACGACCAGATCACCGTCGACGCCGCCAACGCCACCAAGCAGTATGGCGTTGCCGTGAAGTGCGCGACGATCACGCCGGACGAAGCCCGCGTTGAGGAATTCAAGCTCAAGAAGATGTGGAAGAGCCCCAACGGCACGATCCGCAACATCCTGGGCGGCGTGGTGTTCCGTGAACCGATCGTGATCCAGAACGTGCCGCGCCTGATCCCCGGCTGGACCGACCCGATCGTGGTTGGCCGTCACGCCTTTGGTGACCAGTACCGCGCCACCGACACGCTGATCCCCGGCCCGGGCACGCTGCGCCTGGTCTTTGATGGCGACAACGGCGAAACGATCGACCTGGAAGTGTTCAAGTTCCCCAGCTCGGGCGTCGCCATGGCGATGTACAACCTGGACGATTCGATCCGCGATTTCGCCCGCGCTTCGCTTAACTATGGCCTGTCGCTGGGCTGGCCGGTCTACCTGTCGACCAAGAACACGATCCTCAAGGCCTATGACGGCCGCTTCAAGGACCTGTTCCAGGAAGTCTACGAAACCGAAGGCTTCAAGGAAAAGTTTGCCGCTGCCGGGATCGTTTACGAACACCGCCTGATCGACGACATGGTCGCCTCGGCGCTCAAGTGGTCGGGCAAGTTCGTCTGGGCCTGCAAGAACTATGACGGCGACGTGCAGTCAGACCAGGTGGCTCAGGGCTTCGGCTCGCTCGGCCTGATGACCTCGGTGCTGATGACCCCCGATGGCAAGACCATCGAGGCCGAAGCCGCCCACGGCACCGTCACCCGCCACTATCGCCAGCACCAGCAGGGCAAGGCGACCAGCACCAACCCGATCGCCAGCATCTTCGCCTGGACCGGCGGCCTGCGCTATCGCGGCAAGTTCGACAACACCCCGGAAGTGGTGAAGTTCGCTGAGACGCTGGAACGCGTCTGCATCGAAACTGTTGAAAGCGGCAAGATGACCAAGGACCTGGCGATCCTGATCGGGCCGGACCAGCCCTGGCTGACCACCGAAGGCTTCTTCGAGGCGATCGTTGAGAACCTCGAAAAGGAAATGGCCGCCTGGGCCTGATCCAAGCGCCTCTGAATCAAGACGAAGCCCCCTGCCCGCAAGGTCAGGGGGCTTTCTTTTGCGCCGGTGATGCCGCTAAGGTCTAGCCATGGCCGGACCGACCGAACTCACCTCCCCCGCTGTAGGCGATGCCCTGGTAATCCTGGGGGCAGCCGGGGCGATCATCCCGGTTTTCGCCCGGTTCCGGATCACGCCGATTATCGGTTTCATCCTGGTGGGCCTGCTGATTGGCCCGTTCGGGCTGGGTCGGCTGGTGCCGCTTGCGCCCTGGCTTGAACATATCACCATAGCCGATCCCAAAACGCTCGCCCCCGTGGCAGAGATGGGGATCGTGCTGCTGCTGTTCGAGGATATTGCCCTGATCCCGATCATCTTCCTGCTGGGGGCGATGGGGCGCGGCGG
>JACCDL010180790.1_pt1 | contig 13529 bp, 9 predicted proteins | sample 7441931 | NCBI WGS metagenome assembly JACCDL01 (sample SAMN15323437, study PRJNA562643) | freshwater metagenome | isolation source: river surface water | place: USA:Blue River Watershed | collected 2017-08-16 | reverse complement strand
GTTGGTGCGAGGAGCTCTTAAATTTCTGGGGCGAAGTTGCACCGAGTGCGCTTCGTGCAGGCGGGCTTGGCATTCGCGACTTAAAAGATACTGCGAACCATCTTGGAGTCACCGAAGGTTGCGCTGCATTTGTTGCAGAGCTCTGCTATCTATCAGGTTTAGTTGCAATTGATGCAGATGAGAGCATCGCACCCACAAATCAATTTGATATCTGGTTGACTCAAGATTTTGAAACTAAATGGCGAAATTTAATCTCGCTCTGGATTTTAACTTCCCGAGTTTCTGGTTTAGTTGGACGTAGCGAACAGAAGTTTGCCGCGCTAGGCCCTGAGTTAGATCGAATCAGCGCTGCAAATGTGCGCTCCAGGATTTTAGATGAACTGAAAAGTCATATCGAACTCTCTCCTACTTTGAACTCATTTACAGAGCGCATGAAATGGTTAGCGCCTTTACGTCGTGGCGCTAATTTGCGTGACGATCTAGTTAAGTGGACCTTAGAAGAGTGCGAATGGCTAGGTATTACTGGCCTTGGTGCGCTATCCACCTTTGCAGCGGAACTTCTTGATGGAGATGATGATTTAGGAGTTAATGCAGCACTTCCTACGCCGATTGATTTCATAACTATTCAAAGTGATCAAACGGCAATCGCACCCGGACCGCTACAACATGAATTAGCAGTTGAAATGAGCCAAATTGCAGATATCGAAAGTCGTGGTGCAGCTACAGTTTATCGATTCACTGAAAGTTCTATACGCAGAGGTTTGGATCATGGCAAAAGTAGCTCTGAGATCAGCAAATTCTTAAACAAAATCTCTAAGACCACATTGCCACAGCCACTTGAATATTTGATTACTGACACCGCCAGAAAACATGGCCAACTGCGGGTTGGTGCGATTCATTGCTACTTGCGCTGTGAAGATCCTTCAGTGCTCACCGAGATCATGGCAGATAAGAAAATTGATCTAGCACTACGCCAAATTGCCCCAACTGTTTTAGTTTCAGATTTTGATATCGATGAAGTCTTAGGTGCGCTAAGAAGCAACGGTTATCTACCGGCTGCTGAGAGCGCTCAAGGAATCTTGCTTAGCTCTCCACACAATAAGAGAGTCAAGAATCGACCTAAACCCCCAAGAATCGTCGGCGAGATCGAACCACCAACTGCTGAGGCAATCACTGCAGCAATTAGAACCATCAAAGTTGGAGAACAATCCACTGCAAAGCAGGCGCAATTACGTAGCAATGGTGCCTTGCCGCGAACTACAGCAAGTGAGACTTTAGAGATCATCAATAAGAATTTAAGTCGAACACTTTCAATCGGTTATGCAGATAACAATGGCGGCGTTTCTCATCGAATCGTTGATCCGCAGCAAATTGCAAATGGCGTCTTACTTGCTCGCGATCACAGCACTGGAGAGTTGCAGAGCTTCAAAATCATTCGTATTACAGGGGTCGCGCCACTATGAGCACCGTTACTGGCAGAATTGACCCTATGTTGCAAGCTTTGGAGTCGTTGGTAAGAGCAGAGTCTCCTACTGAAGACTTAGCTGCTTGTCGCAAAGTTGTAGAGCTCGCTAGCAAAATTGCAGAGGCCGAACTTGGTAGCGCAGCTCAGATACTTGAAGTAAATGGCCGCCCAATTTTTTGGTGGGGAGATAAAAATCCTAAAGTGGTCTTACTTGCACATTTAGATACCGTCTGGCCGATTGGTTCCTTCGATCCCATCTGGCAGATCGATGGTGATGTGATTCGTGGTCCCGGAACATTTGATATGAAAGTCGGATTTACCCAAGCGCTATTTGCGCTAAAGGGAATTGATGGACCAGTTGCGCTGATTGCAACTACCGATGAAGAAACCGGAAGTTTTGCATCTCGAGATTTAATCAAAGAGGTATCAAAGAACGCTGCTGCAGTTCTCGTTTTAGAGGCCTCGCTTGATGGAAAAGTTAAGACTGGCCGTAAAGGCACTGCAATGTATGAGATTAAAGCTATTGGTCTGGCAGCGCATGCTGGTCTCGAACCTGAAAAGGGAATCAACGCCTCAGTAGAACTTGCAGCACAAATACTGGAACTTAAAGGACTTGAATCAAAAGAACATGGCACAACTGTGGTTCCGACCATGATCAAAGGTGGCACAACCTCAAATACTGTTCCAGAAATGGCCAGTGTCGAAATCGATGCACGTTCATTTAATCAAAGAGATTTAGAGCGAGTAGATGCTGCAATCAAGTCACTTACTCCAAAGACAGCTGGTGCAAAATTAGAGATCACTGGTGGACTTAATAGACCAGTACTAGAACCAAAATCAACCAAAGAGCTCTACGAAATTGCCGAGCAAGTTGCAGTAAAGATGGGTATTGCTCCACTTGGAAGCGCTGAGGTAGGTGGCGCAAGTGATGGCAACTTCGCTGCTGCTGCCGGCGCTCGAGTATTAGATGGACTTGGCGCTATTGGCGGTGGCGCACATGCTAAAAATGAATGGGCGAGCATCGCTGGCATGCAAGAACGATCCAAATTTCTACACCAATTCATCAAGCAGTTAATTGCAGAATTAGATAAAGAATTAGATAAGGAAACCAAGAAATGAGCGATGGACCATTAATCGTCCAGAGCGATAAGACTCTGCTTTTAGATGTTGATCACCCAAATTCAACTGAATGTCGACGCGCAATTGCACCATTTGCCGAACTTGAGCGCTCTCCAGAGCATATTCATACATATCGTTTAACGAATTTAGGACTTTGGAATGCCAGAGCAGCAGGACATGATGCAGAGAATGTAATTGATACCTTAATCAAATATTCTCGTTATGCAGTTCCGCATTCTTTACTACTTGATGTTGCTGAGACCATGTCTAGATATGGCCGATTACGTTTAGAGGCAAATCCAATTCATGGATTGGTTTTAGTCACAACAGACAGCGCAGTACTTGAAGAGGTAATTCGCGCGAAGAAGATCGCACCTCTACTAGGTTCTCGAATAGATAAAGAGACTGTTGCCGTTCATCCTTCACAACGCGGCTCGATCAAACAGCATTTACTTCGACTTGGTTGGCCGGCCGAAGATTTTGCAGGATATGTAGATGGACAAGCACATCCAATTGATTTAGTTCAAGAAGGTTGGCAGATTAGCCAATATCAAGAGCATGCGGCGGAAGGATTTTGGCATGGTGGTAGCGGAGTTGTAGTGCTCCCATGTGGCGCCGGAAAGACCATAGTTGGCGCAGCTGCGATGGCTCATGCCAAAGCGACAACTTTAATTCTTGTCACCAACACAGTTGCAGCGCGTCAATGGCGAGATGAATTACTTCGCAGAACTTCACTAAATGAAGATGAGATCGGCGAATATAGCGGCGCGAAGAAGGAAATTCGTCCAGTAACTATTGCTACATACCAAGTAATGACCAAGAAGAAGAATGGTGTTTATGCCCATTTAGATCTCTTTGATTCATACGACTGGGGTTTGATAATTTACGATGAGGTGCACTTACTTCCAGCGCCAATCTTCCGTTTTACTGCAGATATCCAATCACGTCGTCGTTTGGGATTAACTGCAACATTAGTACGTGAAGATGGCATGGAAGGCGAGGTCTTCTCTTTGATCGGCCCAAAGAGATTCGATGTTCCTTGGAAAGAGATTGAATCTCAGGGCTATATCGCACCCGCTGAATGTATTGAGATTCGTGCCACGCTCTCCGAGAGCGAACGTCTCTCCTATGCCACTGCTGAAGTTGAAGAGAAATATCGTTTCTGTGCAACCACTGCCACCAAGCAAAAAGTTGTGCAAGCGCTAGTTGAGAAACATGCCGATGATCAAGTTTTGGTGATTGGTCAGTACATTTCACAACTAGATGAGCTCAGCGAGCAATTAGGCGTTCCATTGATTAAAGGTGAGACTCCGATAAAAGAACGTGAATCTCTCTTTGCGCAATTCAGATCTGGCGAAATTAAATGCCTCGTAGTTTCTAAAGTTGCTAATTTCTCAATCGATTTGCCTGATGCCACTATCGCTATCCAAGTAAGTGGCGCATTCGGTAGTCGCCAAGAAGAGGCGCAGCGACTTGGTCGAATTCTCAGACCAAAATCTGATGGACGTGGGGCTAGATTTTATTCAGTAGTTAGTAGAGACACTATTGATCAAGATTTCGCACAAAATCGTCAACGCTTCCTTGCAGAACAGGGTTATAGCTATCGAATCATTGATGCTGACGATGTTTTTCAAGGAAAGATTTAAACTCTTCGATATCCACACGAAAGTGTGAAAAATACTTTCCGTTTACTTGGACAACTGGAATCAATTGACCATACAAGTCTTCTAACTCTTTATTCCCGTCAATTAACTTAACTTCTATCGTGAAATCTAAAGTGGATTCCAATGGTTTTAAAAGATTCTCAGCGTTCTCGCATAAATGACAGCCAGTACGACTATATATTGTGACTAATGGCTGCTTCATGTGTGTAAGTGTATTTGGTAGGTTTATTGCGTGAAACGTCGGAGTTTTAAAGGTTTTTTTCTCGCCATTCTTGCGGCGACCTTTATTGCGCCTTCGATTGCACCACCAGCAACTGCGCTCTTCTACCAAAGACCAGCCACCACTTGGGGACATATCTATGCTGGCGAAAGTAATGTAAAAACTTATAACGCAGTGGCTCCAGCTGGTGCTCGTTTAGAATCAAAATCGAAATTTGAGGTTAACTACAATAATTTTCCAAGCTGGGCACAGCGTGATGTACAGGCAGCAATTGATGTGTGGTCTGCAAATTTTCAATCCGCAGTTCCCATCAAAGTAGAGGCAACTTGGGGTCGTTCTACTGTCTATGGATTACTTGGCAGTGCAAGGCCAGGTGATTACTTCAGCAACTTTGTAAATGCTCCAGATCCAACGCTTTGGTATCCATCAGCCATGGCAAACGCTTTGGCGGGTAGAGATTTAGATAAAAATAATGCTGAAATTATCATTCAAGTAAATTCATTAGCGCCATGGAATACCCGAAATGATGGTTCTCCGAGCAGATCCGAGTTTGATCTGCAATCCGTTTTCATTCATGAACTTGGACATGGTTTGGGATTTCTCTCAACTGACTCTTACGACACCTTCTTTGGCTTCGGCTCTATCGAGCAACCAACTCCATTTGATGCCTATCTCCAATTAGATGATGGAAGGCGATTAAGCGATCTCCCCTCTCCAAGTTTGGAATTAGGTAAAGCGCTCACAAGTAATTTGAGTTGGTCTGGTCCAAGGGGAATTGCTGCAAATGGTGGAGTAAAGCCAAAGATGTATACCCCGGCTAGTTATGAAAGCGGCTCTTCGGTCTCTCATTTAGATGAAGCTACATTCTCAAGCGCTGGTGTTAATTCAGTGATGACACCAAATCTTGATGCAGGTGAAGTTTTTCGCGAACCGGGTTCATTACTTCTTGCAATGATGGAGGATATGCGAAACAAACCTCCCGCAGGCATCGCAGTGGGAATGCCAAATCAAGTGCGTAATTTGCAGGTTTTGGTCGGTGATTCCAGCGTAATCGTGACTTTTGATCCACCAACAAATGTTCGAAGCGCACAAGTTAGTAGTTATGCAATTAAGAACACCAAGACTGGAACAGTCAATTACGCAACCACCAGTCCATACATCATAAAGAATTTAAAGAATGGCACGAGTTATACCTTTAGCGTGGTCGCCCAAAATAGTAATGGAAGTTCTGAGCCGGTCGTAAGTGAATCTATAACGCCGGTAAATACTTGGCGAACAAATGCAATTGATTCTGCGAGTGATGCGAAATACTTGGTAACGAGTACTTACAACAATCAACCATTTATCGCCTATATAAGTGGTCGCACCGGAACCTTACGAACTGCCACCTACTCTGCTGGGGTTTGGCGAAAAGTGGTATTAGATGGCATGGGTGGAAGCGCTGGCCGTACGAAGAATCGCCTCGGTGGACATTTATCGATGTGCACAGCCGGAAGCGGTGCTAGACAAATCTTGCATCTTTTTTATGGGGATACGGTGGATAAAGATTTACGGCATGCAACTCTCTCTGTTAACGGAAATTCATTTGAAGTGGTGGATGGAAATGCGCAATCAATCCAACCTTATGATCAACCAAATCGAACCAGGACTGGAAGTGAAGTCTCATATTCCAGCGCCTGCGTTGCAACTACTACCAATGTTCAAGTTTTTTATCGCGATGAGAGCCAAGGAGTGTTACTTGGAGCGGTAAAACGAACAACGAGTACAGGTAAATGGAGTTACGAGTTGATCGATGGTGATCGTAAGACAGATGGACGTACAACCGGTGATGTGGCTTTCCACCTTGATGCCTTGCTCTCCGGCGGTGTTACATATTTAATTTATGATTCTATTTTGGTCATCAATCAGAAGAAAGATGCCACCTCCGGTGAAGTTCGTTTAGCGACTCGAAATGGAACTGATGCAAACACATGGAGATATGAGACTCTAGATGCGCCGAGTACCTCAGCTTCGGTACTTGGTTACGATGTCGCAATCTCCAAAGTCGCTGGAAAAATAACTCGTGCGTGGTTTGGTGCTGCAGGTTCTACGCTGCCAAATCCAAGCCAAGTTCGAACCCAAGGTGAAGGCGATGCCGTACAAGTTCTCTCCATATCCAAACTTGGCTCACCAAATGGTTCTATAAACTTAAGTGGAAACACTCTGGTGATGACATGTCAAAAACGACTTTGTGCATTAGACACCATCACCAAGAAAGTTACCCTAATTAGCGGATGGCAGAGCGAAGATCCCATCAATAGCGGTTGGGTAACAATAAATGGAAATAGATTCTTAGTTGCTGGCATTAATGGAGCTTTAGTTGCGCTAAGAAGTTAGTAGCGTATTAGTGGGGATTTATTAAGCAGTTAAGAGTTTTACTTGCTAAGTGGGCCTAGTAGGAAACTCTCTAAACGTTGCTCAGGTCGAGCTTGATTTGCATGTTGAGATCTATATGAAGCTGTGCCATCCACTCCACAGAGTGATCTGATTGCACTAGAGCCACCTGGATGAGAATTAATCCACTTAGTTAGATCGTAAACGTTTTCACTAATCACGCTCCAGCAACTGCTTGCAGAGTTATTCTGACGCACCAACTCCATCGTGTATTTGATAGTCGTCGCTGTTGGAGTAGGAGTTGGAGTAGGAGTTACAGCTGGCGTATTTGTTGGTGCTGGCGTTGAAGTTTTGACAGGGCTCGGAGTTGCTGACGGTGTTGGTGCCGACGTTGGTAATTCGCCACGAATTACTTCACCCGGGATCTCTTTATCCCCGATTGCAATTGTGACCGATGCTCTTGCCCGACTTGTGATCATGATGCCGTAAATACCTGCTTCAGCATCAAACGAATTACGTGCAAGGTATAAATAATTTGTCTTGCCAAATGGTTCAAAGAACTTGGTCCGTTCAGAGATACGCATCGTAACTTTCTTGCCAGTCGGTGAGGTGATAACAACTGTTGGCAACGAAGTTGTGCGAAGTGTATTTTCTGGTTTTTTATCAACAATCAAATACTGAATTGAAAATAAGTCACCAGATTTAAATGCCGCTCGGAAAGCTCGTTTCTCTCCGGCTCGCGTAAATGATGCTCGAACTGCAAAAGAGATGGTGCCATCCGTTAATAGCGGACCTTTAGCTGCTGTGGTGTCAGTATTGGTTAGAAATACTGGTTGATGTGCATTTGCACTAATGGGTTGGAGTGCGAATTGCAGAACTAGCGCTGCGCTTAATAACAAGAGCCGCGCTGACATCGGATTCCTCTAATGCAACTTAAATACTATTTAGCGTTGCGACGCTGAATACGGGTCTTCTTAAGAAGCTTCTTATGCTTCTTCTTAGCCATACGCTTGCGACGCTTCTTGATAACTGAACCCATAACGCTCCTTGTATTGAAGGTTGAAGATTAACCTAGATTTATACGATACAAAAACCCGCCAGCAAGAACCACTGGTCCCAAGGCGCTATTGGCAGTTAACGCGGTTAACGAGCCGGAATTCGTGAAGTAAGCCCCAGTAACTACGCCCTTGCCATCAAATTGCAATAAAAGTAGCGCACCCTTTCGCTTCCACGAAGGAAGCGCCTTAACTGGACCCATAGAGACAAATGCTCCATAGCTAATCTTTCCCACAGCTACAGTTAACGCACTGCCATTTGATGGGTAACGATCAGTCCAAGTTGGTAGAAAAGAATTGTTAAATTTTGTGATTGCAGCGGAGTTGTTTGAGTAACCACCTAGAAGCAAATTGGAGGTCGTGGATCTCCAGGCTCGATTAGCTCTGGTCTCAGAACTTCTTTGAACTAAGGTAACTTTATTATTTGAAACTCTCGCCAAAAATCCATCAACTTTTCCACGTAACGGTTTACCAGCTAAAGTTTCGGCACTTTGGCCAACTGCCACTACACCACCATCTGCATTTCGAGCAATCGCAAATACTTGTGTAGTCGATTTTCCAATTAATGTTGGTTTGCTATTCCAATTGACCACAAAACCACTGTTGCCTGGATCTGTAAATGTGGTTCCAGCAATAGTGATCCCAAATCTATCTGCAATCACCGCAGTTGGAATTGTTGCGGTTGGCATGAGCATGGAAGCGCTGTCCAAAACCTCGCCAGTTAGATTTAGCTTCCAGTACCAGAGATTTACGGCATCGCTTTTATTGGAACTCACTGGATCTGGAATTACATTATCGGGATTTAGAACTCCACCAATAGGTGGCAAAGTACCTACAATTGGATTTGCACCTGCTCCTACCAAGATGAAATTACCTTCAGAATCAACAGTCGCGGCGCTTACAAAAGATTCCACGCCGCCAACTAACTCAACGGTTGGACCATTAATAAATTGGGCAAAACCATTCTTCTCACGATTACCAAATACCAAAATTTGCGAACCTGAAGCGACCACACCAATAGCAGCGCTATCAACTGGCGCAACTTGAACCAATGGTTTTGCCACTACAGCAGCATCTGCGTTTACTAAATTGATTGGCAGAGATAAAGAAAGTAGCGCAAGCAGCGCGATTAATCGCTTCATTTAGCTCAATTCAATTGAGCGGTCACGTGCTGCTTTCATAGCTTTTGCAACGATTCGCTCCAAATCCTCTAATTTAAATGATTGCAACGCTGCAAATGTGGTTCCGTTTGGGCTGGTTACATTTTCACGTAATGTGGTTGCACTCTTACCTGAGGTTTCTAAAAGTTTCGCGGAACCTATCATTGTTTGAACCGTTAATTGGGTGGCAACTTCATCTGAAAGGCCTAACTCTTTAGCACCAGCAATCATCGCTTCCACAAATGCAAAGAAATAAGCTGGACCAGAGCCGCTGGTTGCAGTTACCGCATCTTGTAACTCTTCAGGAACTTCGGTAGCTACTCCGGCAGAATTCAATAGATCGATCACGAAACTCTTCTGGTTTTGGCTAACGTCTGAGCCAAATGAATATCCGGCTGCACCCGCACCAATCAAAGTTGGTGTGTTTGGCATGACCCGAACGACTGGATTCTTGCCACCTAAGCCATCTGAAATCGTTGCGATCTTCTTACCTGCTACAAAAGAAATTACCAAAGCGGTATTTGAGAGCTTGCCATTTATTTCAGCTAGCACTCCAGTGAGATCTTGTGGTTTTACTACCAGCAATACCGCATCGCTATCAGCCAAATCACTGCCGATTTTGATTGAGTATCTGCTCTGTAATTCGTTGGCTCGATCTGCTCGCTTCTCAAGAATCTGAATTTTTTCAGGTGAATGTCCGGCTTTAATCAATGCAGATATCAACGCTTCACCCATCACGCCAGCGCCAATTATCGATACTTGCTTAAAGCTCATGGCGATAGTTTACTTAAATCAGATTGATAATCAGCGATGATTAACGATGTGCATTACTAAGCAATTAAGCGTAGTCTTTCGCTCTATGTCTGAAGTCTCAGCAGGTTTTGCTCGCGATTGGGTTGAGTTCACTGACCCGGAAGATGATGAGCAGATTTACAAATGTGATCTGACTTGGCTCACCTCAAATTGGACCTGTGTTTATGGCGATGGTTGCAAAGGCGTTTTTAAAGATCAACCAAATAGTGGATGCTGCACTGAAGGCGCCATGTATTCAGATGAGGCCGACGAACTTCGAGTTATAAAAGCAGCAAAACGTCTAACACCTGATATGTGGCAGTTTTATGATGAAGCACATAAAAAAGAAAAATTTGAGATCTCCGAAGTTGACGAAGATAAAGAGAGAAAAACCAGAACCGTAAATGGTTCTTGTATCTTCTTAAATCGAAAAGGTGAATTCGGAACCTTCGGATGCGTGTTACACCATTTAGCGCTTAAAGAAGGTTCGCACTTCTTGGATGTAAAACCAGATGTTTGCTGGCAGCTACCAATCCGACGCTCCTTTGAAGTACGCGAAGTTGGCGAGCGCGAATATGCAGTCACTGTGATTGGCGAATACGAAAGACTTGCATGGGGCGATGGCGGAGAAGATTTCGATTGGTATTGCTCAAGTGATTCCGATGCGCACGTAGGCAAAGAACCGGTCTATTTATCTAACTCTGCGGAACTCAAAGCGCTCATGGGCGAGAATAATTATGCGATCCTCAAAGAGATCTGCGATAAACGTATGGAGGGTATCGCCCTTGCTAAAGCGAAATCTCTGCCGCTCTTTGTAATTCAACACCCAGCAACTGTCGCCGCTTCACACTAAAGTTCGCTTCGTGGCAAAGCCAAAATCAGATCCCTTTAAATGCGCCGAATGTGGCTGGACTAGTACCAAATGGGTTGGTCGCTGCGGTGAATGCCAAGCTTGGGGTAGCGTTGAAGAGATTGGTGCGCCAAAGAAATTATCTTTAGTTGCCGGCCATGTTTCACAACCTGCGACGCCAATTTCAGAGGTAGATCTAGCAAGTGCAACTGCACGCCCCACCAAAATCGACGAATTAGATCGCGTTTTAGGTGGTGGCATCGTTCCTGGCGCAGCCATATTGCTCGCCGGAGAACCAGGCGTCGGAAAATCCACTTTATTACTCAGCGTCGCTTCGCAAGTGGCCACTAACGGTGTACATACTCTTTATATCTCTGGCGAAGAGAGCGCATCGCAAGTTCGCTTACGCGCAGAGCGCATCAATGCACTTAATCAAAATCTCTGGCTAGCCTCCGAAACTGATTTAGGAGCAGTAATTGCGCATATCGATTCTGTAAAACCAGAACTTTCAATTATTGATTCAATTCAAACAATCGGATCAACTACCGTAGAAGGCGCACCTGGTGGCGTTACTCAAGTTCGCGAAGTTGCAGCAGCGCTAATTCGTATCTGCAAAGAACGTGATATTGCTCTGCTATTAGTTGGACACGTAACCAAAGATGGTTCAATTGCCGGTCCTCGCCTACTCGAACATATTGTGGATGTTGTTTTAAATTTCGAAGGCGAACGCCACTCAAGGCTACGTTTAATCAGAGCGATCAAGAATCGCTTTGGTGCATCTGATGAAGTTGGTTGTTTTGATATGAACGACTCCGGAATTCACGGGGTTGCAGATCCAACTGGCTTATTTACATCTCGTCACACCGAGCCAGTACCTGGTACTTGTGTGACAGTTACGCTCGAAGGTCGAAGACCGCTACTTGCTGAAATCCAAGCTTTAGTTAGCGCTGGTCGTGAAAATGATTACGGCAACGCCCGTCGCGTAACTAGCGGTATGGATTCATCTCGCACATCAATGACTCTGGCAGTGCTAGAACTCCGCGCAAATATTCGTTTATCTGGTCGCGATGTTTATGTGGCAACAGTCGGCGGGATGAAGATGTCCGAACCCGCTGCAGATCTCGCTGCAGCGCTTGCAATTGCCTCCGCAGCTAAAGGTTTAGCGCTACCTGCAGATTTAATTGCAGTTGGAGAAGTTGGATTGGCAGGCGAAATCCGCAAAGTTTCTGGTGTGCAACGTAGGCTCGAAGAGGCGCATCGTTTAGGTTTCAAACGTGCGTTAGTTCCCGCAGGTAGCGAAGTTAAATTACCTGGTATGGAGATCGTCGAAGTTTCCAGAATCGATCAAGCAATAACCAAAGTAAAGATTTAAATCGCTTCTGGAGCTAGTTCCTCTGGAGATTCTGGTGTTCCACCTTTGCGTTCACCCTTAAATGTAAACACGGCATCTGCGCCTTCGCCTTCGACATCTACCAAGACAATCTCGCCAGGCTTAAGTTCATTGAACAGTATTCGCTCTGATAGCGCATCTTCGATATCGCGTTGGATTTCGCGACGTAGCGGACGAGCGCCAAGCAATGGGTCGTAACCACGCTTTGCAAGTAAGACCTTTGCATTTGTGGTCAATTCGATGCCCATATCTTTTGCCTGTAAACGCTTATCAAGATTTGCAATCATCAAATCTACGATTTCGATGATCTGATCTTGATTTAGCTGGTGGAAGACGATGACATCGTCAATACGGTTTAGGAACTCTGGGCGGAAGTGATTCTTAAGCTCATCACTTACCTTCGCCTTCATACGTTCGTAGTTAGTTAGAACATCTTCAGAGTTAGCAAATCCAAGTCCCAAACTCTTTGAGATATCGCGAGTACCTAAGTTGGTAGTCATGATGATGATGGTGTTCTTGAAGTCGACGGTGCGACCTTGTGAATCAGTTAGGCGACCATCTTCTAGAACTTGAAGTAATGAGTTGAAGATATCTGGGTGTGCTTTTTCGATCTCATCAAATAGCACCACTGAGAATGGGCGACGGCGTACTTTTTCCGTTAACTGTCCACCTTCGTCGTAACCGACATATCCTGGAGGTGCACCAAATAGTCGAGATGCAGTGTGGCGCTCTGAATATTCAGACATATCCAATTGAATCAACGCATCTTCATCGCCAAATAAGAATGATGCAAGAGTACGTGAAAGTTCGGTCTTACCAACGCCAGATGGACCTGCGAAGATAAATGATCCACCAGGACGACGTGGATCCTTCAACCCAGCGCGAGTACGGCGAATCGCTTGTGAAAGCGCTTTGATCGCCTGCTCTTGTCCGATGACGCGCTTATGTAGTTCGTCTTCCATACGAAGTAAGCGCGCAGTCTCTTCTTCAGTTAACTTAAAGACTGGAATACCGGTTGATGCAGATAGAACTTGTGCGATTAGCTCTTCATCAACTTCGGTTACTTGATCAAGAGCGCCATCTTTCCAGGCCTTCTCTTTCTCTTGACGTTCGTTGATTAGATTCTTCTCATCATCGCGAAGCTTTGCTGCCTTCTCGAAATCTTGGCCATCAATCGCAGATTCTTTTTCACGGCGGACATTTGCAATACGATCGTCGTATTCGCGAATCTCAGGTGGCACAGTCATACGCTTAATGCGAAGGCGTGATCCTGCTTCATCGATCAAATCAATCGCCTTCTCTGGCAAGAAACGATCTGAGATATAGCGATCTGCCATGTTGGCAGCTGCTGCAAGTGCACCATCTGTAATTGATACACGGTGGTGTGTTTCGTAGCGATCGCGTAGACCCTTAAGTATTTCAATTGTGTGAGCAACAGATG
>JACCDL010778924.1_pt1 | contig 13533 bp, 11 predicted proteins | sample 7441931 | NCBI WGS metagenome assembly JACCDL01 (sample SAMN15323437, study PRJNA562643) | freshwater metagenome | isolation source: river surface water | place: USA:Blue River Watershed | collected 2017-08-16 | reverse complement strand
GTGGTAGGTTGTGGTGGAGATCGCGATAAAACTAAACGTCCAATAATGGCAGAGGTTGCAACGAAGTTAAGTGATAAAGTAATACTTACCTCTGATAATCCAAGAACTGAAGATCCCGCAACCATTATAAAAGAGATGGAAGCTGGAGTAGGTATATCAAAACGAGCAAAAACATTAAGCATAACAGATAGAAAAGAAGCGATACGTACAGCATGTCATTTAGCTCAACCTGGTGATATCATTTTATTAGCAGGCAAGGGGCATGAGAAATATCAAGAAATCAACGGTATCAAATATCCGTTCGACGATAAAAAAATATTAAAAGAACAATTTGATTTATTAACAGGCACTAATAACTAAATATGTTATACTATCTCTTCACATACCTAGATCAACACTTCAATATTCCTGGAGCAGGAGTATTTCAGTATATCACCTTCAGAACAACGATGGCTGTGATTGTTTCATTAGTCATTTCATTGTTAATGGGTAAATCATTAATTGCTTATTTACATAGACAGCAGGTAGGTGAAACGATTCGTGATTTAGGCTTAGAGGGGCAAAAGGAAAAGCAAGGCACACCAACGATGGGTGGTTTAATTATTCTTGCTGCAATATTAATTCCGACGTTATTATTCGCCAAGTTAGATAACGTGTACATCATCTTAATGATTATTACAACTGTGTGGATGGGTACTATTGGTTTCATTGATGATTACATCAAAGTATTTAGAAAAAACAAAGAAGGCTTAGCAGGTAGATTTAAAATTGTAGGTCAAGTGGGCTTGGGATTAATCGTAGGTTATACAATGTTCTTTCACCCATCAATTGTAGTGAAAGAAAAAATACAAGCAGCAGATGCAGGTCTATCGCAATATCAATCATTCGAAGAGTCAAACATCAATAGCAAATTTCATTTATCAAAAGCAGAGAAGTCAACAAAAACAAATGTTCCATTTTACAAGAACAATGAATTTGATTATGCGAAACTCTTGAAGTTTATTGGCGATGATTATGAGAAATATGCATTCTGGATTTTTATTCCGATCGTCATCATCATCATTACAGCTGTTTCGAATGGTGCGAATATTACCGATGGCATCGACGGATTGGCAACGGGAACATCCGCAATAATAGGAGCCACATTAGGTATTCTAGCATACGTATCGGGTAACATGGTATTTGCCGATTATCTAAACATCATGTACATACCTAACTCAGGTGAGCTCGTGATTTTTGCCGGTGCATTTATAGGCGCATGTATTGGTTTCTTATGGTACAATGCCTATCCAGCGCAAGTGTTTATGGGTGATACAGGCAGTTTAGCAATAGGTGGTATTATCGCTACTTATGCAATCATGATTAGAAAAGAATTATTAATACCCGTGTTATGCGGAATATTCTTAGTGGAGAATTTATCAGTAATTATTCAAGTAAGTTATTTCAAATACACGAAGAAAAAATACGGCGAAGGTCGTAGAATATTTAAGATGTCACCATTACATCATCATTACCAAAAGCTAGGTTATTCAGAACCCAAAATTGTAACAAGATTTTGGATCAGCGGAATCATATTGGCGGTGGTGACGATAGTGACGCTGAAGCTTAGATAAAAATTGTATAGAGTATAGAGTACTGGGTACTGAGATAGCAAACTCATTACTAAATACTAGAACCATAATAAAATATAGAAAGCAAAAATATACATTAACTAAAGGATGTCAACAATCAAAATCATTGTGCTAGGAGGAGGCGAAAGCGGTACCGGAGCAGCGATTCTCGCGAAGAGAAAAGGCTTTGAGGTGTTTCTTTCTGACAGCGGTATGCTTAAAGATATTTATCAGAAAATGTTGAACGATGAAGGTATTGAGTGGGAGCAAGGTCAACATACTGAAGAACGTATTTTATCTGCTACTGAAGTTATAAAAAGTCCGGGTATACCCGAAAAAGCACCACTCATCAAAAAGCTGCGTGCACAAGGTACACCAGTTATTTCAGAGATAGAATTTGCTGCAAGATATACGAATGCGAAGATGGTATGTATTACAGGTACTAACGGTAAAACGACTACTACTTTGTTGACGTATCATATATTGAAAAACGCTGGATTGAATGTGGGATTGGCGGGTAACATCGGACATAGTTTTGCCTATCAAGTGGCGACAGAAAATTTTGATTTCTATGTATTAGAGTTGAGCAGTTTTATGCTAGATGATATGTACGAGTTCAAAGCAGACATTGCCATATTAACTAACATCACGCCAGATCATTTAGATCGTTACGAATACAAAATTGAAAATTACGTTGACTCAAAATTTAGAATCACACAGAATCAAACAGCGGGCGATTACTTTATTTATTGTACCGATGATGAGTTAACACAATCAGGCTTAGAGCGCCATAAAATTAATGCAACGATGATTCCTTTTTCAATTCAAAAAGAGTTGAACGAAGGAGCATACTTAACCGGAAATAATATAAACATCAACATACTTAATCATACATTTATCATGACAATTCAAGAATTAGCCCTACAAGGAAAGCACAATGTTTACAATTCAATGGCTTCTGGTATCGCATCACGTTTATTAGAAATCAGATCAGAATCGTTAAAGCAAAGCTTATCTGATTTTAAAAATGCTGAACATCGTTTAGAGCACGTTGCGAAAATTCAAAACGTAGAATTCATTAACGATAGCAAGGCTACCAACGTAAATTCTGCATGGTACGCATTAGAGAGTGTTAACACTCCGATCGTATGGATCGCAGGAGGTGTTGATAAAGGCAATGATTATACCATATTGAAAAACTTAGTGAAAGACAAAGTAAGAGCAATCGTTTGCTTAGGCGTAGACAACGAAAAACTGCACGAAGCATTTTCAGATGTTGTTGATGTACTGGTGAATGCAAGTTCAGCAAAAGAAGCAGCAGAATTAAGTTATCACTTAGCACAAAAAGGCGATACAGTATTGTTATCACCAGCTTGCGCAAGCTTCGATTTGTTTAAGAACTACGAAGATAGGGGAGAGCAGTTTAAAGCAGCAGTTAAAGAATTGTAATTCGTATTACGTATTACGTACAGCGTATTACGAAGTACTAATTTAAATATTAGCACCTCGCAATACGCAATACTCAATACGCAATACATTTATTTATAAAAATTATGACCTGGTTATTAAGTAAAACAAAAGGCGACATTTGGATCTGGTTAGTGGTAGCATTTCTATCACTCGTATCTCTTTTGGCTGTTTACAGTTCAACAGGTACACTAGCTTACAAATTTCAGTCGGGCAATACTGAATATTATTTATTCAAACACCTTTCGTTGATGGTGGTGGGTATTGGCTTGATGTGGGCTGCACATTTACTTGATTATAGATACTATTCTCGAATTGCTCAGATTTTATTAGTGATTTCAATTCCTTTGTTATTATACACTTTAGTGTTTGGTAATGAAATTAATCAGGCGAGTAGATGGATTACTATACCATTCACCGGACAAACTTTTCAAACATCCGATTTAGCAAAGCTTGCATTGATTATGTTTTTGGCGAGAGAATTATCGCGCCGACAAGAAAATATCAAAGACTTTAAGAAATCATTTTTACCAATCATATTAGCAGTGGGTGGTGTAATCGGATTAATTGCACCAGCGAATTTTTCGACAGCGATAATGTTATTCGGTACTTGTGCATTGATTATGTTGATAGGCCGAATCTCCTTTAAACAAATGGCTTTGACCTCTGTAGTGGTCGGTATAATTTTAACCTTAGTTGTATTCTTTGGTCCGAGACGCGAAACCTATCGCTCACGTATCAATACCTTTTTAAGTTCAGAGCAAGTTGATCCTGATAAGAGTTTTCAATCAGATCAAAGTAAAATTGCAATTGCTACCGGTGGCATCTTTGGTAAAGGTCCGGGTAATAGCGTACAAAGAAATTATTTACCACACCCATACTCAGATTTTATTTATTCAATCATCATTGAAGAGTACGGTTTAGTGGGTGGCGCTATAATCATATTAGTCTATTTATTTTTCTTATACCGATCGATTCGAATAATAACAAAAGCTCCAAAAGCATTTGGTGCATTGTTGGCATGCGGATTAAGTTTTAGCTTGGTGATACAAGCTTTTGCGAACATGGCAGTAGCTGTAAACCTAATGCCAGTAACAGGTGTGCCCTTACCACTCGTAAGTATGGGAGGTACATCCATTTTATTTACCAGCATTGCCTTCGGTATCATCTTAAGTATAAGTAGAGACATAGAAGAAATGCAAAAATCAGAGAAGCAACATGAAGTCGCCTAAAATATTAATCAGCGGTGGGGGCACTGGCGGACATGTTTTTCCGGCCATTGCGATTGCTAATGCTATCAAAGAAATAGAGCCTAGTGCCGAAATTCTTTTCATAGGTGCATTGGGTAAAATTGAGATGGAGAAAGTACCAGCTGCTGGGTATAAAATTATTGGCTTAGACATAAAAGGACTTCAAAGAAAATTAACATTAGACAATTTAAAATTTCCGATTCGCTTGTTGAAGAGTTTATGGAAATCAAAAAAAATTATAAAAGAATTTAAGCCGGATGTTGCTGTCGGCGTCGGCGGTTACGCATCGGGTCCGATGTTGCAAGTAGCAAAATCGAATAATGTACCATACCTCTTGCAAGAACAAAATTCTTATGCAGGTATTACGAATAAATTATTAGCAAGTGCTGCATCAAAAATTTGTGTAGCATATGAAGGCATGGAAAAATTTTTTCCGGCTGATAGAATTCTTCTAACTGGCAATCCGGTTCGCTCAGAACTATTGAAAATAAAGGGCTTGAGAGAAGAGGCGATGAAGTTCTTTGAATTAGATAGCACAAAGAAAACCATCTTTATTACTGGAGGTAGTTTAGGTGCAAGAACATTAAATGAAAGTGTGATGAATCAAATTGATTTAATTAATGCTTCAGATGTTCAAATTATATGGCAAACTGGGAGGTTCTACTATTCCACAATTGTTGAAAATGCTAGCAAACAAATGCGCTCAGGTATTAAGATATTTGAGTTTATTAGTAATATGGACATGGCATATGCTGCAGCCGACGTAATTGTTGCTCGCGCAGGTGCCGGAACAATCTCAGAATTGTGTTTAGTACAGAAGCCTGTTGTTCTAGTTCCATCACCTAATGTAGCTGAAGATCATCAAACTAAAAATGCAATGTCGTTAGTAAATAAAAATGCGGCAGTGCTAGTAAAAGATTCAGAAGCAAAAACTAAACTAATACCAACAGTTTTTGAGCTGTTGAAAAACGAACAACAATTAGCTGAATTATCAAAAAATATTTCAGCATTAGCAAAACCAAATGCTGCTAAAGAAATTGCAGAAGAAGTTTTGAAGTTGATAAAAAGATAAAATGAAATTAGAACACATACATAGAGTTTATTTAGTGGGCATCGGTGGAATCGGGATGAGTGGCTTGGCTCGCTATTTCAATAAGCGCGGATGTGTGGTTGCAGGTTACGATAAAACCAAAACAGTTCTTACAAACGAATTAGAAAACGAAGGAATAAAAATTACTTATGTTGATGATGCTGCAGAAATTCATCCAGAGTTTTTAGTGCATGACCCAGCAACATTAGTGATATACACTCCAGCGATACCAAGTTCAAGTACTATTTTTCAATTTTTCTCAAACAATGATTTTGTGTTGAGAAAAAGATCACAAGTATTGGGTATTATTTCTGAAGGGTCTTTCACCATTGCTGTAGCAGGTACACATGGTAAAACAACTACTTCATCAATCATCGCTCATATGTTAAAACATAGTGGCCATGATTGCTCAGCATTTTTAGGAGGCATTGCAAGTAATTATAACAGCAATGTATTGTTCTCTGACAATAACGTAATGGTGATAGAAGCAGATGAGTTTGATCGCTCATTCTTAACACTTCACCCCGATATAGCAATTGTAACTTCGATGGATGCTGATCACCTCGATATCTATGGAGATAAGTCACACTTAGAAGAATCGTTCAGATTATTTGCATCGCAATTAAAGAGAACTGGTAAGTTGATTTATAAGTATCAGCTTAACATTAAGAAAGAAGGTTTAACATACGGAGTAAATTCTAGCAGTGCCGATTATACATCGCATAACATTAGAGTTGAAAACGGCGGATATATTTTTGATTTTAAAAATGGCAAAGTCGATATCAAAAATATTAGACTAGGTATTGCAGGCTTACACAATGTTGAGAATGCAACAGCTGCAATCATTGTAGGCTTACTATTAAAAATTGAGCCCGATAAAATTAAAGCTGCACTAGAAAGTTTTACTGGTGTAAAAAGAAGATTTGAATACATCGTACGTAACGATAAAAATATTTACATAGATGATTATGCACATCATCCTGAAGAATTAAAAGCATGTTTAAATTCAGTACGTCAATTATTCCCTGATAGAAAATTGACCACTGTATTTCAACCACACTTGTACACACGTACAAGAGATTTTGCTGAAGGATTTTCAGAGGCATTAAGCATCAGTGATGAATTAGTATTGTTAGACATATACCCAGCTCGTGAATTACCTATTGAAGGAGTGAGCTCTGAAATGATTTTAGAAAATGTAAGCATCGAAAATAAAATGCTTTGTTCAAAAGATCAATTGATGAAAGTATTGTCGAGCAAAAATTTAGATGTATTAGTAACAGTAGGTGCAGGAGATATAGACACAATGGTTGAGCCCATTAAAACGTTGTTAACACAATGAAAAACATTAATTGGAAATTAATTGGTGTAATTACTTTGTGGATTTTAGGCTTGAGTGCAGTAATAAGCTCTTTCGCTTTTACAGAAATCAAACAACGAAGCGTTCTTTGTAAATCAATATTAATTGACATCAATCGCGATGATGAAAATTATTTTATCAATAAGGCGGATGTGTTGAAGATTTTATATTCTACCGGTGACTCATTGATTGGAACTAAAATTGACGAAATACCATTGTCACTTTTAGAAAGATTAATAGTAGCTAATAAATATATAAAATCGGCAAAAGTATTTATCGACATCAAAGGTAATTTACAAGTAGAGATACAACAACGTAAACCATTGATGAGAATCATTAACCATACATATCAAAGTTTTTATATTGATGAAGATGGTAATAAGATGCCGCTATCATCACTATACTCTGCGAGAAGCATCGTATGTAATGGTAACATCTTAGAGGCTTACGATGGCAAGAATGATACATTACAAACTGCATTAGCTTCATCATTATATGCATTGAGTAAGTACATAAAAGCAGATGAGTTTTGGGAAGCGCAGATTGAACAAATTTATATTGAGCAGAATAATGATTTTGTTTTTATACCAAGAGTAGGTGATCATAAAATAATTTTTGGTGACACTACAAACATGGTAGAGAAATTTGATAACCTGATGATATTTTACAACAAAGCATTACCGAAGGTAGGCTGGCAAACGTATCATACCATCAATGTTAAATACAAAGGACAAATAGTAGCGAGCAGAAATGATATCGCTGAACCAGTTTTACCTTTGAAAAATGACAGTTTAGAAACGGCAATCGATTCTACAGAATCGAAAATAAATATTAACTAAATAAAAATTATTACTATGGAATACTCAGATATTGTAGTAGGACTAGACATTGGAACCACGAAGATTTGTGCGATTGTAGGCATGCGAAAAGAGCATGGTAAGATTGAAGTACTAGGCATGGGCAAGGCTGAATCAGCAGGTGTTTCGAGAGGAGTTGTAACCAACATTGAAAAAACAATTAACGGTATTAAAGCCGCAATTGAAGAAGCAAGTATTAAAGCAAATTGTGATATCTCTGAAGTGGTGGTGGGTATCGCCGGACAGCACATTAAGAGTTTACAACATAGAGGAATCATTGTTAGAAGTTCTACAGATGATGAAATCAATCGCGCCGATGTAGATCGTTTGATTGAAGACATGTATCGCTTAGCGATGCCTCCGGGTGAGAAAATTATTCACGTATTACCACAAGAGTTTACGGTAGATAATGAGCAAGGAGTATTAGATCCGATTGGTATGTCGGGCATTCGTTTAGAAGCTAATTTCCATGTGATCACCGGACAAATTACTGCAGCGAATAATATCATTAAATGTGTGGAGCGTGCTGGCTTAGTAGCTACTGATATGGTTTTAGAACCATTAGCTTCAGCAGATGCGGTATTGAGTGATGAAGAAAAAGAAGCAGGAGTTGTATTGATCGATATAGGTGGTGGAACTACTGATATTGCAATATTCTACGAAGGTATCATTAGACATACAGCAGTTATACCATTCGGTGGTAATTCAATTACTGAAGATATTCGTGAAGGATGTTCAGTGATGAAAAATACTGCAGAGGCATTGAAGATAAAATTCGGATCGGCATTAGCAGATGAGAATAAAGAAGAAGAAGTAATTTCTATTCAAGGCTTAAAAGGAAGAGAGCCTAAAGAAGTATCGGTGAAAAATTTAGCCTACGTAATACAAGCACGTATGGAAGAAATTTTAGAGCAAGTGAAATATGAAATACAAGCATCGGGTTTTGAGAAAAAAATTAGAGCAGGTGCAGGTATAGTAGTAACAGGTGGTGGTGCACAGTTAAAACACGTTACACAATTAGTAGAATACATTACAGGTATAGACGCGAGAGTAGGTTACCCTAACGAGCACTTAGCAAAAACTAATGTAGATGATATTAAGAGTCCGATGTACTCAACCAGTATCGGCCTTGTTATTAAAGCATTGCAATACATAGAAATGCAAAGAACAAAAGCAGAGAACAAAGCGCCGAATATTGCACAACCTGAAAAAGAGACAAAGGTAGAGCGTGAAAAAAATCAAGGTAGTTCATTTTTACAAGGCATTATTAAGAAGAGCGAGCGTTTTTTCTTAAATGATATAGCCGACATTGATGACGATAAAAACTTTACTAAATAAATTAATTAGAGAACATACATAAAACATAATATCATGAAATTCGAGATGCTGAAAGATAAATCATCAATCATAAAAGTGATTGGTGTAGGTGGTGGCGGTGGTAATGCTGTCAATCACATGTATAACCAGGGCATTGTTGGGGTAGACTTCATTATTTGCAATACCGATGCACAAGCATTAGAGTTAAGTCCGATACCGAATAAAATTCAATTAGGCACTAGCTTAACTGAAGGTAGAGGAGCAGGCTCTATACCAGAGGTAGGTAAAAATTCAGCAATAGAATCTATTGATGATGTAAAAGAATTATTGGGTAGCACTACTAAAATGGTATTCATCACTGCTGGTATGGGCGGTGGTACAGGTACAGGTGCTAGTCCGATCATTGCACAAGCTGCCAAAGAAATGGGAATACTTACAGTAGGTATTGTAACAACACCATTTACTTTTGAAGGCAAGAGACGTAAGCAACAAGCAGACGAAGGCTTAGAGTCATTCAAAAAACACGTAGATACATTATTAGTAATCTCGAACGATAAGTTACGTGAAATGTATGGCAACTTAACCTTATCGAATGCATTTGCAGAGGCCGATAATATTTTAACAACGGCTGCAAAAGGTATCGCAGAAATTATTACAGTACCAGGTTATATCAACGTTGACTTTGAAGATGTGAAAACAGTAATGCAAAACTCAGGTGTTGCAATCATGGGTTCAGCATCGGCAGAGGGAGAAGGTAGAGCATACAAGGCAGTACAGAGTGCATTAGCATCTCCTTTATTGAACGATAACGATATTGAAGGAGCGAGATATATTTTATTAAATATAACATCCGGAGAAAAAGAAGTATTGATGGATGAGGTATCGGAGATTACAGATTACATACAAAATCAAGCAGGTTTAACAGCTGATATTATTTGGGGTAACTGTTACGATGAAACATAAGGTGATAAAATTTCGATGACTTTGATAGCGACCGGATTTCAAACGAAAGAAGAGAGATTCAAAACACCAGCAGCAAATGCAGATAAAAAAGTAATTCCGCTTTCAATAGAAAATACAGAAGTAGTTAAACCAATAGAAAATACAGAAGTTGTAAAAGAGGTGATGCAGAACATCAACTTGACTTTAGAAGAAGAGCATTTAGCGAAAGTTCAGTTGAAGTCTGAAATTGTTGAAGAGCCGATAGTGATGGAGACTAAGGTTGAGTCAATGCCAATAGAGATGGAGATACCAGCAGCAGTGCAGAAGGCACCACCGATGGTATTGAAGACACACATCGTTGAAGAATCGGAGCAAGCTCCATTAATCAAAGAAGATGTGAAGCCAAGCTCACACAAACAAGTGAATTTGTTTGATTTTATTCCAGCACCAGAACCAAAGAGAGTAGAGGAGCCAGTCAAAGAACAAGAGCCGTTTAGACTTTTAGATAAAGAAGATGTTCAATTTACAGTGATCAATAAAACTGCAGAACAATCGACCGAAGATCAAGAGTTAGAAGAGCAGATGCGTAAGAACAAAGAGCGCATCAATAGATTAAAAGAATTGAGTATGCGTTTACGTACACCAAATGGGTTAACAGATTTAGAGACAGAGCCAGCATACTTAAGAAAAAAACAATCACTCGATAATTTGCCACACTCATCAGAGTCGCAAGTATCGCGTTATACGATTACCGAAGAAAACGGACAAGCGCAAATTCGCCCAAACAATCCGTTTCTTCACGATAATGTGGATTAGTTAATAATCATATAAGCCGTAAGCGTCTGTAGTGAATTCTGCAGGCGCTTTTTTGATTGGCTAATTGCCACTTTTCCCTTATCTTTGAGCAAATTAATTTTGTAACAATAAAACCCCTATAAAATTGGATTTATTCGATAAACTTTCAAACAGAGGCCCTTTAGGTCAACACCAGAAGATGGCCCATGGCTATTTTACTTTCCCGAAATTAGAAGGAGAAATTAGCAACCGCATGGTGTTTCGTGGTAAAGAACACTTAATATGGAGTTTAAATAATTACCTAGGATTAGCCAATCACCCAGAGGTGCGCAAGGCAGATGCTGAAGCGGCAGCTCAATACGGATTAGCTTTGCCAATGGGTGCTCGTATGATGTCAGGTAACTCTAACCATCACGAAGAATTAGAGCGTCAATTAGCTGCTTTCGTAAAGCGTGAAGATGCTTTCTTATTGAACTACGGATACCAAGGTATGGTATCTATTATTGATACTTTAGTGAATCGTCATGATGTGATTGTGTACGATGCTGAATCACATGCTTGTATCATCGATGGGGTGCGCTTACATCAGGGTAAACGCTTTGTATATACGCATAACGATATGCAAAGTTTAGAGAAGCAATTAGAGCGTGCAACTAAATTAATTGAAGGTACACCAGGTGGTATTTTAGTGATTACTGAGGGTGTATTTGGTATGTCTGGTGCACAAGGTAATTTGAAAGGTGTAGTTGAATTGAAGAAGAAATTTGATTTCAGATTATTAGTTGACGATGCACATGGTTTTGGAACAATGGGTCCAACTGGTGCAGGTTGCGACGAAGAACAAGGTGTGCAAGATGGAGTAGATGTGTACTTCGGTACTTTTGCTAAATCAATGGCTGGTATCGGTGCATTTGTTGCAGCATCTGAAGATGTTGTGAACTTCCTAAGATATAATATGCGTTCTCAAACTTTTGCAAAAACGATTCCTATGCCGATGGTTATGGGCTTGTTAAAAAGACTTGAGTTATTGAAAACGAATCCGCAGTTGAAAGAGCAACTTTGGACAATCGTACGTGCTTTGCAGTCGGGTTTACGCGAAAGAGGCTTCGATATTGGTAATACTAATTCACCAGTTACACCGGTATTTTTGAAGGGATCTTTGACTGAGGCGACTAATATAGTGATGGATTTACGTGAGAATTACAGCATATTCTGCTCAATCGTAACTTATCCTGTAGTACCTAAAGGCGTGATAATGTTGAGGTTAATACCTTCAGCAGTACATACTTTAGCTGATGTAGAGGAGACCTTAAATGCCTATACCGAAGTGGCTGAAAAGCTAAAAGCGGGCTTCTATGAGTCGAAAGCTGCAATTGAGGTAAATGCATAATTATTGAAAATAGTATTGAATATTTAAAAAAAATCCTTTTATATTAGCTAAAGCAATCAATAATTGTAAAACCAAAACATAAAGGAGTTTATAAAAATGAAAAAATTCAACGATTTCAAAAAAATGTTAGCTGACTTAGAAGCTGATGCAGACAAATTCTACAACAAAGGAAACAGCGCAGCTGGCACACGTGTTAGAAAAGGAATGCAAGACTTAAAAAATTTAGCACAAGCTATTCGTATCGAGATTCAAGAGAAGAAAAATGCTGAAGGTGGTGCTTAATTAATTAGAATATTATAAAGAAGCTCTGGTATTAATTTATCAGAGCTTTTTTTATTTATGACTTTTCTCATTTTTTTATACTGTTGCATACTGCACCTTTGAGGTATGAAAGCACTAGCTCCTTTAATTCGCAAGTACAACAGACCTATACCTCGGTATACAAGTTACCCAACTTTACCTTTGTGGTCGAACTCACCTAATCAAGAGCAATGGAAATCGCATGTAAAAAATGCCTTCAAAAAATCGAACGATAAAGAAGGTATTAGCATCTATGTACATTTACCTTTTTGTGAAAGTTTATGTACTTACTGCGGATGTAATACGAGAATAACTGTGAATCATAAAGTTGAATCGCCCTACATCGAAGCCCTTAAAAAAGAATTCAATTTATACCTCGAATTATTTGATTCTAAACCCATTATTTCTGAATTGCATTTAGGTGGGGGTACGCCAACATTTTTTAGTGCCGATCACTTGGAAGATCTAATCAGCTATTTCTTTGAACATTCTGAAATTTCTGAAAATGCTAACATGAGCTTTGAAGCACACCCTGCTAATACGACTTATGAGCATTTAGAAACTTTATATCGATTAGGCTTTAAGCGTTTAAGCTTAGGTATTCAAGATTTTGACCCACATGTACAAACTTTAATCAATCGTCATCAAACTGTTGAACAAGTAGAGCAGGTTGTATCGCTTGCTAGATCTATTGGCTATGAGAGTATTAATTTCGATTTAATTTATGGCTTGCCCGAGCAAACTATTGATAGCGTGAAAAACACGGTGTACGAGGTCATCCGTCTAAAACCTGAACGAATTGCTTTTTATTCTTATGCTCATGTGCCATGGTTGAAACCCGGACAAAGAAAATACGATGAATCGAATTTACCATCGGGTAATGAGAAATTTAAATTGTACGAAGAGGGTAGAGAGATGCTTGAACAAGCAGGCTATCATGAAATCGGTATGGATCATTTTGCTTTGAGTAATGATTCATTATTTAACTCTATGTACAAAGGTACTTTGCATAGAAATTTTATGGGATATACTGAGAGACATACACAATTAATGATTGGCTTAGGTGTTTCATCAATTAGTGATACCTATACTTGCTTTGCACAAAATGAAAAGAAGTTAGAAGATTATTATAAACGAATTGATGAAAATGAGTTT
>JACCDL010106037.1_pt1 | contig 13549 bp, 23 predicted proteins | sample 7441931 | NCBI WGS metagenome assembly JACCDL01 (sample SAMN15323437, study PRJNA562643) | freshwater metagenome | isolation source: river surface water | place: USA:Blue River Watershed | collected 2017-08-16 | reverse complement strand
GCTACATTGCTGCCGATGCGATTGTAATTGATGCTATCCGTAGCATCGCGGCTGGCTTTATCTTTACAACTAGTATGAGTCCTGTTACTTGTGCTGGCGCACTAGCGGCTGTTAAGTATTTGAAAGAACATAACGAATTGCGTGAGCAACATCAAGATCGTGCCCGCAAGTTAAAGTATCGCTTGGCCAAACACGGACTACCTGTTATGGATTGTTCAACTACACATATTGTTCCTGTGCTAGTTGGAGATGCTAAACGATGCAAGGCTATGAGCGATGCGTTGTTAAACGAGCATAACATATATGTTCAGCCGATTAACTATCCAACTGTACCGGTTGGTACTGAGCGTTTAAGATTTGCTCCAACTCCGTTACACGACGACGGAATGATTGAAGACTTGATTGAAGCTTTAAAAGTAGTCTTTAGCACATACTAATAATCTGTGTAACTCCAAAAACTAATGTAGCTCTAACTTGTAGGTCAGTTGCTTCGCTATCTAGTTTCTCAGTGTTAATCAAATCATTAAGTATTTCTCGTGCTTCGTCTTGGCTCATTTGTCCTTGACTAAGTGCTTCTTGTACTTGCAATGCCATTGCGGCTCTGGCGGCGGCCCATGTTTGTCCGCTGTTAATTACTTCGTGAAGAACGCTACCTTGTCCCATTAGAATCTCCCTTGCACAGCTCTTGCTAGTATGTCAGTTTGCTGTACAAATAATCGTTTTTTCATTTCGCAATAAACAGGACTTACGGGTCCTTTATCTAGTCTATCTTTGAATTCTTTAGTAGTTGTTGTTAAAGTTGCACTTAGCTTGGCAACATCTCTAGTGCCTTTACTTTCTGCATACAAATCAAACCATTGTACTTGTTTAGACAATGTATCTAATTGTGCTTTTTGATCTAACTTACAATCAAAATTAATAGCAGTCTGTCTTAAGTCTGTTACAACTTTGGCCTGGTTAACATCCCATCTGCTAGGAATTAAATCCATTATGCTAGCACAACCAGATAGTGCTAAAAGGGTTACGATTGCTATTAACTTTTTCATATTAGTGGAATAGTAGATAACTTGCTAGGATGTCATTGCGGTTAGCACCGTTGTCGCCATCGCCGGGCATTACAATAACATTATATAAAGGCTTATCGCCTTCAGGCATTGACATCATTTGATCGTAAGTAATTAACGACTTAGGATCGATGTTGTACTTCTCTGCCATACGCTGTTTAAAAGTTGCTAGTTCACCAGGACCTTTGAACTGCATACGATCTTTTTCGTCTTTGATTAATGCATTGCCGTTTCTTGCAATAAGATCAAAGAACATATCCTTAGGAACAACTGCTGAGTGTTTAACTTTTTGGAAGTTAATCTTCTTCTCTTGGCTTCTTAGTGCGCCGCCACTAAAGTTCATCTTAAAGTTCTTTGGTCTTGCGGCTGTAGCAACATCTGCCATTTTAGTATAAGCATAAAACTGTACAGCTGGATTAGAGTTGGCAACACCGTAGGCCATGTCTAGGTATTCTGGACTAAAAAAGTCGCCAGCATCGTGCCAGCGAACTACCATTTGTACATTCTTCTTGCCCAACTTGGCTTTAGCTACTGCAATCTCTTTGTTTAACTGTTCTGCAAATCCGTCTGGATCATTAAGCAAGAAGTTTAGCAAGCGTGTCTGACTCATACTAGAGTTCTTAAACATAATGTATCCGCCCTTCATAGCATAACAATATGTCTTACATGCGCCTGCGCCTGGGCATGTATCTACAACAACAAACTCTCCAGTCTCTTCGTTAACTGCTAGTCCTTTAAGAGCAGGCAACCCAATGTCGTAAACAGCTTGACTACCTGTTTCACTGTGTTGCATCTTAGCATTTTGCCCTAAGATTGATTTTGGTCTAGCACTGATCTCAGCACGAAGTTTATCTAAGTCGTAATCTTGTCCTGCTTGATTTTTAATCTCGATACTTGACCCGTGGACATAAGGATAATCAAACTTGTCACGCTTTGTTTTAGACTTAGTCTTAACACGACCTAAATAGTCTTGCATTTCGCTATCGTCAGCTTTACGATATCTTGCACCTAAACCGAACGCTTCATCAACATCTGCGTCTGATCCGTTTTCTGATTTAAGAAAGTCATCTAGACTCATTACCTTAAATCCATTTACTTCTCGTTCTTTGCTTTCTAAAATAATATCAAGTATTTTCATTTTTGTCTGCCTGACTTCATGTTAGCACACCAATGTGCCATTCTTTGTTTTTCGCCACTGCTGTTCTTTGCTACATTGCGTAGTGTTGATACACTTGCTTTGCAGTTTACACCACTGCGCTTTGCTAGTCCCTTGCGTCCTGGATTCTTTCCATTAGCAAAGTTTTCAGCAAGTTCTAGCTCTTGTAGAATTTCAATAGCTTTCATTTCTTCTTTCCAGCGCAATGTGCTTTTTGACTAAACCCTTTTGGATTAGAACAGTTGATACTACTTTTATACTTTTGTGACCACTTCTCTTGCATTATAACTTTCTCAGCTGTTTCAATTAACTGACGCATCTCTTCAACGCTTTCGCAGTTCCAACGACGAAGTGCTAGAGCTTTAGGAGTAGGCTTACCATTAGGCTTCTTCATGGGACCTTTGTTACCCGACATGCGAGCACAGAAACTCTTACGGCGTTTGGCTGCTTTGCTACCTGGCTTTAATTTACTAGGCTTAGTAGTAACTGCTGTTTGTAGCTTGCTACCTGGATTTTCACGACGATAGGCTTTAACTGCCTTGCGGCTAAGTCCATCTGTCTTGTCTTTACGATTAACTTTGTTCCAGTCTTCGTTAATTATATCAATAATTTTCATATGCTATTCCTGCTAGGCCGCAACCAAACATTGCTAGGGCCGTTATTAAATCATCAATGATTACTGTAAGGGTTTCTCGGGCGATCATATCCATCTTCCTCTGGTAACACTTCGTAATTGTTATCTGCCGGCTTATCTTCTTTAACCGGTTCAGTTTGTTGTTGTACTCGCTTGATGTAATCAGCTAAAGTCTTGTCCATTATCGTAAGCTACTCCACTGTGATAAATCTGGTTGAGCATCTTCTAACGCTGCCTTCTGGCTCGGTGTTAGCAACGGCATAAAATTTATACCTGTGTACTGCTCAACGGTTTTAATGTTGGTTGCATATTTAGGCAAATCTGCAACAGGAAGCGGCGCATTTGGAAATAGGAAAGCAATTGACTTGCTGCCTTTACGGTCAACAATAACCTTCCACATGTGTGTTGGAACACCTACACGGCCAGCACCAATAGTTTGATATTGTCCGCTATAGATAGTACCGCTTACAACATAGATATCTTTACCTTCTAATACCCAATTACGAACTGCTGTTTCTAATTGTTTCCATATACCGCGATTGTGATTTGGAACTTGCGGAACCATGTTACTTAGAAAGAAGCTTTCGCTCATTGCTTCAGCGGAATGAGTGTTGTCAGCCCCTGGCGCAAGATGCCCTCGGTCATATGGAAACCCAGCGTAATCTGCCAATGTTGATTGATACTGTTTCGGTAAAGAGGGATCAGCTCTAAAGTCGTCTTTTCTTTTTGCTGGTCCTGTGATACTTTCGTAGGTGATGTGTTCAACAACATATTCAGCTGTCTTTGTGTCGTATCTGTAGTGGATTGCGTAGTTGCTTTTACAAAGATACTGCGTGGTACCAGCAGGCAATGCGCTAACCGGTGCTCCACGCAGGACAAATTGAGGACATTGATCGTCTATAGGGTTAGCTAGGGCTAACAGAGGCACTAGAACTAGTGCAAACAACAGCTTCTTCATCAGTAATACTCCGTGCTTGATAGAGTATTTACCTATTTAAATGTAGTTATTAAACCAGCCTACTTTCTTTCCTTCTGCCAAGCGTCTATCATGCTCTCCAACAGAGGAAGGATAACGCCAAGCCCAACAGGCAACAAGGGCCATAAAAATACCAGTATATACCAATCCACGAGTAGGGACTCCTGTAAAATACATGATAAGCAAGCTGGAACTCATCATTATTAACATTAAGTATTTCATCTTTAGCGGAAATACACGCTTTTCATTCCAGTTAGTGAGAAACGGGCCAAAGAGCTTATGATTATAAATCCATTTGTGCAGACGCTCACTGCCCTTGCTAAAACAGTATGCGGCAAATACAACAAATGGGGAGTAGGGGATGCCAGGTGTGACAACCCCTACATAAGCCATACCCAAACTGAGTAAGCCAACAGTAGTCCAAACGACTTTCTTTAAGCGATGAATTGTAACCATTCTTTGAACCTTACATTGAAGCCTTGCTTCTTACGCTTATTTACAAGTTCGTAGAAGTCTGGCTTGTAAGGTCTGACTTTAGGTTTCCAGCCGTCCTTGTCCGCTTTGCTTGCGTTACATGGTGAGCAAGCAGTTACGGTGTTTTCCCATGTAGTTTTACCACCCTTTGAAATTGGGTGTACATGGTCAAGGGTTGAGTCTTTGCGTTCTACATGGGTTCCGCAATATTGGCATCGACCGTCATCTCGTAGGTAGACATTCGATCTAGAAAATCGAACACCACTCTTTACTTTCATGTATTCACGAAGCATGATTACACTAGGTACTTGAGTTTCCCAGCGGGCTGAACGAACAACCCAATTGTCGTGGAACATCAATACATCGGCTTTATCCAAAACCATGTACTTGATTGCTTCTTCCCAAGGGATTACGCTAAGTGGCATGACAGAAACTGGCAAACCATCTGCGTTTAATACTAATGTATCTGACACTTTAAACCTCTTTTCTAGTTGTGTTACAGACCCAACCATTGAGCCTAAATTATAAGCTCATATATTACTTATGTCAAGAGGTTTTTTACAGGATATTTTGGGCAAATTCTTGCCCAGAACGATCAAGGGCATTGCACCATTGATCCTTGTTGTCTGTGCCAAAAACTAAATCTAAATCACTTTTGGCTGTACACCAACTAGTGTCCAAGCTGTAAGGTGGACGGCCTTTTATTTCATTTACTAACTGTTTTGGGCCCCAACCTGCAACTCCCATAAACAGTCTCCACTGGTCTGGAACATCACCGGACTCAAACCTTGGAAGTATATCATCTGCACTACTAATACTAAACTTATCGTCAATCTGCATAGTGTTTTTACAGCGCCAGTCATGCGTGTGTAAGACACTCAAACTCTTTACATTTACAGGGCCGCCGAGATAAACAAACCCCGGAGTATCTAACTTAAATCCTAACTGTTCGCCAAACTCATTAATACTCATGTGACTGCGTTTGTTTAAGACTAAACCTACACTACCTTCACTGTGATGTTCTGTAACCATTATTACAGTCTTGTACCAGAAGTTGCCTTTTACTGATGGTGGTGCTATTAATAAATTGCCGATTAAATTCATGCAACTATTTACTAACTGTTAAGCTAATGATGTATTAAAAACGGTGCCACCTATTTGTTTGCCACCTGCTTTGTTCATAGCGTGTAAGTAACCAATGTTAGTACCTGCGCCGTAGGCGGCAGGATTAGCGGCTGTGAAGTTACGCTGTTGATGACTTACCTTAGGTAGTATATTGATAGCGGCATAAAGTATAGCTCGCATCTGTTTATCGCTTGGGCCGCGAATAAAGTTAGGACTTGGTCTGTGTCCGTCTGCGGCTGTACCCGTAACAGCTTGGAATTGATTCTTAGCAGTTAGAGCGGCAATAATACCGTTCTTACCGTAGTCACGAGCACGGTTTAATATACTACCCATTACCATAGCATATTCTTCTATGTTATAGCTAGACTCTGCACCTGTTGCTCTTACTAGATAATTCCATTCGTCATCACTCATACCTCGTCCGAGGTATTTTTCTGCACTAGATCTTGCGGCTTTAGAGTCTTTACTGTCTGGCAATGAATCTAATTTCTTAACTTCATCATCTTCAATGTCACGCAAACTACTGGCCGCGCTTGCCTTAACATCTTTAGCAGTACTCTTACTAATCTTGCCTACTAGTTTAGGATTTGATCCTAGCAATGCATTCATCTTTGCAACTGTGTTAGGACCTGGATCTCCATCAACTTCTAAGTTGTTGTCTTTCTGAAACTCTTTAACAGCCGCACTAGTCTCACTACCTCTTACCCCGTCTACACCGTGTTTAGGTAATGAATAACCCAGTGCCAGTAATACTTTTTGAATGTCTGCTACTTCTGGACCAACTCGTCCTTGTGGAACTCCTAATTTAGTCAGTACTGACTCGTTAGCGCCGTCTGGCTTGTTAACCGGAGTTGATGAGCCGCCTTGGCCTTTGTCAGCATCTTTAGTCTTTACAGGAGCCGCTCCTTCGGCGAACAACTTCTTATAGCCGTTGTACGGATGTATGCCATCACCTTTGGCTATTGCAGGATCAAAGTCTTCCAATGGCCCTAAGAACTTAGCACCTGTGGCTGATGCTATTGCTTCTAGTTTTGAATTAACACCTGTGTAGTCGATTGTCCATTGTTTGCCTGCTGTATATTGCGTAGGCTTTTGTGGTGGAGTCCTTGTACTAGCTACACCAACTAATGCCACTGATGCGCCAGCATCTTTTAACATTTTAATTTGACTAGCAATAGGAGCAAACATTTCTGTTTGAATAGATTTACCGTCTACTGTAGTAACTTTAGAACTGTTGGCGGCTCCGCTACTTAAAATAACAGTAGCACCTTTAGCATCTCCACTAGTTACACATGCACGAACTAAGTTATCTAATATAAACTTAGTGTTCTTTCCTGGGTTAGTATATGTTGTAGGTACGCCGCCTGCTTTAGCAATGCCGGTAGCAATACTATCGCCGATTACAACGATGTTGTCTTTTGATTCTTTTAGGTAGACTTTGAATTCGTTAAATCGCATGTTAACTCCAGTCAGGCAAAGGGCCGCCGTACTTGTTGCCTTTGATACGCTTACCACCAACTTTAACACGGCTCTTCTTGCTCTTACCTAACTTGTGACTCTTGTTACCGTCACGGGCTCTTAGGCCTTGCGACTTGCAACTTGCTAATTGACTAGCACCTAAGTCTTCGTCTGGTGTGGAACTAATGCACAATGCACGAGGAGCCTTTTCTTCTTTAAAGGCTGCTTCTAGCTCTTGCATTACTTCGTCCATAGGAACAGCTTGTTTCTTGTGTTTAAAGTCGCCCTGCTTCTCGGCCTTCTTTTTATCTTTGTGTGCGCCTGCGCCTGTATTGATAGCGTTCTTAGCTACAAAGTTGCGTGGCTTGCTTGCATCTTGTTTCACTGTCTTGCCTTCTTGTATTGTATTTGGTTTATCAGCTGGGTAGAAGTAACGACCTACTACACCTTTCAAACTGTTGCGTGTCCATGTGTAAACTTGCCAACCTTCTTTAGTAGCAATAAGTTTCATGTCAGGTGCTTCTCCACCTGGGATTGGCATACGACTAGCTCTGTTATACTTTGTTCCGTCTACATCTAAGAAATCGCTGTCGCCGTCCCACGATGCGTTAGAAGGCTTAGGAGCATTAGCACCATGGAAGTTAACTTTGTTTAATCTTTCTACATCCGGTGTGTTAACAGCTAAACGGTTTGCATCTGCTTTTGCTTTTAATGCGGCTTGACGTTTTGCTTCTGCGGCATTACTAGCGGCTGCATCCTTTGCCCACTTTTCTCTAGTACTTGGACTAGGAAACGCACCTGCAATCTCTTCTAAATCTTTGTCAGTCATTCTGTCCCAAGCACGGTTAGCAGTATCGCTATTCTTCTTAGCATACTTAGGATCAGTATCTGCTTTCTTAGACACTACACGATCCACAGCTCGTTTTTGTACCTTAGTTAACATCTTCTGACCTTTAGCAGTATCACCGTATTCTTCTAACGAGCCTTCCGCCACACCTTCTCTAGTAGACATACGCTTCATTTGCGCTTTAAACTCGTCGCTGTTCTTTAGCTTGTCAAACTCTTCTTCAGGATCGTATTGTTTACCAGTCTTGCGATCTGTAACATAACGCTTCTGTGGTTCGTGCCCACGCTCAGGACGACTGCCCTCTCTGCTTGGACGCTTTGGATTAGTGCCTAGTGCGGCTTCTGTAAATTGTTTTGCTCTCATAGTAAGACTCAATTAATACTGTATTTATTAGTATTACTGAGCTAAGAACTCGAAAACATTAAGCCATTTACGCTTGCCTATAGTCTTTTTAAGTAGGGTTAAATCTGCTTTAGTTGTGTGTCTAAAGCGGGTTTGTTCTTCTGCAGGGATAGGTACAAACTCAATTGGCACATTTTCCTGCTCTGCTATTTCTTCTGCTATGTCGAGGAAACTGTGTGGAAGTCCGGAACCTACATTCCAAATACCAGACCCGTGTACTTGTTTAATAAAGTCAATGTGCAGTTTACACACATCGCCTACCCAAGTCCAATCACGCTTGATATTTTCAGCATTTTCCCATACAGTAATTTTGCCTTCCTTGCGAGCTTGTGTGCGCCATTTATGTATAGCATTAGCACGATTGCCGCGTAGATGCATCCACTTGCCGTAGACATTAAAGTAACGGAAGCCTTGTACCATTATGTGTTGCTCTTGTTGAAAGACCCAGCGATCAAACAGATACTTTGACCAAGCATAGGGTGTTTGCGGGTTACAAGGTGCATACTCACTAAAGTCTTTAGTTTCGCCGTAGACACTACTACTGCTAGCGTATTGTAAGTGTACACCGTGATGATTACACTCGTCAAACAACCACTGACTAAACTCGTAATTCTGCTTCATTATAGCTTCAACATCTTTGCAAGACATGTCTGCTATAGCACCCAAGTGTATTACCCAATCATACGCGGCAACATCGGGACGATCGTTAGGAGACCATTCCCACCCTTCAACTTCCCAATCTTCTTCTTGGTGCATCCAGGCTAGCATATTCCGGCCAATGAAGCCTTCGTGGCCTGTTATAAGTATCTTCATGCTACTATTTACTTTTGTATCTTCTGTAGGTAATTAATTAGATCTTGTTGTGCTAGTTGATCCATATCATTAAACAAGTCAATGATTGTAGCTCGACGTTCGTTGTCTGAATTAGTGTTGCCTTTATTTTCGTTGAGTCGCTTGCACCTAATTCTAAAGTTTTCCGGATGGTTGTTTTTGCTTAAACTGTGAGGGTCGATGTGATCTAAGTTTGGAAAGTGCATTGGGTCTTCAGTAATCTTATTACGGCCTTTACCCCAGTCGTAATAATATTCTTGAACACCGTCGGTCCACTTGATGCTATCTGCTTTATGCTTTTCTATGAAATCGTCTGTCTGTGTATCTGTCCACTTATATAGCTTTTGGTAGTAGCCTTTAATTGCTACTTTAAACAACACGCACGGATCGTCATAGTTGTCCACAACGAAATTATAAAGGTGATAGTAGGTCCCTTCTTCGTCACCGGAGAAGAGTTCCCTATCTATAATTGCTTGATTAATTTCGTTGTGAGTCATTATGCAAGAGCAAAGTGTTTCTTAGACTTTTTAACAGGCATTATTTTGTAATCAACTAAGATGTCTGCTACATCTTTGCGGTTATATTTGATAGGTGCCCATTTAATCTCAGGATCGTTTGCATGAACAATGCTACACAATTTGTAGATGCCAGCGGCAATTTGGCGGGGCTCAGGACACTTAAGATAATCAGCAACCTTTGCGCCGTTGGACTTGTCCTCCATAAAGTCAGCAAACGCTTTCTTTATTTCTCTGTGCATTGTGTTCTTTTTAGGATCAGAATGCTTATAAATGATTGCTTGGAGGATTGCCCAATCCATCGATGCTTCGTCGTCGAAGAACCCATTATTTGTTTGCTCGCGCATAAACTCTAGCAAGCCCCAAACATTAGCAGTTGCTAACGGTGCTTTAGGGAAAGCAGAACAAATAATACTAACAGCCCGTTCATACAGTTCAGCGCCGTAGGTCTCGTAGTAATCAATCATATTACCAACGCCTGTACATTCTTTAGGGCCTGCTGTGTTGTCTCCGCCTTTTTCAACAAACCTGCTACCAAACTGTTTATGAATGTCGAAGATGTGTTCACACTTAACATCGCCTGGGATTAAGTCTTTGCGATTCTCTGCCTTACGAACTTGGTTGCGACGAACTTGAATACGAAACTCGTCGTACGAGCTTGCAGACAATGTGTGCAAGTTGTCAGTGGCATACAAGTCCACATCAACACTTTCAAAGTCGCTGTCAATCCACTCAATAGGAATTTCTCTAATGCCCATAATAATACACGCAACCGTTCTGTGCTGTCCATTATTAAGATTACTAGTACCGTCACTGAGTCTACGGGCCAAACTCATAAGCACATGATCTGGATCAAACTGGAACATAATGTCTGCCAGCAAATGTTGTAACCAAATGCCTCGTTGCACTGAGTTGTTCTTGTACAACAGATCTGTAGGGAAGTAATGCTCTGGGTGTCTACGCATTGCTCTGTTAGTTAAAGTAAGACACCAGTCTAAGTCTACCCCTTGTACTGCTCCGGATTGTTGGAGTACCCAGAGGATTTTATTAGCAATTTGGTAAAAACTAGGACGAGCGCCTAAGTCATCGGTATCAACATACTTTGGTACTTTATCTAGAATCTCTTTCTTTTCTTGGAAGGAGAGCTTTGATATATGTTTGCGAGATGCTTTTGGGCCAAAAACTTTGATAAGGTCTTCGCCGTAAATTGTTTTTGGATCTTTATGTGGAAACGACATTACTGTGTGCCTTTCTGTGTTAATATGTGTCTACTGTATAGCCATTTACAATAGAAGTCAAGTAGCCAAATGAAGTTGACAGCCAAACGGTAATATTATATAATAGTGGCATATCAACAAACTTAGGCACACACTATGCAGGCTGTTAAAGAGGTTACCAAATGGGAAGGCGATGTACAAGCCAACCACACTTATTTGCTAGAGGGCGATAACATGATTGCCTACATGAAGTTTGGCAAAGGTGAACCATTTTACTTTAAGAAGCCTATTCGAATTGACAAGCGTGGTCGCAAGTTTGAAGAACTTAAAACTAATCCGTTTACACAAGTTAAAGCAGAGCCCACTCTTCGTGCAGTTGCAGGCAGTAAAGGCAACACTTATTATGTAGACGACGAAGCAAAGACATGTACCTGCCCAGGGTTTACCTATCGTGGCAAGTGCAAGCACACTGAGGAAGTATAATGGTTTGGATTGCTATACTTGTTGTATTGTTCACAGGGCATCTCTGGTGGGCTTTGTTTTTATCTCTAATGGTCCTAATGTTGGAATAATCTATGAAAATGTATATTTGTATTAAAGATGACTTGCCTGTAGGTATGGCAATGAACTCGGCGGCACATGCTGGGCTTATGTGTCATATTAGTTTTGGACATACAGACAACTATAAAACATGGTTGAACAAGAGCTTTAAGAAAGTAACCTGTGCTGTTACTCCGGCAGAGTTCGCTATGCTTAAAGAACTACCAGATACTCAAATTGTTACCGAAAGCCGATTGAACGGGCAAGAAGTTGGCATTGTATTGTGCCCGCGAGCTGATACCGAATGGCCCGAGTTTGTAAACTTGCTCAAGCTATGGAAATGAGTAATAAACCTCTTCGCTTGCCCTGCGGTGGTACTGCATACTTCGACGATGGGTCAGGGTATGGCTATCGTTGCTGGGATTGTATGGCGGTGGTTGGTAGCATTGGACAGCCACAGCGTTGCAAGGACGAAGCAACAAAATACGAAAATTGGACAGCCTTAGGTGGCAAGAGTTGGAACTACGAAAAAGGAGAAGTAGCATGAATGTAGTTAAAGGTGATTTGCTTGCTATGGGCAAGAACAACGAGCTTGATATTATTGTACAAGGATGTAATTGTTTCTGCGTTATGGGCAGTGGCATTGCCGCACAAATTAAACAACAGTTTCCAGATGCTGAACTAGCTGACAACGAAACTGTTCGTGGAGACCCTGGTAAGCTAGGAACATATACTGTTGGCATGCATGGCCGATTGGTTATCCTTAATGCTTATACACAGTATGGTACTAGCAAGAACGGCGAGGATGTTTTCGAGTACAATGCATTTGAGCGTGTGCTAGATAAGATCCAGCATCGGTTCGGCAAGTGGCGCATTGGTTTGCCGTTGATCGGTATGGGTCTAGCTGGCGGAGATGCTGATCGCATCCTACCTATGATTGAGCGTTTTTCCGAAAAGGTTGAACGACAAGGCGGAAGTGTTACACTAGTTGAATGGGCTAAGTGATGGCTAAAGAAGTACCAGTCCATAAAGACAAACTAGGTCGTGTTATCAGCGTAGGCGACTTTGTTGCCTACCCTATTCGCAACAGTTTAGAGTTCGGCAAGGTAATGAAGCTGAACAACAAGATGGTGGGTGTTGTTCCTGCTGTTAGCAAGTATAAGATCTACGGCAACACTAACAAGTATCCTGCTGACCTGGTGCGACTAGAAGCAACTGACATGACTTGGTACATTTTGAAAAATTCATCATGACAACTAAACTTCACCCGTGGCAAGAAAAGATATTTGTAGACTTAGAGTCTGGTGGTGTCAGGCCTGGTGAAATGATGGTAATGATGGCTGGTCGCCAAATAGGTAAGAGTACATTCTCTGCAATGTATAACAGAATAATGGCAGATTTACAGAATCAACCTGTTGAAGAATTAGTGTTAAGTGAAAACAAGCTAGCCGGTGCTCGTTATTATTGTGTTGAGCCCGTTGGCGGCAATTGGAAAAATATGGAAGTCTGGTGTACCCAAACATTTGGGGAACCCGGAGAAGTCTGGCCTAAACAAGAGTTTGTTTGGCCGGAGGTACCTAGGTGGGTACAAAACAATCGCAAGTTCTGGTTCCGCTCAGAAAAAGACCGCGATTGGTTTATTATTAAGTGGAACGCATGAAATACAATTATACTGCAACTGACTATCTCAACAAGAGTCTAGATGGTGATAGGATGGTTAATAGGTTTCTAGATAGATATGAAAGCCATGCTGGGCCAAGTCATAAACTATATGCTAAACGACAAGTAGTTGCTTATCGAGATTGGCTCGCTGATGGCGGCCCTATTCCATTCCATCAAGATGTGGAACGAGAGCCCTATGTTGAGATGTATATACCCCAACACAGATTTAGACAGCTAGTAGAACTAGACCAAGACTATGACGATCTTTGCAGGCAAGCTAGTAATAGCAATGCTGTTATAGCACAGATGAGAGAAGAAGAGCACATTCGTAATAGCAACCCTAGTGTTAAGGCTGCTTACGAAAAATATAAGATGCTGTTGGAGATATGTAGATGATTAAAGGTATTATGGGTAGTAACGGATTAGTAGTTAACGGCGGCAATACAAGTCTGCCGTATATTAATATATCCACTGGAGGTAATAACAGTAACCCCATGCAAGGTATGATGCGTATCAGTGGTACAGAGATACAAGTATTCGACGGTACTAGTTGGATGAACATATCATCTAGTTACGCAACTGTAGAACTTACAGGCGAAGTGCAAAGTATTATTCAATGGGCTAGAGAAGAGCGTAATAAGAAATTAG
>JACCDL011294250.1_pt1 | contig 13552 bp, 13 predicted proteins | sample 7441931 | NCBI WGS metagenome assembly JACCDL01 (sample SAMN15323437, study PRJNA562643) | freshwater metagenome | isolation source: river surface water | place: USA:Blue River Watershed | collected 2017-08-16 | reverse complement strand
GAGAATTGCCGATGCAGCTGATCTTGAAAGACCCAGCATCTTTGCAACCGCTGCGTCTGCGCGTTCGCCATCTAGGGCTGGTGGAACCGGAATGAGCCGCGAATCAGTCATTGGTCGCTTGGCCGACCTTGCCAATTGTGTGGCCGAGCAGCACGCGAATTACCGTTAGCGAAGCAACTGTGACAATGCAGATGTCGGCGAGATTGAACACCGGAAAGTTGAACGGAATTTGTATGTAGTCAACGACGCGACCAAGACCCGCTCCGGGAAATCTAACGAATCTATCGATTAGATTGCCAACAACTCCACCAAGCAATACTCCGGCCATAATTGCCCAGCCGAAAGTTTCTGCCTGTTGCGCGATGAACCAAACCAAAGCGAGTGTTGCAACGCTCGAAATGAGTGTGAATAATCCGGTTGCACCAAAGCCAAGTGAAAAGGCTGCAGAGTCATTTAGCACGTAAGTGAGTTTCACCACGTCACCAAGAAATGGCTTGACTTCAAAGGTGTGAAAATTCGCAACAATCAAATTCTTAATCAGCTGATCGGCAACAGCTAAAGCTGCCGCAATCAGCAGAGCAATTGAAACTCTAAACAGGTTCTTGCGCGTAGCCGACGACATTAGTTTGAAAAGTAGTCGCTTGAATTTTGACCGAGCTGAAAAGTCTGCGGCGTAGCTTGACCGAAAGGAGCTTGCTGGTTTTGCTCTTGGCCGCTCGGCATGTCAGAAGCCGACTGGTGCTCTAGCTCTGCCAACTGAGCCTCAATGTAAGCCTTGATCTTGATTCGGTATTCGCGTTCGAAGCTCTTCAATTCGAGAATCGTGTGCTCAAGCACTGCTTTCTCTTGTTCAAACTTGCTCAGTTCAACTCTTTGCTGCGCCTCTGCTTCTCGAATGACTCGAGCCGCTGTCGCATGCCCCTCTGCGATCAGCGCATCGCGCTTGCTGATTCCTTCGCGAACGTGGTCGTCGTGAAGTTTTCTTGCCATCTGCAAAAGATTGTTCGTGCTGTTTCCATCAATCTGAGATGGGTCGGTAGCAACCGGAAAGTTGCTTGGAGTTGGTTCGCTCAGCTGAGCGAGCGTTCCGAAAGTTGGTGTAACCGGCACAGAGCTGGTTAGTTGATCGGCCAAACCAGCGCCACTGCGCTGAAGCTCGGCGATGCGAGCCTCTGAAGCCAACAGGCGTTGGCGGAGATCTTCGTTCTCTTGGTTCAGGCGGCGCAGTTCGACGACGATTTCATCAAGAAAGTCATCGACCTCATCCTGGTCATAACCCTCGCGAAACTTAGTCGGCTGAAAACGCTTATTGACTACGTCTTCTGGAGTAAGCGGCATGTTTACCTCTCTTGTTTGGGCTTTACCAAGATTACCCTAGGCAAACCACTGCCCCAGATTCGGGCCAACGCTGTGAATAGACGATTAAGCGATGCGAGCAAGCATGTTTTGCAGCAGCGAAACGATTAGCAAGAGCAAAGTCCAGCCGAAATCAAGAGAAATCGAGCCAACGCGAACCGGCTTAATGAATCTGCGCACGAGCTTCAGCGGAGGGTCGGTGAGAGTCAAAACTATCTCAGTTGCAATCAAGACCAGGCCTCTAGGTCGCCAAGACGGATTCACAGACAGTACGAGATCAACTACAAACCTTGCGATAAGCAAGTAGAAGTAAAGCTGCAACGCCCACCAGAGCGCGACAACCAAAATCGACATTGGTTACGGCTGAATTAGTAGGCCGTCGACAACTTCTTCGGCAGGCTCAGGGTCGTTGATGCCCACGTTCATCGGAGTCAACAAGTAGACGTGCTTGGTGATGCGCTTGATGTTTCCGAGCAAGGCAAGCTTCAAACCTGAGAGAAAATCGACCATGCGCAGAGCTTCTGACTCACTCAACTTGGCCATGTTCACGATTACGGTCACGCCATCACGGTAGTGGCTAGCGATCTCTTCACCAGACGAAAGGTATGAGTCTGGCTCGATTGAGAAAATCTCGCTCTGCTCTGCCCCGCGACGTGAGCGAAGCTGAGTGATCTTTGGCGCAGACATGCGTGGTTCTGCCGCTGCTGCCTGTGGACGCTGCGGTGCTTCGACCTCGTCGCCCAATCCGAGCCAGTTTTGAACAGTTGAAATTAGAGCCATGGTGGACCTCCTAGATAAACCTTGACCTTCAGGATATGGCTAAAGGTTACGTTTGCCTGTGATTGCCGTGCCAATTCGAAGGTGTGTCGCACCAAATTCAATGGCCTGTTTAAAGTCGTGTGACATGCCGGCTGAGATGTAACGGGCCTTGGGTTCAAGACGCTGCAACTCAGCGCTAGCCGAAGCAATCGTCTCAAAATCGATTCGAGGGTCTCTGTCTAGTGCGGCCACTCCCATAACGCCTAACAAATCGAACGAGTCGAGTTCTAGCACCGTAGAGGCGAACTCGGATAGGTGCTTGGGCTCGATTCCGCCTCGCCCCGGGTCATCCGTGAGATTCAGTTGGATGAAGCCGCCGAGCCGCTCTGAGCGGCCTTGAAGCTCACGCCTTAGGCTGCTAACCAAAGATGCTCGGTCGATCGAGTGCAAAACGTTGGTATAACTGAGGGCCGATTTTGTCTTGTTGCTCTGCAATTGGCCAACGAAGTGCCAAACAAGCCCCGGCAGGTCTGATGTTTCTTCGGCTTTGGGCTTAGCTTCTTGATCACGATTTTCGCCAAAATGTCGGTGCCCAAGTGTGTGCAACTCGCGAACCAATGCAGCCCCGTGATTCTTGCTAATCACGATTAGCTCAACCTCAGATCGCGCTCGGCCGCATGCCGAGATTGCCTCTGCCACTTCGGCCGAAACCGACTCGTAGCGCTCGGCGAGAGTCGACAATTGAATCGGTTACTTCAAGAAGTCGGGAATGTCTAGGTCGTCGCCAAACCCGTCATCAGTCTTCTTCGGAAAAACAATGACATCTTCTTCAACCGTGTCAATGACACCGGTTGCGTCAGAAACTGTGTCGTTCACCTGAATGCCGAAACCAAAACCCGCTGCAGTTGCTGCCGCCGCTGGAGCCGATGCCGAAGGCAAATCGAATACTGAAGCTTGCTTTGGCGCTTCATCAACAGCGACTCGACGCTCGACTGGACGAACCTTCTGGGTTGCAGGATCAAAACCTGCTGCAACGACTGTGATGCGAATTTCGTCACCGAGGGTGTCATCGATTGTTGCACCGAAGATGATGTTGGCCTCTGGGCTTACTGCCTCGTTAACCATGCGCACGGCTTCGTTTACTTCGTGCAAACGCATGTCTTGAGCACCCTGAACAAGCATTAGAACGCCGTGAGCGCCATCGATTGTGGTCTCAAGCAATGGGCTAGAGATTGCAGCCTCAGCAGCGCGAATTGCTCGGTCTTCACCCTTTGCGGTTCCGATGCCCATGAGAGCAGAGCCCGCGCTTTGCATAACCGAGCGAACGTCTGCGAAGTCAACGTTGATGAGTCCAGGAGTAACGATTAGATCGGTGATTCCCTGAACACCTGCACGCAGAACATCGTCTGCGATGTTGAAGGCTTCTACCAAGCTCAATGATTGGTTCGTGTGTTCGAGCAAGCGTTCGTTCGGAACAACAATCAGGGTGTCAACCTCGGCGCGAAGCGCTTCGATTCCGGCGTTGGCGTTTTCTGCACGACGACGACCCTCAACCGCAAACGGACGGGTAACTACACCGACGGTTAGTGCCCCGAGGCGCTTTGCAATCTTGGCGACTACTGGAGCAGCTCCGGTTCCGGTTCCTCCACCGGCACCAGCGGTCACAAAGACCATGTCTGAGCCACGCAGAGCGAGCTCAATTTCTTCTTCGTGGTCTTCGGCCGCACGCTTGCCAACGGTTGGGTCTGCACCTGCGCCGAGCCCACCGGTCAATTCACGACCTATGTCGAGCTTGACATCGGCCTCGCACATGATGAGGTCTTGAGCATCGGTGTTGATCGCGACGAATTCAACACCGCGTTGACCCTTTTCGATCATGCGATTTACGGCGTTACCACCGGCACCGCCAACACCAACAACCTTGATTACCGCTAGGTAGTTCTGGTTCAAACCCACGACATTCCTCCGACTAAGCCACGACGCTTTCACGTCCAATTGAAGCGAAAACCTTAAACCTCCGGATGAGGCTTAAACTCGGCACAACTCTTACAACTGCGCCTAGAAACTACGGCCAGTTAGGTTCCAAATAGCGCATATCCGTGGGCGTGTCTTAGCGGTAGCGAACAACCGGCGCTGTCGGCGATGAAACATCGAAAGTGACTCGATCTGTCGGCTTTTGATTCGCGATTAGCGCGGCTAGAACTTTTGACTTGAGCGCGGCCTGTGAGGCGTCTCCCCAAATAATTTTTTGCCCTGCATAACCGCGAAGTTGCATCGTCACATCGTCTTTCGACTTTGCGTCGATTACAGATATGCGCGGCAGCAGTTTTGCCGGAAGCGCAAGCAAGACATCGATGGCTTCGGCATAGCTCGCGCTGTTCTTGGGCTCGCCTTTGATTAATACTCTCGGATAGGTGTCTTTGTAACTTGCTTGACCGAGTCGAACACCAGCCGGGTCATAGAGGTAACTGACTCCCCCAACATCAACGATGCAAATTGGTTGACGTTCTGAAATAGCAATGTGCAGAGTGTGCGGCAATTCACTTACCAGAGAAAAGCTCTCAATCAAAGTGAAGCGCGAAAGTTGATCTGCAACCGATTGCTGAGTGACGAGAGCAAGTGGAATTCCGATTTGCGACTTCACCGCCGCTGCGACTTTCTTTTCGTCAATCTTCTGCAGGCCAGTAATTTTGATGTTCTCGACTGCAAGCAAAGGCGTAAAAATCGTGGCAAGCACGAGAACTATCAAAGCCACAAGTGAACCAAGCGCAGTGAGCACAATCGCTTTGGTCTGCTTAGGTCTTGCCTTGAAACGCACGATTGTGTCGCGGTCAATTTTGACGCGGCTGGCAGCAACTTTCGACCTGCTAAAGGTTCGCCCAAGCAGTGCGGTTGTGGCCTGCGTCTTGCGGGCTGAGCGACCGGTGGCCTTGATTGAACGTTTCGTTACTTTGACGCTTCTAGAAGGCTGCGGTCGTGAAACAGGCTTTCGCGACTGAGGGCCGCGACTAGTCGGGCGCTTCAACTTACTTCTCTAGCGCTTCGATAAGTTGCGGAACCATGCGATAAACGTCTCCGCAGCCCATTGTCATTATGAAGTCACCTGGCTCTGCAAGCGAGGCAGCAATGGCTGGGGCGTCATCCCAGTTGGGCACGTAGTGCACCTGCGCCTGATTCTCGAACGAATGAGCAACAAGGACTCCGGTCACCTCTGGTTCGGGGTCTTCGCGAGCCGCGTAAATATCGAGCACCACTACCTTGTCGCTAGCTGCAAGGGCTTGCGCGAACTGATCATGCATCATGCGGGTTCGGCTGTAGAGATGCGGCTGAAAAACGGTGATTAGTTTTCCAGAGCCGACGACCGCGCGGGCCGCCTTGAGTGCTGCCGAAACTTCAGTCGGGTGGTGAGCGAAGTCATCATAAACGCGCACGCCGCGACGCTCGCCGTGAAGCTGAAAACGTCGATCTGTGCCTCTAAAGTGCCCGATAGCTGATAGCGCTTCGGCCGGATCGAAGCCAAGTCCGTATAGAACGGTCAAAGCACCAACAGCGTTAATCGCGTTGTGCTCACCCGGAATAGTTAATTCACCGTGCAAGATCTTTGAATCTATCTCGACGCTGAATGTAACTTCTGCCCCTGAGGCATCAACATCAAAGAGCCGCACAGTCGAATCTTTATCGAAGCCGAAAGTCAAAACTCGCTTGCCTGAAATTAATCGGGTGACCCGCTTTGCACCCGGATCATCAGAGTTGATGGCAACGAATTCTTTAGCGCCCTCTGCGAAACGAGCAAACTCGCGCTCAAATGCATCTTCGCTTCCGTAGTGGTCTAGGTGATCAGCATCGACGTTGGTGATTAGGGCTACCGCTGTGTCGTAGTGCAAGAAAGAACCGTCAGACTCATCGGCTTCGATAATAAAGAGCTCCGACTCACCCTTTGCAGACGAAGAGTTGAGAGCAGCAATGACACCGCCGTTCACAAAACTAGGGTCAACTCCGAGTTTGAGCAGGCCGGTGATAATCATGCCGGTGCTCGTGGTTTTTCCGTGTGCCCCGGCGACTGCGACGACTCGATTCTTCGAGGTTAGGTATGCGAGCGCCTGCGATCTGTGAATCACTGGAATTCCGCGCTGCTTAGCAAGTAGGTACTCGGGATTCGTTGGCCACAGAGCCGATGTCACCACTACTGTGTCTGGATTACCTAGGTGCGACTCGTCATGGCCGATAAATATTTCTGCGCCAAGCTCTCTTAGTGCCGCAACATTGTCTGTGTCTCGCAAGTCGCTTCCGGTGACCCGATGGCCCATGCCGATCAAAATACGTGCGATTCCGCTCATGCCAGAGCCGCCAATGCCGATGAAATGAATTACGCCCAAGTCATCGGGCACCGGTTGATTAAAGTCTGGTTTTATCATGATGTTCTAAGCAAGGTTAGGCGCAGACTAGGCCTTTTCGGCTGACAACACGCCTTGAACAAGCGCGAGAAGACGTGCCGTGCCGTCTGCTGTTCCGCAGGTCTTGCTTGCCTGTGACATCGCCAGAATTCTTTTGGTACTGCTCAGCAGAGGAACCAATTCGGTAGCAACAAAATCTCTAGAGAATTTGGAATCTGGCAGAGAGATTGCGGCCTCGACAGCAAGCAAGTCCTTGATGTTCAGAGCCTGTTCACCGTTTCCGACTGCATATGGAATGTAGAGTGCCGGCAAGCCAACCGCCGAAAACTCCGAAACGGTAGATGCGCCCGCTCGCGACACGGCAAAGTCAGCCGCCGAAATGGCCAAATCCATGCGGTCGCAATATGAAATTCGAACGTAGCCCCGCTGTTTTACCGATGCCAGCTCTGAATTGCCGCCGACGATGTGCAATACCTGAATGCCAGCGGCAATCAAAAGGTCTCTGCTCTCGTCGATAACGTCGTTGATTTTCTTTGCGCCGAGAGAACCACCTGTAACCAGCAAAGTGAACGACTCTGGGACAAGTCCAAAAAAGGCACGAGCGGCGGCCTTGTCTTGCTTCGAAGCCAGAGCCTCTATTTCTTTGCGAAGCGGCATGCCAACAAATTGAGCATTTCGAAGCGGGGTCGATTTGAAGGCAACACCTATCGCTTTAGCAATTCCGGCGCCGAGCTTGTTTGCCATTCCAGGCAGAGCGTTAGCCTCATGAATCACCAGAGGCACTCGTTCGAGTACTGCCGCTAAGTAGGCCGGTGCGCTGGCGTATCCCCCAAACCCTACGACGACATCGATCTTGCGTTGTTTGAGAAGCTTGCGTGTCTGCGCAACCGCAGCTGCAAACCGAGCAGGAAATCTAAACGCGTAGGCGTTCAATCGACGAGGAAACGGCAGTTTCGCAATCGTCGCAAGTTCGTATCCTCGCTCTACGACCAAGCGTGTTTCTAGACCTTCGGCGGTTCCGAGTGCTAGCACTTTGGCGTTTTCGCTGTTGTTAGTTATGGCATCGGCAAGCGCAAGAAGTGGATTAACATGGCCGGCAGTACCACCACCGGTAAGCAGATAATTTGTCATCGAGACGCACTGACTCGCGATCGACTTCGGCCGTTAGCCGAAATTTGCGGATTAGAGTTTCGCGATTCAATGCCTAGTGCGATACCGAGCGTCATTAGCGTAGCTAGAAGCGATGTTCCACCTGAAGAAATCAATGGCAGCGGAACACCAAGCACAGGCAAGAAATTGAGCACAACGCCAATGTTGATCAGCGACTGAATGGCTATCCAAGAAAGAATTCCGTACATAACAAAACGTTCGTAGAGACGGTTGGTGCGATTCAAAATGCGAACCAAGGCGAAACTGAGCAGCACGTAAAGCAAAATCAGGGTGGCAGCGCCCGCCAATCCGAGTTCTTCGCCGACAACCGAGAAAATGTAGTCGTTGTCGATCATGGGAATCCAGCTCCACTTCATTTTGGAGTCTCCCAAACCGGTGCCGCCAAACCCGCCGGCCGCCAAAGCCCAGATGCCGTGCTTTGCCTGCCAACCCACGTCGGTTGGGTCTGGTGCGTCTGGAAACAACCAGGCGTTGATTCGGGCCTTGCGAGAACCGGTGTTCGCCAAAAGAGCGGCCGCAAGCACCACGGGAATCAGTACACCCCAGATCACTTTTCGCGGCATGCCAGCGAGAATCATCATCACAAAAGACAAACCGAACATGACCATCGCTGTTCCCAGGTCAGAGCCGGCCAAGACTAGTCCCGTTGCCACGACCATTGCGCCGAGCCCCCAAGCCCAAGAGTTCATGAAGTCATCGAACATCTCGCGTCTTTGAACCAAAATTCCAGCAATAACTAGCACGAGAGCCAATTTCAAGAACTCACTTGGTTGCACCGAGATTCCAAAAATCTTGATCCAGTTTCTATTTCCATAAATCGATGAACCGAAAAGCAAAACCATTACCTGAACACCGAGAAAGACCAGATAGAAGAGTGGAGCGAGACGTTGCAATACTCCAATCGGCATTCTCACCATGACCGTCATGACTAAGAAGCCAAGCACCGCTGAAATGGCTTGCTTGTAGAAAACAGAGTAGGCATCTGAACCACTTCGAAGCGCGACAACGTACGAAGCGCTGAGCACCATAACTAGTCCGAAGATGACAAGAATGATGACAAGACCCAACAAGAAGTTGAAGGCTTTCGATTGACCTCTGAATGTTCCATTTATCCAGCCACCGAATCGAGCAAGCGCAGCACCGGTAACATCAGAAAGCTGAGCAGCCGACTGGCCTGACTTTTTCGTGGTTAGTCGTTTTGGCCTATTGCGCATTTGCTATCTCCTTTACAGCACTCGAAAATTGGTTGCCTCTGTCTGCGTAATCCTTGAATTGATCCATTGACGCTGCAGCCGGAGCTAACAAGACAACATCACCGGCTTGAGCAAGATTAGACGCCTCGATTACTGCTCTTCTCATGACCGTGTCATTCTCTTCGTCTGATATTTCAATCACTTGACACTGCGGCGCCCACTTGCCGAGTGCTTCAAGAATTTCAGAACGCTCCCTTCCAATGACAACAGCTGCACGCAGCCGCGAAGAGTTTTGCTCAATAAGCGGCGATATTTCTACGCCCTTCAGCAATCCGCCTACTATCCAGACAACGTTCTCAAAAGATTTCAGTGACGCATCGGCCGCGTGAGCATTGGTGGCCTTAGAGTCGTCAAACCACTTGACGCCCGAAAATTCAGAGACAAACTCAATGCGGTGTTTGTCTAATTTAAACGACTGAATCGCCGCCTTGATCGAAGCAGCGTCAACATCGCACGCCCTTGCGATCGCTGCTGCTGCCGATACATTTGCAAGCAGGTGCGGTGTAACAACACCAATTTGCTGAATGTCTTCGAGGCTCGCCAATTCAGGCAACTCGGCGGCACGGTATCCATAAAACGCGCGATCAATTAAGAATTCTTCAATGAAACCGACTTGCAAGTCAGCAGGCATCGACCTGGTGAATGCTGCGGCCAAAACGTCTTCACTTGCAACGTCTGCGTTGCGAGCCAGCTCTGCCGTCTTTCTGTCTTCACCGTTGTAGATGATTGCTCCAGTGGTTCCTTCAAAGACTTTTCCTTTAGCCGCCGCGTATTCCTCGAATGAGCCGTGCCAGTCAATGTGATCTTCGGCAATGTTCAGAATCGCAGACACTCGTGGAGCTAAGCGGTTCAGGTAGTGCAGTTGAAAACTAGATAGTTCGATAACCAGAAATTCCCAGCCCTGCGGGTCTCGAACTGCATCAAGCACTGGGGTGCCGATGTTCCCGCAGGCGATTGCCCTCTTGCCAGAAGTGATAAACATGGCTTCTACCAATTGGGTGGTCGTGGTTTTGCCGTTAGTTCCAGTAATGAAAACCCAGTCGGCCGTCTTGACCTTGTCTCTAACTCTCCATGCGAGTTCGATGTCGCCCATGATGGCAATCGAATTTTCAGTGAACCATCTAACGAGAAAATTGGTGGGCTTGATTCCCGGCGACACGACCGCAAAGTCTGCCTGAAATTTACTAACCGCAGAAATCACATCTGATTCGTCTGCGCCTTCAAGATATTTAATGCCGAGCACTTCGAGCAAGTCTTTGTGTTGTGCGTCAATTCGGTCTGCAACAACCAACAATTGGGTGCCGAGCTCATTCAGGGTGTCTGCTACCGAGAATCCTGAAATTCCAACGCCATAGACAACAGCTTTTTGGCTCTTCCAATCGGAGTGCCAACTAGAGAGTTTTTCGAGGCCAGTCATAGTTCTAGCCGTAGATCCATTCAATGTAGAACAGACCAATTCCAGTTAGAACGCAAAGCCCCGCGATAATCCAGAAGCGAACCACAATCGTGATTTCGGCCCAGCCCTTCATCTCAAAATGGTGGTGCAATGGGCTGTTCAAGAACACGCGCCTGCCGGTTCCGGTCTTCCACTTCGTGATCTTGAAGAACACTCGTTGAATGATCACAGAGCCAGTGACGATGACGAAGATTCCACCAATCAATACAAGAAGTAATTCTGTGCGAGAAAGAATCGCAAGCGCTGCCAATGCCCCGCCAAGACCGAGTGAACCCGTGTCTCCCATAAAGATTTGTGCCGGTGCAGTGTTCCACCATAAAAATCCGGCTAGCGCGCCAACCAGCGCCGAAGCAACCACGGCGAGGTCTAAGGGATCTCTAGTTGTGTAACACGATGCAACGTTCTCTACGACGGTCAAGCAGCTCTGATTGAACTGCCAGAAGCCGATGATTGCGAAAGCACCGATTGACATAATGCTCGAGCCGGTGGCAAGCCCGTCAAGTCCATCGGCGATGTTCACGCCGTTCGAGGTGCCAGCTACCAAGAAATAAATCCAAATAACAAATAGTGTCACTCCGACCACTGCGCCGAAAGCCATGAGGTCGATATTGGTGTCGCGAAAAATTGAGATCTTGGTTGAAGCTGGCGTCAAGCCGGCTTCGTTCTTAAACTGCAACGAAAGCACGGCAAAGACTATGGCGACAATTCCCTGTCCAAGAATTTTTTGCCAACCGGTTAGACCCAGGCTTCTCTGCTTATGAACCTTGATGTAGTCATCGATGAATCCGACCAAGCCAAGGCCGACCATCATTAGCAGCACTAAGAGTGCAGAAATTGTTGGTGTTTCGAAGTTAGCAAGCTTGCTAAAGAAGTAACCGGCAAGCGTCGCCAGAAAGATTACGACTCCGCCCATTGTTGGGGTGCCGTGCTTAGTGAAGTGGGTCTGAGGGCCATCAGCACGAATGAATTGGCCCCAATTTAGTCTCTTAAACAACCAAATAAATGCCGGAGTTGCAAAGAGAGTGATGGCCATAGCGATTCCGCCTGCCAAAAGCACCGCTCTCATTCATTCACCTCCGCAAGGGCATCGCCCAAATGTCTAAGTTCGGCTGATTTAGAAGACTTAACCAGCACGATATCGCCAGAACCTAGCAAACCACGAACAGCCTCCAAAGCCTCGTCAATCGACTCAAAGAATTTTGACTCGCCATCCCAAGAGCCCTCTTGGCTTGCGCCCATGTGAATCAGCTTGGCGCGCTCGCCAACAACTACAACTTGATCAATATTTAGACGCACGGCGATTCGGCCAATCGCGTCGTGCTGCTCGGCAGCCTGAAGCCCAAGCTCTGCCATCTCGCCAAGCACAGCGATTGTTTTATGGCCCTGTCGACCCAGAGTTGCCAATGTTTGCAATGCCGCTTTAGTTGAGTCAGGGCTTGCGTTGTATGCATCGTTTATAACGAAAGATCCGTTTGGTCCTGGCAAGAGTTGCATTCGCCAGCGTTCGGCCAACGGCATGCGCTCGAGTGCGCCAATCGCATCTTTGATTGGCAAGCCAAGCAATTGCGACACCTCAAGTGCCGCCATGGCGTTCATAACCTGGTGTTCGCCAAGAATATTGAGCATCACATCGTGCGTTTCGGGTCCAACGTGCAAAGCAAATTTGGTGCCAGAGAGAGTGACGTCGATGTCACTTGCCCATACCCCAGAGTTTTCTGAAGTGCCGAACCAGTGAACATTTGCGTTAGTAATTTCTTGCATGCTCGCTACAAGACCATCGTCTGCATTTAGCACTAAATGGTCATCGCTGCCGAGAGCACGAGCCAACTCGCTCTTTATCTGAAAAGTTGTTTCGATTCCGCCGAACTCTCCCACATGGGCAAGACCTACTTTGAGAATCACTGCGATGTTTGGTTTGCAAATATTTGCCAAATATTCGATGCTGCCAACACCACCTGCACCAAGTTCGACTACAAGGTACTTAGTAGATTCAGTAGCTTTCAACATCGAAATTGGAGCGCCAACTTCGTTGTTGTAGGACTCGATTGGAGCAATCGTTTCGCCTGACAGAGACAGAATTTCGCGAAGCATGTTCTTCGTAGAAGTTTTTCCATTCGAGCCGGTAATTCCGATAACGGTTAGCGAGTTCGACTCACGAAGTTTGCTGAGCACAAATTTGGCAAGCAATCCGAGTGCTGCAACAGAATCGCTCACAACTATCTGTGCGATTGCCGAATCAGCCACCTGACGTTCAACGATCGCACCGACGGCACCATTCTCTTCAGCCTTGGCTACAAATAGATGGCCATCTGTGAATTCGCCTGGCTTGGCGATGAAAAGCGAGCCTGCGTTCACCAATCGAGAGTCGGTCTCGACCGATCCGGTGACCAAAGCATCGTTGCCAACCAGTACGCCGTCTACGGCCTTTGCAATCTGCTCGAGACTTAGTGAAATCAATTCCAACCCGCCTCAGCAAGAGCAGCTCGTGCTTCTTGCCTTGCCGAATAAGGAGTTCGCACTCCCCTGATGTCTCGGTAATCCTGGTGCCCAGGCCCGGCCCAGAGAATTGAATCTCCCGGTTGAGCTACAGATACAGCCTTTCTAACCGCTGCCTCTGGTGGGCTGACCTCATAGATTTCTAAGTTTGGTCTGGCTTCACGGGCCGACTCGACGAGAGTTGCTCTAATCGATGCCGGGTCTTCAAATCTCGGGTGATGATCAGTAACAACGAGCAAGTCACAGCCATCGGCTGCGACTCTCGCCATGTCTGGTCGCTTTGTCGCATCGCGGTCGCCGTCTGCACCAAAAACCATGATCACCTTGCCCGTGGTGACCTTTCGAACCGCGGCGAGCGTATTCAGAAAAGCATCGGGACTGTGCCCAAAGTCCACAAATACATCTGGACCGGTTGCTGCCGTGACTCGCTCAGTTAGCCCCGGCAAATAGGCATCAATGCCGCCAGTGATCGCTCGAGAAATATCGCCGAAGGCAAGTCCAGACTCTACAAGCATGGCGATTGCCAAACCGGCGTTATGCGCCATGTGAGCACCGATCAGTGGAATGCTCGATACCAGAACCTCGCCAAAGGGTGACTGCACCTTGAAAGTTGTTTTTGAAGGTAGTTCTTCTGTGACAAAAACCTTCCAGTCGCTCGGCACTGATTG
>JACCDL010435457.1_pt1 | contig 13552 bp, 12 predicted proteins | sample 7441931 | NCBI WGS metagenome assembly JACCDL01 (sample SAMN15323437, study PRJNA562643) | freshwater metagenome | isolation source: river surface water | place: USA:Blue River Watershed | collected 2017-08-16 | reverse complement strand
AGAAACACTCTCAGAAGTAAATAAATAAGGCATGTATAGTTGTTTATAGCTTATAATAAAACACAAATATAAGTAGTAATTGAATACTTATATTCTAGAAAAAATAATACGTAATCGCATTCTAAAACAGTTTTTTATTAATTTGATTCGATAATAGTTAAATATTGCTTTTCGAGTTGTTTTACAACTGTATCTTGGCTAAACTGACTATCAGTAGAATAAAAAAAATTTCTTACATAATCCAAAAAAAATAAAAAGTCGGATATAATCGTTTCAGGTTTATACTTAATAATGTTTTTAGAATTAAGATGATCAGAATTGCTGTCAGACTTTATGAAAATAGGTAAATTTAATCCAATTGCTTCAAAATAAGAAATTGTTGGTGATACAAAAAGCATAGCATCAAAATTAACAATTAGTTCTAAATACTTTTCTTGTGAAAGAAGACCATGATAAACAATTTTGAAAAGTTTTGACTTGTTGAATATTTCATTAATTTTTTCAATCTGCTTTTGATTTAAATCAAACACAAAATGAAAAACAACACTTTCATTTTCAATTGAAACAATCGAATTTAAAATCGAAAGCAATAATTGAAATTTAAAATCATCTATTTTGCCGCTAAATGATAAATTCAAAATTCTAGAACTGGATTTTAATCCACTAAACAAAAACAAATTATCATTAAAGGAAAAAGGCAAGGAAGTTATCACTATTTTATCTTCTATTTCACAATTGTTCTTATTAAAACATTTTAAAATTAAGTTTTTTCCAGCGGGTGTTACAGTTCTTACTAATGCAGCATGATTAGAATAAAGTTTAATTAAAGGTTTAGTAAATAAAATAAATCTAATTCTTCCAAAAATTCCTGTTGGAATAATTCTTAATTCATGCTCATAAATAAAAGGCACTGAATAAAATTTACTATACAAGAATGGAATAAATCCAACTAATTGTTGAGCATCAAATAAGTGAATTAAATCAGGTTTTATTTTTCTCAATCGAAAGAATAATGGAAAAATAACAATATCCTTAAATTTGATGAATGATCGTATTCTGAAATGCTTGTGGTTTAGCCGAGAAAAGACTTTTTTATTATTTTTTTGTGGTGGTGAAAAAAAAGAGGAAAATAAATAAATATCATATTTCTTATCCAAAAAATATTTAAAATAAATTTCCTCTCTATATTTGAAAGACTTATCGATAAACCCAGTTATTAAAACAATCTTATGCATATTATTTTATGAAATAGTCAAATTTTATTTTTTGTGAAAGCATTTTTAGGTAACCAAATAATTAGTGTGTAAATAATACAAATGTAAAATATCCACTTCCAATAAGTAAATGGACTCATTTTTAACATTAAAAAAAATAAGACAAAACGAACTGCAAAGTCTTTAAAGGGGAATATTTTTGAAGTTAACCAATATGTATATTTTAGGTATAACAAAAATAAAATGACTCCTAAATGATTTAGTTTAATGAATTCAGAAACTAAATAAAAGCCACCCATAGGATAGTAGCCTTCATCAAGATTAGATAAGACGACAAAAGAATTAAAATAAGTTGAATTTAGAAAGTTGAAATTGTCGCCAAAAAGAATTAAAAATGGGGTAAAAAATGGCTGTAAAAAAGAGAAAATAATTGTCAGAAACTCAAAAGATAAATTCGATTCACAACTAAGTATTTGAAACGTACCTAAAGATCCATTAACTCCTTCTCCAAAAAAACCATACAAGAATAATGAAGATAGCAAATTATTGAAATCAAAAGTTAAACTACGAAATGAGGCTATTCCAAGAATAGAAATTAAAATTAAAAATCCGATTTTGAGATTAATTTCTTTTCTTCTAATTAAATGGATGATGGAGATTGAAGCGAAAGTGCTTCTACTAGTGTCTATAATCATTAAGATTAAACTCAGAAACAAAAAATAATAATCTTTATTTGAACCATTTAATTTCAAAATTATGATTACAAACCAAATTGCTCTAAATAAAGCGGACACCTGAGACATGCGAGAAGAACGATCCTCGCTCCATGGGAAAAAGTAAAATAAAATTGATGAAATACAAAACAAAACATTTATTGAAGTTAGATTAATTTTAAGTGTATGTTGAACTTGTGTCTTAAAATCTTGCTTATGTAATGTTTCTATAAAAAATGAAAGAAACATGCTTTCGATCTGAAACTTAAGTAACTCAGGAGTCAATAACTCATAAGACGAATGACCAATATTTAAAATATTAATATAAAAGAAAGAGGAACAACCATAAGTTAGAAAAGATAAAAATATACAGATTGTAATCGGAAATTTAATTATTAGTTTTTTCACAGAATGACTATCTCCCTTTAAGTTGCTTTATCTAAAATTTGTGTGTCATCAAAAACTGATTTAATTAAATTATTCAATTGATCAAAACAATAAAAAGATCTAGCATAACTTGAATTTGCAATTATAATTTCATTCACAATTGTATCAGTATTAACATAATTAATATTTATTTCTTTTAATTCTAAAAAGGCTGGGATATTAGAAGCAAATAAACATTTTCCAAACATAGCTGCTTCAATCAAAGGTATACCAAAGCCCTCACAAAACGATAACATAATTATCGCATCACATTCCAAATAAAATTGAACCAACAATTCATCTGTTCGATCCAAATCAGGCTTATATTCAGAAAAGAAATAAAGTTCAAAATTATTGTTCCTACAAAAAGTAATAATTCCATTGATATTTTTGTGAGGGCGAAGATTACCAACATACCCTACTTTTTTTATTTTAGTAATAGTATTACTAGAGTCTTTAATCTTAAAGTTTAAATTTTTATTGCTTTCGTTAGAATAAAGAAAACTTCCATTTGGAATGAAAAGTGATTTCTTTTTAAAAATCTCAAAAAGAGTATTTTTTGAATAATTACTTGGACATAAAACGTGTGAATTAATTAAAGCAATTTTTAATAGTATCTTGAGGATATTTTTTTTTACAAATGCATGCTTTTGAAAAAATAAATTGTAATGAGTTAATGCCATAAGATCATGTACAACCATGAGTTTACGTAAAAAACACCCAGAGGAAAAATAATGCGGAAATATAATTAATGCGAATTTGCGATTGAAAATAAGTAGATTTAGTAAAATATTTTGCAGTAGAAAAATAAATCCGAATTTATTAACATCTGTCTCAATTATTTCAACATTAAATTTATTTTTAATTAAGGAAGATCCAAGAATAATTAATTTGTAGTTTTTTGAAGAACTTTTAATAAATAACTCCGAAACTCTTCCTATTCCAGTACGTCCATCATGCCAAAACCTTCCATCAATTATAATAATTCTGTCATTTGCTTCTATATTTATAATATTCTTAATGAATCTGAACATGTTATTTTAAAATATCATTTTTAATAAAACCAATATTATATCCATCATTATAAAACATTTTGTAATTATTAGAATTTTTGAAAAGAAAAGAAAGATAAATAATTCCTTTAATCAAACTACAATATCTTAAATAATCTAACTCTAGTAAAACTATATCAAATGTAAAAATTGATTCATTTGTTATTTTATCATTTAATAGCTCATACTCAGATCCTTCAATATCTAATTTTAAAATTGATCTATTATTAAGATCAACTTTTTCTATAACATCGAATAAATTTAAGGTTGGAAATATGACAGGCTTGTTTCCGTTTTTTATTGAAGAAAAAGAAACATGAACAGGATTTATTGGAGGGTAGAACTCAATATTTTTTGAATTTAAAGACAACCCTTTAGGTATAAATTGAAATCTATTAATATCAAATTTTTTAGGCTCGAGTAAAGTGCCCTCTGCAATAATTTGTTTACCATTATTATGACTAATTACAAAGTTATCAAAATAATCCTTGGAGCGAGGGGTGAAGTCATACAACTGGAACGTAAGCGATGTTTTATTTGCCAAATGATATTCAAAAGAAAGATCTTCTCCAACACCACCAGTTAAACATACGCCATTTAAATTTAAGTTTTCATGAATGCTAGGTAATTTCCAGCATCCGTAACTAGTTCCTACAAGAACAGATTCAATTTTTATAGAATATTTAGAAAACCTTGAAATTAGATTAAGTATTAAAAAATAAATATTTCTTTTTATTTTATTAGAGACTCTTTTTAGCATGACGATTATTTAATTAATCTTTAAAATATTTTCGAATGTATATAATACTTCGGCTTTAAATCTATTATAATCAAAGTATAAATTTAAATCTAGGTGGTTATCCAAATCACTATTTTCTACTAAGGCATTTCGAATATCATTTATATCCTTGAACAAACAATTTCTACTCAAATATTTATTAACTCCGGGTGAATCAAGAGCAATTATTTTTTTAAACCCATTTTTATATGCCTCTAATAATGAAAGAGGGCAACCTTCATAATCAGAAGTAAAAATTTGAATTGCACCAACAGGTAATGTGTCCAACCAATCAACAACATATCCTGAAAAAACTATTTTAAATTTTTTTGTTTGACATTTCAATAAACTTTTGATAAGATTATTATCACCTATTCCGAATACATAAAGTGTATATTGTCCGTTCGTATTTGAAAGCAATTCAGATAATTGAATTAATAAATCAAATCTCTTTTGTCTAATGGATATTCGTCCGGTATAAAAAAGTGAAACCATTAAACTATATTTTTTATTATGTAATTACTTTTAACCACAGAGTTATCAATTTGCCATTCATCAATTAAAATTCGTGCATGTAACGCACGTTTATTTATATGCGGCATAAAGTGATGATGAAAACGATCAAATTTTAAATCATAGTCAGAAAAGGCCGTATATTCAATTAATCTTATTCGAAAAGTCAAACAAAAAACTTTTATTGAAATATGGCCAAGTGGACTTCCACTTACAATTATCCATGTTTCATTACGTCCATTAAAAAGCATTCTATATAATTGAAAGCTGTTTATGTATGTAAAATGGTTACAAGATTTAGAATCTAAATTATCCAATAAATTAATCTCAATTAATTTATTTAAATATACTGAAAATTTAGTGTGTCTACTTAAACAATTTAAAATTTTAATAAAAGCCTTTTCATTACCACCAAGAAAAGGGATTGGGAATAAAATATTTAACTTGTTTATCATTCGGTTTAAAATATTTAATGTAAATTATTTAAATAATGCCATCTACAATAATTGATAATCCTCCAAATATCTTTTGTAATTGGTAAATCAGATTTAAATGAGTTCAAAATTTTTCTCTTAGTTTTTTCTATATTTAGAAAATGAATGTCATCAATTCCTATGAGCCATTTATCTAAATCATGTTGAATGAATGAAAGCCAATCATCTTCCGGTGTTACAAAACCAATTTTATCTTTCCTATTTATAATTTCATCTGGAACTATTCCACGCATTGCGTTTCTGAATATACTTTTGGATTCGCCATTTTTACTTATCAAAAATTCTTCTGGTAGTGATAAAGTAAATTCTGCGAAATCGGTTGTTAGAAATGGAACTCTACTTTCGATAGACCACCTCATTGAATTCCTGTCAGAATGTCTCAGTAGTGACTGAAGGCCTCGTTTTGTCAATGTGTTTCTCAGCACTTCAGGTACTCTTCTAGTGAAATAGTCTGGACTTAATTCAATATTAGACATCATACACTTTACACCATTTTCTTGCAGATAATCGATGTCTATCCAATCAGGCTTAAGATCTAGACCAACAAAACTTTCAGCAAAAGGTCTCAGTAAATTTGGAATTAAACGATTACCAAGTCCTTTAAATATTTCAAATTTTGATCTGCCAGGCCACTTTAGCCAATTATTGAAAAATGAAATAGCTTTTGAATACTCATTTTGATCTACCAAGCTTAGAATTCGTTGAACAGGATAACCATTATAACCAGCTAATAATTCGTCAGCTCCTTGTCCATCAAGTGTAACTATGACGCCATTTTCTTTTGCTAACTTAAAAACACGGTACTGGGCATAAATACTAGTTGAAGTAAAAGGTTCTCCTTGAGTTAAAATCATATCATCAAGGTCTTTTTGGAATTCTACTTGATTGGCAATTATTTTGTGAGAATTAGACTTTACTTTTTTATTGACAACGTCTATCCAACTTGATTCATCAAAACTCTGGCCAGGTGACAAAAAACTAAAAGTATTAATAGGTATATCTGGTTCAATAAATCGAATCCCGCAAACTACTGAAGATGAATCAATTCCACCTGAAAGTGCTGCACCAACAGGCACATCACTTCTCAAGTGTAATTTTAAATTATCCAAAAATAATTCCCTTAAATAGTCAGATGAATCTTGAAAACTTAGATTACACGAATTTGAAATAGATGGCCACCACCACCTACTAATTGAAATGATTTTTTTACTTTTTAGATCAAATTTTAAAATATGTGCAGGTTCTAAATGATTAACCCCTTGAAAAAATGTATACTCATTACTATCATATTCACAAAATAATAAATAATTATATGCTCTTTGCAAATTTGGTTTACGAGCGATTCCACTTAATGTTAATACAGGTGATATTTCAGACGAAAAAGAAAAACCAAATTCGTTAAAAACATAAAAAAAAGGCTTAATTCCAAATGAGTCTCTAATACACGTAAGTTCTTCTTTGATTGAATCATATATTACAAATGCAAACATGCCTTTCAATTTGTTTAATATTGACTCACCATATTCAATCCAAGAATATAATAACACTTCAGTATCAGTTTCAGTATTAAATTTATAACCCAATGATTTTAGCTGTTGTTTAATTTCTTTATAATTATATATTTCTCCATTAAAAACGATAGAATATCTTCCGTCCTGAGTATGCATTGGTTGCTTACCTGCTGTAGAAAGATCTATAATTGATAAGCGCTTGTGACCTAAAAAAAGTATTCCATTATTTTTTTCTTTAAAATATGTACTCTGATCATCCGGTCCACGGTGAGACATTTGGTCTAATGCAAGATCAATTCTTTTTCTGATTTCAAATATATTTTCGTTTAAGAATCCACCAAGTATACCACACATATTAAATAAATTGAATATATTGTCTATTTTTTAAATAGACAATATCTAATTAAAGGGATAAGCAAATAAAGGAAACGTAAAATTCCAATTTCGAAAATTACATTCCATAAAAATTTAAAATCTTTGATAAAAACCGTGAATTTAAATTTAAAAAGTGACTTTTTAAGTCGAAAAAGTTGACCGATTAAATAACTAATCACAAAACTATCAGTCAATCTTATTTTGGTTATTTTAATATTATTATCTGAGTAAAGAAATCCATCTAGCCAAGAAAATATTTTATTAAATAAAATCTCAGGTGTATAATTTAGGACAGCTTTTTTATAAGCTTTTTGTGCAATAGATTCTTGCTCTAAGGGGTTTCCTAATAAATATTCTACTTTTTTAATCAAATCTTCTTCAGAATTAAAATACAGAATTTCATCATCATTAAAACAAGTTTCCAAAGCAACTGATCTCTCTGATAAAGTCAACCCCCCAAGTAATGAAATTTCAAATGGTCTCCCTTTGTTTCCATTCATAAATTCAGTGAACTCATCAAGTAAAATTGAATGTGATGATATTCGTGTAAAGTTTAAATTTATTTTGGTTTTCTTTATAATATCAACATATTCTTCATCAGTTAAGTATCCATTTCTTGAATTTGAACCAAATACATTAACGTTAAACCCTTTCTGAATTAAACAATTTATATATTCTTTTCTTCCGAAATTTTCTATGTTTCCAATAAAAGAAATATCATAGATTTTTTCTACAACTTCACCTGAGTCAAAAATTCTAGTATCTTGATGATCCGGAGAAAAAAATGAATTAAAGCCTGTTTGTTTATACCTTAAATTAGATACTGGATCTGTAGTGATTATTGCATCAGAAAGTTGAGCATATGTGAATCCAACGCTACTAAATAAAATTTCATCATCGTTATTAAATAATACAATTTTTAAACCGTATTTATTTTTTATAGTTAATAAGTAATGAGGAAATATAGGACATGCTAAATAATAATGAAAAAATATAATGTCAATTTTATTTAGCACTATGAAGGTTTCTAGCCTTTCGTGCATTTCAATAACATCAATATTGCTTGATTCTGAATTATAATCAAAAATAAATGACTTATAAAAAAAAGAGCTTTGCAATTTAACTCTTTCCTTTAAAAAATCAGAACTAATATTTAAAAGGAATAAAACATTTTTATTGTTAATGCTAACTACAATCATTTTATAAAACTAAAGCCTCTTTTTTTTGATAGAACTCAATTATTTTAGAACAAATGAATTCGACACTATCATAAGTTAATTCAGGATATATCGGTAATGACAAAAGCTTTCCTTCATTAGAAGTAGCAACCTCAAAATCATTTTTATCAAATTTAAGAAATTCAAAAGCAGGTAAATTTGTTAGAGCTTTGGGGTAATGTAAAGCAGTACTAATAGAATTTGAACTTAGATATTCTTGAAGTAAATCTCGATCGTCTGCTAAAATTACATATAGATGATAAGAATGAGATGTGTTAATTCTAACCTTAGGCAAATTAATTTCTTTAACATTTGCCAATAAAGAATTGTACCAAGATGCCACATTTTTTCTCTTTTCTGTCCAATTCAAAATATGTTTCAACTTTACATTTAGAATTCCTGCTTGAATAGTATCCATGCGACTATTAATTCCACACATGACATGTTCATGCTTTGTCAATCCTCCATGTCTTGCATACATCCTACACTTTTCGGCAAGATCATCGTCATTTGTAATAATACAACCAGCATCGCCATATGCACCTAAATTTTTACCTGGATAAAAGCTAAAAGAACCAGCAATCCCAAATTTACCCACATAAGTATTATTAAATTCAGAAAAATGAGACTGTGCACAATCTTCAATAATTTTTATATTTTTTTTATTGCAAATTTTTTGAATTTGCTCCATATCACATACTTGCCCATGTATATGTACTACTAAAACTGCTTTAGTGTTTTTTGTAATTTTATCCTCGAGTTTATTTGCATCAATCGTAAAATATTCATCGATATCAACAAAAACAGGAGTAGCGCCAGTTTGTACGATAGTTTCTGCAGAAGAAATCCAACTATAAGCTGAAGTTATTACTTCATCTCCTATTCCTATCCCAAGCATTTTCATTATAATAAAAAGAGAATCAGTCCCATTTGCAACAGAAATACAATTTCTTACAGAATTTAACTCACAAAAGTTTTTTTCAAAATTATTTACCTCTTCTCCTCCTATAAACGAGGCGTTAGAAAGTGTCTTATTAATTGCGCCATCTATATCTTTTTTAATTGATAAATATTGGCTGTGTAGATCTACAAATTCTATTTTCATATTTGTAAAGTTTTTATCATTTTAGCTGGATTACCAGCATATATTCCTGAAATTGTAATATCTTTAGTAACTACAGAACCTGCACCAATAACAACATTGGATGCTATGTTCACAGGCAAAATTGTAGCATTACTTCCAATTGAAACATTATCCGAAATATTTGTTTTTTTCCATTTATTTCTATCTCCATTTGCGGGACCGCCGCTTTGAAACAAGTCATTTATAAACATTACTCCATGGCCGATAAAACAATTATCTCCAATTGTTACTAATTCACATATAAATGAATGGGATTGAATTTTACAAGAATTACCTATTACAACTCCTTTTTGAATTTCTGTAAACGGTCCAATAAAAGTGTTGTCTCCTATAGTACAATCATATATATTAACTGGATCAACTAATTTAACATTAAATCCAAAATTAACATTTTTAATTCCAGATTTATTTATAGTATATGTCATAAAAGATTAATTTATTTTTCTACTTGATGCATAAATCTTCTCAATTATTTCAACTGTTTTCATACCTTCATAAGAGTTAGTCGAAATACTTTCGCCATTTTGAAGAACATCAATTAAATTTTGATAGACTTTATCATGGTTGCTCATAGAGCCCACATATGTCCCATAATTGTTTGGTTTATTCCCCATTGGCAAGTCCTTAAATTCAAAATTTTTAATATTTTGATATTCAATTTCATTTAAATATTGTCCTCCAATTTTTACAGTTCCATTTTTAGCAAATATTGTTAGCGACCCTTCCATGTTTTTTTCGAAGCTATTAATTGTAAAATTAATAGTCCCAATTACTCCATTTTTAAATTCTAGAATTACTACTCCTGAGTCTTCAAATTCAATGGAATCAATATGATCATAATTTTTTATATACGAATCTGCTGCTTTTACATCACCAATTAACCAGTATAATAAATCAATAAAATGGCTGTATTGAGTATAAAGCGTCCCCCCATCCATATTATTCGTACCTTTCCATGTGTTTTTATAATAATCAGGATTTCTATTCCAGAAACAATTTAGTTGGATTGAAAAAACTTCACCAAGTACACCTTCTTCCATTGCTTTTTTTAAAGCAACAATTGGAGGATTAAACCTATTTTGCTTAATTGCAAATAGCCTTTTATTATTTTTTTCGGCCGCGCTAATCATCTTACCACAATCATCAGAAGTCAATGCCATAGGCTTCTCGCACAGTACATGGAAGCCTGATGACAAAGCAAAAATCGAATGCTCGGCATGCATACCATTGGGCGAACATATAGAAACTACATCAATGCTTTTTTCATTCGACAACATCTGCTTGTAATCACTATAGGAATTTGCATTATATTGTTTAGCCATTTCGTCGGCTTTGGTCTTATCTATGTCGCAAACAGCAACCAAATTTCCGAAATTGTTAATATGCTCAGCGTGTCTTTGTGAAATACGACCACAACCAATTATTGCAAAATTTATTTTTTTTGATTCCATAATTCAAATTATTATTAATTAATGATTCTATGCTTTTCAATCAGTTCTACTTTTCCATTTTTTAATTGATAAATGAAATCACATTTTTCGAGAGTATTTGTACGATGCGCTATTACAATTATCGTTTTGTCATTTTTAAATTCATTTATCTCATTCATGATCGATTTTTCAGTAGCATTATCTAATGAACTTGTTGCTTCGTCTAAAATGATTACACTGGGATTAGAATATAATGCTCTAGCAATACCTATTCTTTGTCTTTGACCACCAGATAACCTTACACCTCTTTCACCAACTTTAGTATGAACTCCTTCAGGTAGTGAATTAATAAAATTCGTTAAATGACTAAGTTTGATGGCATTTTGCACCTTATCATCATTAATGTCATTAACGTTAATTCCAAACGCGATATTATTTTGAATTGTATCATCAATTAAAACAATATTTTGAGGTACATATCCAATTTTTGATTGCCAATTGCCTAAAGTTTTACTGATATCAACCCCGTCAATTTTAATCGTTCCAAAACTTGGCTTCAACAAGCCTAAAATTACATCTACAAAAGTACTTTTCCCTTCTCCAGTTGTTCCAACAATTCCAACAAGTGAGTTACACGGTATTGTAACATTCAATTTGTCTAAAATAAGTTTTTCTGTATTTTCATATTTAAAACAAATATTTTCAAGAACCAAATCTTTTTCATATGGCAAATAACTAATTTCTTCAAAATTTTTTACAGCTTTTGTTAATTCAATTTCATCCAAAAGTAACTTAACAGAATTTTTTGTATACAACATTGTCTGATAAGACCCTACAATTCTTGAAAGAGAAGGAATAAGTTTAAACGTTGCAGCTGCAAAAATGGATAAAGTTAATAATATGGTTGAGGGGTCTTTATCTTGATAAACCAATATCATTATAAAAATGACAATTGAAGAAACAGCAGTCATTTCAAGCCATGCTTTTGGCACAAATTGAACTGTTTGATATTTTTGACCAACACTTGTAAATGTTTTATTGCTCTCATTGAATTTATTAAGAAAATAAAATTCTCTGCCTAATAACTTAATTTCCTTAATTGCAGAAAAGCCCTCTTGAAGAAAATGCATTCTCATTCCTGAAGAAACCTCAAAAGATTTTCCCCATTTACTTAAATATTTTTTTAATAATTTTTGAAATGCGATTGTAATGACTCCCATTACAGCTAAAATCACAAAGGATCCAACTGGTTCTATGTAGAATAGAAACAATGAAATACCCAATAATACCAATCCTTCAGAAAAAATAATTAAGATTGAAAGCATATAATCGTTTAGTTGCTTAACTAATACTGTTACATTTTTTATTAAATTTGAAGAATTATTTTGTAAAAAATAAGCATAGTCTTGATTTAAGTAATTCATAAACAACATACTTGAAAACATAGATTCCAATTCAAAAATAAACTTTGACTGTCTCCATCCTAAAACTAAATTAAAAATTAGCTTTAGTAAGTATGTTGCAAAAAACAACAAAACAATAAATGAAAAATTATTCGCCACCCCTGATGGCATAAAATTTTGTAAAAAATTTATAACGCCAAAAGAGTCATTGCCGTTTTTATTTGTACTTGTTATTCCTCTAACCATTGGAATAATCAATGATATACCTGCGAATTCTAAAATCATTCCACAGAACATCATCAAAATCAAGAAAATAATTGATTTTTTTTGTTTTTTGTTTAAAAACTTAAAAAGGGTACTTTTCATTAAATTTTACAATTTTTCAGAACAATTATACATTACCGTATTTTGTATTTTTGATCATTGTAAAGCCTTTTATCAATTCTTCGATACCATGATCTAGTGAATAAGCTGTTTTGTACCCAGTCAACTCAAGTTTTTCATTTGATACAATATAATTCCTCTGGTCTGGATCTTTCCCAAGTGGTGCTTCTAAAAATGTAAAATTTGGAAGATGTTTCTTTATCCTTTCACATAATTCCCATTTTGAAACATTCGCTTCTGATAATCCAACATTGTATATTTGACCTTTCATTTTATCATGGTTAATTAAAGCATGCTGAAAAACACGAGATACGTCTTTAACATGAACATAATTTCTTTTGAAATGACTTTCAAATAAAACAACAAAACCATCATACACAGCTCTGTAAGTGAAATCATTTACAAGCAAGTCTATTCTCATCCTAGGAGACATTCCAAATACAGTTGCAAGTCTAAAACTAATTGCATTGGGATGTTGCATTAATGACTTTTCGATTTCAACTTTATCAATCGCATATCGAGAAATAGGATTCAATGGAGAATCTTCTGTACAGAAATTATTTTTATCTCCAGAACCGTATGCGCTATTTGTTGTAGGCATCAAAATTAATTGGTTTTTGGAAACAAGTTTCAAAAGTAAAATAATCGAATCATGATTGATTGTTGTTGCTCCTACAGGGTCCTGATTGCAAATTGGTGCACCAACTAAGGCAGCTAGTGGAATTATAACATCTGCTTCGTTAACTAAGGGCTTCATAAAAGACTCAATCCGAACATCACCTTTTATGATTTTAAAGTTTGATTTATGGCAAACATGATTAAGACTTGGCTCTTTGTAAATGAAATTGTCTATTACAGTAACTTGATGACCTAGTTCTAATAAATCAGGAACTAATGT
>JACCDL010591189.1_pt1 | contig 13558 bp, 13 predicted proteins | sample 7441931 | NCBI WGS metagenome assembly JACCDL01 (sample SAMN15323437, study PRJNA562643) | freshwater metagenome | isolation source: river surface water | place: USA:Blue River Watershed | collected 2017-08-16 | reverse complement strand
TCGGCGAGACCTTTGGTGACAGCACGTTTGGTTCGCTGGTAGAAACGGAGTTGACGATCGAGCGTTCGCCAAATACAGATGAGAGTTTCCGGCGTCTGTTGGCTGGGGAGGTCGATTATGTTTTTGCGTATGAGAATGCCGCCTATTCAGAGATATACAGGCGCGATCTAGGTGATAAGGTTGAAAGCCTTGTGACGTATCCGTACCGCTCGGATACTTTCTTTGCATTTTCCAAGCGTTCGAAATGTGGAACGATTTGGAAAGATAAGCTTGGAGCTGAGCTTCAAAAGGCGAACAACAGAAATGATTATTTTTTGTTGTTAAAGAAATACCGCACTATATTTAACGAAAGCCAAGCGAATCCCTCAGCGCATCTATCTCAGTAGAGCGGTCGTAACAAAGGGTAGGTGACTGAGTCATCTACCCTTTGTTACTGCAAAACAGAAAACTGTATTTAAGCAGCCTGTACTTCTACAACTTCTGCAACCTTTTCTTCTTTCGCAGCTTTGCGTGCAGCCAAAGCTTCTTTGGCGTGCGTCCACAATGTCTTGTCAGTGACTGATTTCGAGAACGAGTCAGCACATACCAAAACTAGAGCTGCAGGGCCGAGTGCCAAGCGTGCGCCAAGGCCGACCACGGCGTGCGCTGCGCCATTCAAAAACTGTCCGTCCATCAAGAGGCTTGCACCGGGGAGAACAGATTCGCCCACCAGTTTCGCGCCGTTCGTCAATACATTCAGGTCGTTTGCTTGAGTTTGCATGATTCAGTTCTCTCCAAAATCCAAAAAAATTTTGAGCTAGTGTGTTCGTTTAGCCAGACTAGCGCCTGCTATTAGCTCAATAGCCTACTAGTCAAAAGAATAGCAGGTTACTGTGACATCAACAATACAAAGTTTCTGACTTTGTCACAAGCTTATAAAAAATAGTCCATAAAAATCAATGGTTTATTTAAATCCCAAGGGTTTGATTTCAGAACATTTGGTCTTATTTATCGAGTTTTTGAGAGGAATTGCGAGAGTCTTCCATAATCATGCGTGCTGCTTTATCTGCAACCATGATGACTGGAGCGCTTGTATTGCCCGAAGGTACTTTAGGCATGATTGAAGCATCCACGACGCGTAAACCCTCGATACCGTGCACGCGTAAGCGGTGATCGACCACTCCTAGTGCATCGGAACCCATCCGGCATGTGCCAACCGGGTGGTACATCGTTTGTGCTTGCTCGCGGCAGTAGGCGGTGAGCTCTTCGTCTGTACTCTTATCGGGGCCTGGCAAGGCCTCGCCCGTGCAGATGTCGCTGAATGGCGGTTGGCTGAAAATACGACGGATCAGACGCAAGCCGAATACTAGCGGAGCTGTGTCGCGTGGATCGGTCAGGTAGCTTGCAAACATGCTCGGGGCTTGATGGAAGTCTGCCGATTTCAACGTCACTGCGCCAGCCGAATGAACATGAAGCAAGCCACAAGAAGCCGTGATCGCAGGAAAATTATCTGCCTGAAACATACCTCCAGCGCCCAGCATACTGAAGGGACGCATCTGCATTTGCAGATCGACTTTGTCGGAGTTGACTCCGGACTTCGCAAAAAGCGCGACTTGCGCTGCCGCTGAATTCAACAATCCTTTGCGGCTAACCAGGTAGCGCAAAACATCGGGAATCATCCGCAGGTTGCTGCAGATTTTATGATTGACGGAGAACTCTGGTTTCACTTTTGCCATCGCATGCACATACACGTGATCATGTAAGTTTTGACCCACCCCTGGCAAGGGGTGAACCACGGCTATACCGTGTTTGTTCAGCTCATCTGCTGGGCCAATGCCCGACAGCATGAGTATCTGCGGCGAATTAATTGCACCAGCAGAAAGAATCACTTCGCCTGCGGTGACTTCAATGGATTGACCATTCTGTTCGTAGCGCACACCTGTTGCACGCTTACCCGTCAATACAATACGTTCGACTAGCGCATTCACTTCAACCGTTAGGTTCTTTCTGTTGCGAATGGGTTTCAGAAAAGACCGGGCTGCAGACGAACGAATGCCGCGGTGGATCATTAGCTGCACGTACCCAACACCCGCTTGCTTGACTCCATTGAAGTCGTCGTTTGGTTCAATCCCCGCATTGACAGCGGCAGCAACAAAAGCTTGAGATGCCGGATGAGGTTCTTGCAGCGCTGAGACGTTGAGCTCACCCTGCGATCCATGCAGTGCTGATTCTCCGGCAAAGTGACACTCTGTTGCTTTGAAGTGAGGCAGAACATCGTCCCAACCCCAGCCCGGGTTGCCTGCGTCACGCCAACCGTTGTAGTCGTCAGGGGTGCCTCGCATGTAAACATGGCCATTAATGCTGCTTGAACCCCCAAGCGTCTTACCGCGCGGCCAGTGAAGTCGGCGACCATTAAGCCCAGGCTCTGGCTCTGAGTGATAGCCCCAAGTGATCTGCGGGTCAGCAACGATGCGCGGCACACCTGCCGGAATTTTGATCCATGGATTGCTATCTGTGGGGCCGGCTTCGAGGAGCAAAACGGTGCGTGTTCCGTCCGCGGACAATCTGTTCGCGAGTACGCAGCCGGCAGAGCCAGCGCCTATGATGACAAAGTCGTATGTAGTGTGCATGCTGTGGATCTCTATTTCAGTTTGCGCAGGTCCGCCCAGTTTCTCTGCATCTCAACAAATAAGAATGATGCAGACCAGGTGATTAGGATGATGCCAGTCAGCGACTCAATACCACCTAGATACCTAAGCCGACCTTCAGCAATGACGTCACCATAACCGACAGTGGTGAATGTGACGAAGGACAAATAGACGCAGTCAAGAATGCCGCCGCCGTCTGCGAGGTTGCCAGTTAGTCTGCCCATTCCATCGATCATGCTTGAAAAGTAGAAGGCGAATGCGAACAACCAGATTTCAATCACGTGGACCAGAAAGATACACACAGCTCCTACCAAGACTTGAAGTCGCGGTCGAATTTGACAAAGTTTTGGTAGCTTTTTTGAAAGCCAAAAAAGGGCTTCGTAATGGATCAGCATCGTCAACATGATGACGGCTGTATTGATAAGAAAAGCTATAGCCAAGATCATGGGGTCGGTCCTTTTGGCAAGTCCGACCACTATAGCGAAGAATCGTGTTTTATTCTTGTGCGTTCAGACTGATACCTTCATGTCTTGCGACTTTTTCTAGGGCTTGCTCAAAGAGTGCCCGCGCAGATCCTGAAACCGATGATAAGTAAGCGTGAAGGTGCGCATCTTCTGCGCCTTTATTCAGGCATTCTTGGCTGTATTGTTCAAAGCTGGCGAGTTGCGCGATGATTTCTGCTACGTGGCGGGGGCACTCGCATAGTACGTTGGTTGAGATCCCGCTGATTTTTTTGAGTACCTGATCGGAATACTTACGTGCCGGTATCGTTGCGCTTGTGGACGTTTCGCTCAGTTGCTGGCTCGCATCAACCACCAGCACCGAGTTGATGAGTTCGGCGAGCTCGTAGTCTGATAGGGGCTCGCGACGAACGATCATTCCATGTCCGCGCATAGCGCGCACAACTTGTTCGCGGCCGTAGTTATAAAGCACAACAATTTGGCTTGTACGCAGTGCACGTGCAGCTTGCAAAATGTCGTTGACAACGATTTCGTGCAAGGTGTTGATCTTAAGCAAAAAAATGTCTGGTGACGATGAGAGTGGCGTCTGGCGCGCTGCCTCGACACTTTGATATACCCCGGTCACAGCAAGTTGCGTGTTTTGCAGATATTTTGCGAAAGATGTTCCCTCAACTTGTCCTGCTAGGGCAAGCCCAACGATCGCTAATGAGACATTGCGTGTATGCCCTGATTTGGCGCTGCCACCTTTCTGGCTAGATTGCTTTTGTAGCAGCCCGTTTAGCGCCTCGAGCTCGAGGGGAGCGATGGTACTGATTGCGTGACCTTGATCGCTTAACTGTTTTAAAAGCGTCGCCCGCAAGAGATCCTCTTCACCGTAGAGACGGTGCTGCCCGGCGGTTTTGATTGGAGTCAGCGCTTGGTGTCTTGCTTCCCAGACTCTGAGCGTAGAGACGGGGACACCCGCAAGTTTTGCGATAGCGCCAATCCGATATTGTTGAGTGAGCGATTTCAATTTAAATTTAGTATGAGTAGATATTGAATAGATTGTATTAGATATTTTAAAATATATATGTATTTGAATAGATTTTTGGTAGATAATTCAACATCGATATAGTTTTAATCTACTCAAAAGAGAGTAACCCATGAGCGCAAACGAAGCTAAGCATGCATTAAATCTGGTTGTTTCTCTGGCTAAATTGCCAAAAGCCTCGACGCTAACGACTCAGGAATTGGCCAGACGCTTGAGCCTATCCGTTTCGTATGTGGAAAATTTGCTCAAACTGTTGCGGTCGAACGGATTGGTGTCCTCCCGGCGTGGTCCTTTAGGTGAGCACTGTTTTTGTGGCGTAGCAACCAGACTTTCGGTTTGGGATATCGTTTCTGTGTTTTACGTGGCGCCTGCGCCACTTCGACACAGTGGTAGCCGTGAGGACTTTACCGGTTGGCTCGAAATGCAATACGAGCAGGCGCGGATTGAGTTTTTTAAATCGGAGCGATTCGCAGATTTATTAGTGGAAAATGTCCCCGAGTGGAAAACTGAAATACGGATCGAGAGCGAAGAGTCACATTTTGAATACGCTGAGCCACACTTCCAGAATCATCGAAATGGCATGGGAAGATCGCACGCCTTTTGAGGCGATCGCCCAGCAGTTCGGCTTAAATGAGGCAGAGGTGATAAAGTTGATGCGTCGAGAACTCAAGCGCGCGTCATTCAAACTCTGGCGTGAGCGTGTGTCGGGCCGACACACGAAACACTTGGCACTCCGGCCAGTGTCTATGGCGCATGAATACCGCCATGCCGCACGTTTAGGAAGCAGATGAGCACAACCTTACTCGCCCCCCCGTTGACTGCACCGCCTGACCTGCAGGGTAAGCTCAAAGAGCAAGGTTTTGCCGTGCTCTCGCCTCAGGCGGCGAGTGAGTTGAGCGGTATTGCGCTGTCTGAGTTGTTGAGCCTCAATTCCTTTTGGAATGATTTGCCTCCTGATCAGTACCTAAAAGACGGTGGTAGATATCGCCGTCGGCGGCACGGCAGTTTTCTGGTCGATGGCGACAAGGTGATGCAGCACGCAGATCGTGCGCATTGGCAGCCGCTTTCCTACAATGCGCTGCACGGAGGAATGCGGCGATGGTTTGCGCCGTTAGAAGCTGCAATGACTGCTACAGCTGCTTGGTCAGCGTTGCTCTCTTTTCTGGGGCATGTGGCGTCTGGTTTGCGGGGTGATCAGACTTGGTTCGTAGAAGCGCATCCATTTCGGATTGACACGACCGACGGAATTGGCAGGCCAACGCCCGAGGGCGCACATCGTGATGGTGTCGATCTCGTTGCGGTCTTTTTAATTGGTCGCCATAGCATCAAAGGGGGCGAGACGCGTGTGTTTGACGTGAGCAGCCCTTTCGGACAACGCTTTACCTTGACCGAACCTTGGTCTGTCTTGTTGTTAGATGACGCGCGGGTTATTCATGAAACCACCCCCATCCAGCCACAGGGTGAATTGGGGTGGCGAGACACGCTCGTGATTACGCTGCGTTCCGGCGGTTTTTTAGACGAGCCCAGCAAAACGGCAGCGTAGTCAGACGATTGCTGATTACTTCGGCATGCCTTCTACAATTTTCTTGTAGAGAGCGTACTCATCAGTGATCAGTTTCTTGAACTCCGGCTGAGACATCTTCTTGGCCTCTGCTCCCGTATTTGCCAACTGCTTAATCACTGCCGGATCAGAGATAACTTCATTGAGTGATTTGCTCAGCCGTTCGAGCACTGCTGCAGGCGTCTTTGCTGGTGCAGATAAGCCTAGCCACAATGAAGCTTGATAGCCAGCAACGCCGGCTTGTTGCATCGTGGGTATCTCGGGCAGCTCAGCTGATCTCGTCGTGGTGCCAACCGCCAATGCTTTAATCGAGCCGGCTTTGATCTGTGCTAACACAGCAGGCATCGAACCAAAGAGTACTTGCACTTCATCAGCCATCACGGCTTTCGTTGAGTCTGCATTACTACTGTAGGGGATGTGTTCCATTTTGACTCCGGTCGCATTCAAAAACATGAGCGCGGCCAGGTGTGTCGTCGATCCTTGCCCTGCGGAGCCGTAATTTAGTTTCCCAGGATTTTTCTTCGCAATTTCGATCAGGTCTTTAACCGACGTGATACCCGATTTATTGCTGACGACGAGTACATAGGGTGTTTCGGCGATCATCCCGATATGTTCAAAACTGTTGATCGGGTGGTACTTAACCGTCTCGTTCGTGAGTGGACCGACAACGAGTGTGCTGGTGGTCGACATTAGGATCGTGTAGCCATCAGGAGGCATTGTTGTGACTTGCTGGGTGCCTAACGTGCCACCCGCGCCACCTTTGTTCAAGACGACAACCGGTACACCTAAGTTTTTCGCCATCGCTTGCGCGGTGATACGTCCAACAATATCTGTTGAACCCCCAGCACCAAACGGCACCATCATTGTGATTTGACGTGTTGGGTACGTTTGTGCGCTCGCGGCTCCCACAGACAATAGCGTCGCGGCCACGGACAGGATCGTGGTGGCAAGGAATGGTTTGACGAATCGATTTTTCAACATTTTATCTCCGAAGAATTTTTGATTTACTTTCTTGGTTTTATTTGCGACGCGCTACGAGTACAACATAATTTCCGTCTTTGTAATAGCCAAAACGGTAGTTCAATGGCTTGATGTCTGATCGTTGGGTGAAGGCTTGCGCTAGGTCGGTGTGATAGCTTAGGAAAGCATGGTGTGCAATCACGAATTTGCCGTACAACGAAACGTCGAACGACTTGATAAGGGAAGAGTAGTTCAGTGCGGTTTCGTCCTGCACGATGAGTGGTGCGCGCCCAAGGATTTCCTTGGCGATCATATTGAAATTCGCATTTTGTGGAAGATGCGAAGCAGCTTTAAAGATAGTCGGGTTCACCGCCGAAAGCTGCACAAATTTTAGATTTTCTGGCGAAGCCTGCAGGCCTGGATTGGATAAATCCATCTTCAAGTAGTCAACCACAATAGGCTTGCCACCTTTCGTTGCATAAATACGAACCGATGGCCAGTTTCTGGTCTCTGCTGGAATCTCTTCCACATCACCTTCGGAGTTCACCTTGATCGGAACTACACGATCGAGCTCAAACCCTTGGAGCTTCATAAAAATGGTAATGAAGGTGCTCGAGCCAATCCGCCCTTGTGTTGAAAAGTAGTAGCGATCTAGATATTCCGTAACAAAAAATCCGTGTGTTCCATATAGTTGCCAAGCCGAAATGAGAATATCTAAGGCTTGATCAGTCAGTTGCAGATTAGATGCGTTAAGGTTCAGTGGACGCTCAGCGTTTTGCATTGCAATCATGATGTATCGCTTTGCATTGGGATAGATCTGAAATGCAGTGGTGAAGTCGGGTCCCGAGAAAGGATAGAACACGGTTTCATTGACATGCGGCACTTCGGTCTTGGCCCACTCCACCATGGGGGTGCCAATTTTCTGTGTGTACTCAGCCCAGTTCGTTTCAACAGTCTGGGTGTACGTTGCCCATTTCTGACTTTGGCTTAACGCGGAAGGCAATCCGCTTGTTGGTGTTTTGCCGATGAGCAAGGTTGCGACATCGTCGTACTGAGCAGCCGTTAACAACCCACTTGTCGTTGCAGGAGTCGTCTGTGCAAGTGCGACAGGCTGAAGACTAGCGATGAGTAACGTGGTTGCGCAGAGAAGCTTTGAGAGGCCAGCGAATCGAATTGTTGTTGTTTGCATGGGATAGATGTCAGTACGACAGCAAGAATTGTGAAAAAAATAATCGCACAGTTTATTGCATATCGACCAACTCTATCCTAAGCCCTTGTTTTATATATGTTATTTATCCAGAGCCGCATAAATCATCGCGTTAACCCGCTCGCGATACTCTTTACGCAGGTCCCCAGGTGTGGCCGCCATCATGACAACCACCATGTTCTCTTTGGGATCCGCAAAAAACATCGTGCCGTAGGCCCCGTTCCATGTGTAATCCCCGATGTTTCCATTGATCGCAGAAACTCCGCGGTACTTTCGGACAGCGACACTCAAGCCAAAACCGTATTCTGCGCGGGACGCCTCGGTGACGGCTACGCGATTCTTGATTTGAGTGCCGAGGTGATCAGCGGTCATCAGTGCGACAGTTTGCGGACCCAGCACGCGCTTGCCATCAATCGAACCACCGTTAAGCAGCATCTGACCGAAACGAATGTAGTCCCCAGCAGTGCCGTACGCGCAACCTCCACCGCAGTCATATTTGATAGGGGTTGTCAGTAACTGTATCGATTGTGGTTTATTGGTTAAGGGGTCGACGGCAAGCGGGTGCGCAAAGCGTGATGCATCTTTGGCAGACATGGAGAATCCAGTGTCGTTCATACCAACTTTGTTCCAGATCCGTTCACGCATAATTTCTTCAAGGCGCTTATTGGCCATTTTTTCTTGGAGCAGTCCAAGCACATCAAGACCAAAACCGTAATCCCAGGTCGTTCCCGGCTCATACATGAGCGGAGCAGCAGCGAGTTTGTCAATCAAGGCTTTGCCATCGTATTGCACAGCTGAAACGACAGATCCGGCCGGATACTCTTTATGTATCGGGGTGGCACCTCTCCCGCCATAGGTCAGACCGCTTGTATGGCGCATCAAGTCCTGTACGCTGATGGGTGTTTTATTTGCCACGGTCGATACAGCTCCGTCTGCGCCAAGCTTGCCGAGCTTTTGGTCCTTGAATTGCGGGAACCAATTTGAAATCGGCATGGTCAAGGGCAGTTTGCCTTCTTCGTAAAACGTCATCGCGCTGACGGCAGTCATCACCTTTGTCATGGACGCCAACTGAAAGATAGTGTCAGTCGTCATGGGTGTATTGGTGGCCTTATTACGAAAGCCATAGGCCTCGTAAATCACCAGCTTGCCATTTTTAGTCACGGCTAAAACCGCTCCCGGCATCCGGTTATTAGCGACTTCCTGAGCAAAAAATGCGTGAATGCGCTTGACGCCCTCGGCAGAGAAGCCCTGTGATTCTGGTGAGGCTAGGGGAAGTGGCGCCTGTGCCGACTGACTGTAGGCCACACCGGCCCAGAGTGTGAGTGCACTAAAAAGTGCTGTCTGAACGCGTTTCATAGTTGTCTCCTGGGGAAATGTTTTTTGGTTCTTTATATGGGTATAAACTTAACATTCAAATGTGCGTAAGCACCAGATCGTCATTAAGAATTTGGAGTATTGAATATGATTCAAAAGAATTTCAAACGCGTGGCCTTGGCGCTCGCCTTCTTGTGCGCCGCAGCACCAGGTGTCACGTTGGCACAGCAGTGGCCAACCAAGCCGGTCACCTTTGTGTCGCCTTTCCCTCCAGGGGGGTCAGTGGATCCGTTGGCGAGATTGTTTGCTGCCAAGCTCACTGATGCGCTGGGTCAGCAATTCATCGTTGAGAACCGTACCGGCGCTTCGGGTTCGATCGGAACCGGATATGTCGCCAAGGCGGCCCCGGATGGTTACACCTTCGTGTTTGTGTTTGATACGCATGCAGTGAATCCATCGTTGCTGCCCAAGATGCCGTTTGACACGCTGAAGGACCTGTCACCGGTCATGTTGATTGGGACAGCACCAATGGCGTTTGCGACCGCGGCAAACAAGCCGTACAAGAATTTTGCTGAGTTTGTCGCTGCGGCTAAAGCCAAGCCAGACTCATTAAGTTATGGCTCGGTGGGTAGCGGCAGCCTCGGTCATCTGACGATGACTCTGGTCCAGAAGGCGGGTGACTTTAAAGTAATCCATATTCCCTACAAGGGTGGTGGCCCAATGTCTGCCGATATTTTGGGCGGTCAGGTTGAGTCGGGCATTGGCTCGGTCGCGGTGTTGGCTAATCACATTAAGGGTGGAAAGATGCGTGCGCTGGCTGTGACAGGTGAGACGCGTTCGTCGTCGATGCCCGATGTGCCCACGATGGCTGAGCAAGGCTTCCCAGGCTTCTCCGCAGTCGCTTGGTGGGCTGTGTTTGCGCCGGCAGGTACGCCGAAGCCCATCATTGACAAGCTCAATGCAGAAATGGTGAAGATCGCGAAAGATCCCGCTGTAAATAAGCAATTGACTGAAACCTTGGGCATTGACCTTAAGCTGAGCAGCCCTGAGGCGCTTCAGAAATGGACAGTTACCGAGATGGATCGTTGGGCGAAGGTGATTAAAGAGAACGGCATTAAGCCCGACTAATTCACTTCGTATTTTTTCGTCGATCGGCGCTCACTATGAGCGCCGATTTTTATTTGTCACACACTTGAAATCTACCTGTTGCATCATCTGAATACATGCAAAAAGAAATTCAGCTTATTTACTTTAATGCGGGCGGTGGTCATCGGTCCGCAGCGTTGGCTTTAAAAGAAGTGATTGAAGCCAAGCATTCAGATTGGAATGTCTCGCTCATCAATCTTTTTGAGGTCATCGACACAGAACGTAACTTTCAAAAACTAACCGGTTTCGCTCCTGAAGATCTCTATAACTTGAGACTGAAAAAGGGTTGGACACTCGGCTTGGCGACAGAGCTTAAAGTTTTGCAGGCAATTATTCGTTTTAGCCATGCCAAGATAAAGAGAAAGCTGCAACCATATTGGCGCCTCACTCGACCTAGCATGGTTGTGTCGCTCGTACCGAATTTCAATAAAGTGATGTGGGACGCGCTTCATCAAGAGTGTCCAAAAGTGCCATACGTTACGGTGATGACAGACATCGCTGACCATCCTCCTCATTTTTGGATCGAGGAGGGCCAAGACCAGCATTTGATCTGCGGATCGGCTCGTGCGATGGCGCAGGCGCAGGCAGCGGGATACCAAAATCATCAGCTGACCCAAACGTCAGGTATGATTTTGCGGCCTGGGTTTTATCAAACTGCGCGCGTCGATAAAGAGTCGATGTGCGCCGAGCTTGGCTTGGATCCAACAAAGCCCACTGGTTTGGTGATGTTTGGCGGTAACGGCTCAAATCAGATGCTGCGGATCGCCAAGGACCTCTCAGATACCCAACTTATTCTGGTGTGTGGGCATAACGTTACTCTGGCAAGAAATATAGAAGTCCTGAAGGCGCCGGCAAAGCATGTTGTGCTTGGTTTCACCTCTGATGTAGATCGATTCATGAGCCTGTGTGACTTCTTCATTGGAAAGCCTGGGCCGGGTAGCTTGAGTGAGGCCATCCACATGGGATTGCCCGTCATTACCTTTAAAAACTCCCTAACGATGCCTCAAGAGCGCTACAACGCGACATGGGTAAAGGAAAATCACCTAGGGATTGTCGTCACTTCTGTGGGGGAGATGAAAACAGCAGCCCGCGAACTCTTGGCGAGACTTCCTGCATTTAAAGAGGCTGTCGGCCGTATCGAAAATCGTGCAGTATTCGAAGTGGTGACGACACTCGAAAAAATCATTGCTGCGAGTCAAGCCGCATAATGCTTACTAATCTTGCGATACTTAAGAAGTGTCCTAGGCTAGGCGTTTCACTACCAGGTGTCTTAGCAAGATCATCCCATCGTCGCAGTGCAATCGCATCCTCAGCGTAGGGCATGGTCATAAAGTTCTCAAGCTCTCTAGAATTGAGCGGACCACCTTGCAGAGCCAAGCTGCGTTTCGAATCTGGGGAGAGTGCGTCGTAGTAGTCTGGTGCAATGGCACACAGCGCACGTTTGCCTAATACATGAAGATGCACAGGCGCCACGACATCTTGTTCGAACAAGGATTTTAGATGATGGCTCGCGACGAACTGGTGTTGATCGTCGATACCTCTTGCCGAAGGTGTATCGCCTTTGGGGTTCAGTAGGTGACCGATATCATGCAGGAAGGCAGCGGTAATTAGTGCGGCGCTGGCACCTGCTTGCTCTGCAAGTTGACCGCACTGCAGTGCGTGCTCAAGTTGAGTGATTCCTTCCCCAGCGTATGCAATGTGCCCATCCCGAAGGAAAAGTTGCTCGATGTCGTCAATCGAATGTATTTTCATACGCCCTGATCCAGCAATTGCTGAATTTTTTGTAAGGTCTGGGGTAGGTCTGCGACCGTATCGATCAGAAAGTCCGGGTGTCCGGCCGCGAGGCGAGCAGCAACACGTTTTCTCAAGTTGGCTTTCTCTAGTTCAGATAGATTCATCCACTGCGAATACGTGAGACCAGCTTCATTGCCACTTGCGACCACGCCGACTGTCCAGCAGTCGCTGTGGTAGCCCTCTAGTAGACCTGGGACCGTGTCATCCACTTTCACCACAGACCGGCTTGGCCATACATCTAGATCTAAAAAGCATTTGTACATCCCCATCGGGGTTGGACGTGAGGTTGGAAGATCATCCGCGCAAACTAGATTGTCTGGAATAAAGCCTTGTGCTTTCACGAGAGGAAGCACCACGTCCATAATTTGACGGTTGTAGCCTGTCGTCGTGCCGATTTTGATGCCTTTTGCACGCAAATCAGAAGCCAGTTCCAAGAAGCCCGGAATGAGCGCTGCATGCTCAACAACTGATGCGGCGTTCATCGGTGTGAAAATATCGTACAAGCGATCGGTGTCGCGTTCAGAGAACGGACGTCCGAATTTTGCAAGCCATTGCTCCTGAATATGTTTTAGTTGGCCAAGAGTGTGAATATGATCCCATTTTGGCATCCCCATTGGGCCACGGGCATCATCAATCGATATGCGAATGCCTTCCTGCTCAAATAATTTAACGAAGGCACCCATGGGGGCGTGGCTTCCAAAATCAAAAATCGTCCCAGCCCAATCAAACACGACTGCACGAACTAGCTTGGAGGGATTGTCAGGCATCATTACGTTAAATTCCCCAGGATTGCATAACTTCTTCGGCCAGCGCAAAGGCAGTGCTAGCGCCCGTCCCGCTGGTAACGCTCACTACACGTACGTCATTCGCTGGCTCCAGGATCAAGGCATCTTTATCTACGGGGCCAACGGGGTAACGTCCCGTCCATCGATGCGTGACGTCATAGTGCGTGAGTAAAAGCGTCTCTTCAAGGTGATTCAATATTAGGCGATCGACGGCTTCGATTGCGTAAGGCTCAAAGGGGTTAGCAGGATGGTGTGAGTCTCCTACGACAAGACTACCGTCTTCGCTTTGCACAACAATTAGGTGTATGCCTGCCGCGAGTGACTCAGGAGTCTCTCTTTCAAGCCGCTGCAACAAGTCGTGGTGACAGCCAAGCCCGGTATACCCAGCGTAACGAACGAAGCTTAGGTCGCTCATGACTGCCGAGCTGAGCTTAAAGTTCGCGGCTGGCTTGACTCTCAGCATTTGTAGTTGTGTCAGACTAAGCTCATAGTCTTGAAGATAGCGTTTGGCCACACCATTGAGCTCTGTTCCCGGGCATAGCACAATACGTTCTGCTTGCACGATCCCAGCAGAGGTCTGAATCTGCGGTAGCGTAAAGTCGAGCACTTCACAGTTGTACAGGAAATCAACACCTAAGCTTTCGGCTAGCCAAGAGGCAATTTGAGGGATGGC
>JACCDL010728350.1_pt1 | contig 13562 bp, 10 predicted proteins | sample 7441931 | NCBI WGS metagenome assembly JACCDL01 (sample SAMN15323437, study PRJNA562643) | freshwater metagenome | isolation source: river surface water | place: USA:Blue River Watershed | collected 2017-08-16 | reverse complement strand
GAATGCCCTCAGGAAGTGCTAACCTCAGTTCCTCCAAACGCTCGCTCCTCCTACCGGTAGCGATTAAGTCATAGCCCATCTTGGCTAGGGTCAAGGCCCAAGCCCAACCAATTCCAGAGGTTGCGCCCGTTACCAAGGCAATTTTATTTTTCATAATTTAAAGATAAAGGGATTGAAAGACTCTTGAAGGTTTTTTCTTTTTTTTCCAATCCTAGAATTCCAACTATTTCAAAATTGCACTCCATCCACTACAAATTGTAGGGGATTTTTTGTTTGTTCTTTGAATAGTCGAAATGAAGCGTGCTATTTGGTACTATCTGTTTGAAAATCAATTAATTATATTATAATTGTTATATTAATATAAAAAATATAAATAAAACAACTGATTTTCAGCTTATTACAGATTAATAAAATAATTTTATATATTTTTACTTGCTAATCTATTGAGGGACAGGTAGGTTTAGTTTAAGTTTTTTGGAATGAGAAACTTTTTTAATGGGTTCCAATTTTTAACCAAATCATCATGAAAATTATCACAGGCGTATGTTTTATGAAAGCACAATTAGTTTTTAGAGCTGTAAAAAAATTAATTCTAGCCTTTTTCTTGTCAACATCTATTTCATGCAATGATTTTGAATCCCAGAATGAGGCACTAATTAATGGAGTATTCGAAATCTCAAAAAAACATGGATTTCAAGCAAAAATAGGCTCTGGAGAAGGGTTAGATCTAGGCAGTTTAAAAAGTTATGAAGGATTTCTAAAATTGATTAAAAATCCTCAAGAAACCGAAAATCATTGGATAGCTAAAGAAATCCTTTCTAGAATTTCAGTAGGGAGTAACGTTAGAAGTGGATCTATAATTAAATCTGGAAATTATACTTCACATGAGAATTTGAAAATACTTTGCATTCAAAACCCGCATCTAGTAAATGCTAGGCTGCCGATAATTTACGGTGGTGCATTTCCCAGTTATGAAGATGGAGGTGGTCTTGGAGTTAATTTTGTCTTGAATATTCAAAACTCGTCTTTAGCAAATTCTTCTGCAAATACATATGGGTGGATACCATTTACTGGCGTAGTTGGATATGAAATCCAATTAAAAAGCACTTCTGGAAATCAATATGTCTTCTTTGCCACATATCAATTGAGTTACAGTCTCGTAATTGATGGACTTACATTTTATGTAACTGAGCCTAGATATGTTAGTATTAGGGTCGATGCTTGCACTGGAGAGACATCAGTAGACGTAGCCTTCGCATAGGAAAAATTTAAACCAAACAATTAAGAAAATGGAAAATTTCGCAATTTACTTCTGGTGGTTTTTTAATCTAGCTTTGATCATACTTATTGTTTTTATTATTTGGTTTTATGGGATAAAAGCAATCAAAGGATTGTTTAGCCAAAAGGGATCCAAAAAAATAAATGATTGAATAATTTGATGCCTATCTTTTAAAATACTTCTCCCATGACTCTAGTTTATTTTAAAGTCATTGGGGTTTAATTGTTTTTTTATTGGCTAGTAAGTCAAGAATCCCCTCAACTTCTCCACAAATAAGGGAAAAGTAGGTAGGAAGTGGTAGCAACTAAGACATTAATTGCCAAAAGGCTAAGGAGCTTGTCACTACTGACACTCCAGTCTAGTCCATCTAGTGCATTTTTGGAGATCCGAATCGCCATCAGCAGGATGGGAATAATTACAGGGAAACTTAAAATTGCCATCAAGGTGGCATTGTTGCCTGCTTTGGAAGCTATCCCGCTGACCATGGTGAGGCTGGCTGAAAACCCCATAGCACCAAGTACAAGGTTCAATAGGAACAATCCCTGGTCTAGAACGGGGTTGCCTAATACCACCGAAAAAACCCCATAACCCAGGAGCGCTAAAACCAGCGTAAGGCCAGTATTGTAAAAAATTTTGGAAAGAATGATGGATTCTGGGGAAGCAATCATGTAGTAATACAACTGCCGTCCTTGCTGCTCTTGTACAAAACTTTTGGCCACTGCATTGACAGAAGAGAAAAGTAAAATGATCCAAAAAAGGGCATTCCAAGTAGGAATAGAAAGGTTACCCATCTTAGCTCCCACGCTGAGATAGGTGATAAATACAGCAGACACCACATAAAGGAGGATCCCGTTGAGGGCATATTTTTGCCTCCACTCCAAGGTAATCTCTTTACGAATAAGGACCGCTATTTCCTTCCACATGTCACAAAGGTAGCAAAATCCTTTTCAAGCGTCGAACCAGCCTAAATTGAATCGGAGGAAATTGGAATTAGGCTTGCCCCAAATGCGTAGATTCCAGCAATAGGGGCAGAGGAGCCCGACAAAAAGACTACCTTTGCCGCATGTCCACTCGCGTCAAAAATCAGGAGGAAATCCTCGCCAAACTCGGCATCACCCAGCTCAATTCCATGCAACTTGCCATGCAAGAGGCTATGGAGAAGTCGGCCCACCTGATCCTTTTATCTCCCACCGGCACAGGGAAGACTTTGGCTTTTCTTTTGCCACTACTACTGCAACTCAATCCCACTTGTGAAGAGGTTCAACTTTTAATTTTGGTTCCTTCACGGGAGCTTGCCATTCAGATCGAACAAGTCGTTCGACAAATGGGAACAGGATTCAAGGTCAATGCGGTGTACGGTGGACGCGCTGGGTCAAAGGACAGAATGGAAATCAAACACCGCCCAGCAGTACTTGTAGGCACTCCTGGACGAGTGGCAGACCACCTGCGCAGGGAAGCCTTTGACACCACCTTTATTCAGAGCCTAGTCTTGGATGAATTTGACAAATCCCTGGAAATCGGCTTTGAAGGAGAAATGCGAGACATCCTCCACGCTCTGCCCGGTGTAGGAAGGAAAATTCTTACCTCAGCCACCCAAGGGGTAGAAATTCCGCGTTTCGTGGGACTCAAATCTCCTCAAGTACTGGATTTTCTAGAAGATAAAATCTCCCAGCTTCAAGTCAAAAAGGTCATTTCCCCGACCAAAGACAAACTTGAAACGCTTGGACAGTTACTAGGTCAGTTGGGATCGAAAAACGGAATCATCTTTTGCAATTTCAAGGACTCCATCCAACGGGTGAGTGACTACTTAAGCGACCACAACATTTCACATGGCGTTTTTTCTGGGGGGATGGAGCAGATCGATCGGGAACGATCCTTAATCAAATTTAGAAACGGCACCTATCCGCTGCTTCTTGCCACGGACTTGGCGGCACGAGGAATCGATGTGCCCGAACTAGACTTCATCATCCATTACCACCTTCCCCTCCGTGCAGAAGAATTTATCCACCGCAATGGGCGTACCGCTCGAATGAATAACGAAGGAACAGCCTATATCCTCCAATACGAGAATGAACCCTTGCCCGATTTTGTAGGAAGGCCTGCACTTGAAAAATTGCTTCCCTCCACCCTACATGCCCCCTCGGCTTGGAGTACTTTGTTGATCTCAGGTGGAAGAAAGGATAAGATTTCCAAGGGTGATATCGCAGGATTCTTTTTAAAACAAGGTGGAATCAATGCGGCCGAACTTGGCGCGATTGAACTGAAGGTAGATTGTGCTTTTGTTGCGGTAAAATCAGCTGTTCTGGAACAGGTTCTCCCTAAGGTGAACAATCAAAAACTGAAAGAGAAAAAAGTTAGAATAACAGTGATTTAGTCAGTTTTCTGGATCCTCCAACCTAATAATATCTGGAAAAATAGGGGCTAAGAATTTAATTTTTTCTGTCTAATTTGGTGTAATTCAAAAGCTTTCCATTTTCAGCCACCAAATTCACCCAAATGGCCTTTACAAAATCTCTTTTTGTTGTCTTCTGTCTCTTTGCCTTATCCTGTAGCCAAAAAGCCAGCGAAATAGACTACACCGATTGGTCGCACTATGGCGGTCCTGAGGATGGTTCGAGGTATTCAACATTGACCCAAATCAACAAAGAAAACGTAGCCCAACTTGAAGTCGCCTGGACCTACCACACTGGTGACGCCACGGAGCGAAGCCAGATCCAATGCCAGCCCATAGTAGTGGGAGACTTGCTGTACGGCACCACCCCCAAACTAAATGTTTTTGCACTGAATGCAGTCACAGGAGAAGAAGTCTGGCGTTTTGATCCGTTTACTGTTTTGGGGGGTGAAAACTCCTGGGCAGGTACAAATCGTGGCGTGAGCTACTGGGAAGAGGGGAAGGATAAGCGAATTCTATTTACGGCAGGCCACTGGTTGATGGCAGTAAATGCGCTGACAGGAATTCCGATCTTGACTTTCGGGGAGAAAGGAAAAGTAGATCTTCGGAAAGATCTTGATACCGAACTAGAAGATTTTATGATCGTATCCAATTCTCCCGGCGTTGTATTTGAAGATAAATTGATTTTGGGAATGCGCCTTTCCGAAGGACTAGATGCAGCTCCAGGGCATGTTCGGGCCTACAATGTAAAAACTGGGAAGCGGGAATGGATTTTCCATACCATTCCACAAGCTGGAGAGCTTGGGCATGAAACCTGGGATCCAAAATACATCCGAAATATAGGCGGGGCCAACAACTGGGCAGGAATGACCGTAGATTATGGGAGGGGAATCGTTTTTGTCCCCACAGGATCGGCTACCTATGACTTTTGGGGTGGCTACCGAAATGGCGACAACCTGTATGCAAACTCTCTTTTAGCTCTCGATGCCCGAACTGGAAAGCGAATCTGGCATTTTCAGGCTGTTCACCATGATGTATGGGATCGAGACTTTCCCGCTAATCCCAACCTGATTCGAATCCAAAAAGACGGCAAATGGATCGATGCCGTAGCGCAAATCTCTAAACAAGGATATACTTATGTTTTTGATCGCGAAACAGGAAAACCCATCTGGCCGATCATTGAAACTCCCACAACCCAAACCGAAATGCCGGGAGAACAAAGTTCAAAAACTCAACCCATCCCCTCTTTACCAGAACCGTTTATGAATCTGGTTTATACCGAAAAAAGTAGCCTAAATCTTACCCCTGAATGGGAAAAAGACATTCGTGAACAGCTTTCAAATGCTATTTTTGGGGATACCTGGGCGCCTCCACACCCAGAAAAGTCACTCGTACTTTTTCCTGGTATGGATGGTGGCGGTGAATGGGGTGGCGCATCCTTTGATCCCGAATCCCAAACCCTCTATGTCAATGCCAATCAAATTCCTTGGCTCATTGAGATGACTCCAAATGCCAACTTTGGCGGGGTGGGTCAATCCATTTATACCAATTACTGTGGCAATTGCCATGGTTTGGATCGCAAGGGAAATCCTCCTTCTATTCCGAGTATGATCGGTCTTGAGGAAAAATATAATTTCAATTCCTTGAGTCTCTTGCTGCAAAAAGGCCGAGGGGCGATGCCTTCATTTTCCCATATTTCAGCAGAAGAGCGTGGAATTTTAGTAGATTACTTGCTTGGCAAGGCCGATGAAGAAAACAAAAAAGAACTAGAAACCGAAAGCTCCAAGCTTTACCCGCGCTACTACATGAAGGGATACAAGCGGCTCACCACCAAAGAGGGAATCTATGGTTCCAACCCTCCTTGGGGCCTATTGACTGCCATCGACATGAAAACGGGATTGAAAAAATGGCAAATCCCACTTGGATCAGTGGACTCGCTAAAGGCAATAGGAATCGAAAATACAGGCATTGAAAACTACGGAGGCCCCGTGGTGACTGCTGGCGGTCTCCTCTTTATCGCTGCCACCAAGGATGAGAAAATCCGAGCTTTTGATAAGGAAACTGGAAAACTACTTTGGGAAGCGCAGCTGCCAGCAGCAGGGCATGCTACCCCAGCGGTATATGAAAGAAATGGAAAGCAATACCTTGTCATTGCATGCGGTGGTGGAAAGGGCACTAAAAGTGGGGATGCCTATGTGGCTTTTGCCTTACCGGACTAACCTTTTAACTGGAAATTGATTCCTGGGTATGGTTAACAAAAATGAATCCCTCAATAAGTGAGGGATTCATTTTTTGGGGTTAGTAATCTACTTCTAACTGAAATCCGGATTCAAAACATCAAAACGCTCTTTCGTCTAAGTGATCTCCCAACTTCAATCGAGGTACTCCTTTTTCCATCCATGCAGGTGCGGATAGCCCCTTGAGGTGGTGATCAAAGAATTCCATCATCCGCACGCTGTAATCCTTTCTGTTTTCCAGTTTTCCTAGTCCATGATTCTCTCCTAGGTATTGCACTAGGATTACTGGCTTTTTGAGGCGACGTAGCGCATTGTAAAACTCGATTCCCTGGGTGAAGTCCACCGCACCATCCTTGTCGTTGTGAAGCATCAGCAGCGGTGTTTGTACATTTTTGACGTGGTAAATGGGGCTATTTCGCTCGTAGGCATCCCAATTTTCCCAAGGACCTCCCAAAAATCTGCCTTGAGAGGATTCAAAAATGGTCATGTTGGCTTCGCCTGTATTCCAGTAGATAAGGTCGTACATGGAGATCATGTTGGTGAGTGGAGCACCGGCAGCGGCGGCCTTAAATCGGTTGGTCTGGGTGATCAAAAAGGAAGTTTGGTAGCCACCCCAGCTGTGTCCATGGAGTCCCATTTTGTTGGGGTCAATCACGCCCGTTTGGATAGCAGCATCTACTGCAGGGAGCACAGCCCAAAGGGCTGACATGCCGGGATCATCCAATTTGTATACAATGTCTGGCATCAGGACTGCATAGCCATTGCTCGTGTAGACGCTAGGATTCCAACCCGTACCGCTGTAGGATGGATTGGACCAGTTGTGCAAGTTTTGGGAGAGCTTCTCGTAATAATAAATGATGGTGGGGTAGCTTTTCCCTTCCTGATAGCCCGCTGGAAGTAGCAATGCTGCTTGCAGGGAATCTCCCTTTGCCGTTACGTAGTCCACCAACTTAACTCCTGAAGACCAAGCAAACTTACCGGCATCTGGAGCATTTTCGGTCACCTGCTTGGCGTTGCTCAAGCTGGCATCGGTAAGGAATACTTGAGTTGGCTGGTTAAACTTTTCTTTGGTATAGGTAAAAACCCCAGCCTTTTTGGCTTTAGCTAGTCCTTGGATGTTCGCATCTTCCCAAATCAGTACCTTTAACCCAGGGGCAAGACCCGCTTTGGCAGGGGAAAGCGTACCGATTCCAGTTTTTTTGTTTCGCTCCCCATAGAGGCGAATGTACACAGGCTTGCTCAGGTCTATCCCTTTTTCATCTGCGTTCAGGTTGACCCGGTACTGGTACCGAATGTGCTGGGACTTTCCATTTTGGGTAAGGTTGATGGGGGCTTCTTTGCTGGATAATGGAATTTGCCAAATATCCCATCCATCTCGGATCAATACATACTTGCTGTCACTACTCCAGCCAAGTGGGTTGTGGAGTGGTTTTGCGAGGTTTTCATCTTCATCCACATCGACGACGGAGACCGGAAGCTTCTCAGTCAAGTTGCTGTGGGTTTGCGTAAGGATGTCGTAGGCATAAAAGTGCCCGTCCTTGCCATAGAGCAATTTTTTACCATCGGTAGAGGGCCGAGGCATGGAAGCAAAGGTAGGTTGGTAAAATTTCTCCAGGAGCAAGGTTTTCGCGCCCGTAGCCACATCGACGAGGTAATAATCGAGGAAGTTCTGTCCATTGAGGTTATTGTCCAATTCATAGGCCCCTGGATCTGATCCTAGTGCATGGCGTTGCTGTGGCAAAAGATTGAGTTCGCGGAGGCTGCTGTCTTGCAGTGCCAAATGGGTTTTGGTAGCGGGGTCATATACCGCCCAGAAACTCGCGTTTTTATCCATCCCCTCCATCACCTGCTGCCGGGATTGCATGCGGTCATCTTCCCAATGCCAGATGGTCATCTCAGGTTTCTTGGCATCAGCAACCTTCTTTTCGGGAGAGGCTACTGTATTGAGTTTGGCAATGGCTTTTTGAAGATCGGAAACCGACTTGATGGTGGAATCTGCCTTAATTTTTTCAAGATTGGCCACTTCGGCTTGTTGCACTGAATCTTGGTCTAACTCCTGCTTCGCTTTTACTTTCTCCGCCAACACCAGCGGGTGAATTCCGTAGAAGAGGCGCGACAGATCATCCGACCACATCGGCCGTTTGTTGGGGCTGATCGTGTAGTTTGGATCAAATCCAAGGCTATCTGAAGCGGGATCGTACAGTGTAACCTGCGGATTGGACAGGTTTTTGACGCCAAGGACCGCACCTTTTTCTTGTTTGTAGTTCTTATCCTTTTTGAATTTGAGCGCTGCAAAAGCATCCCCCATATCCGTCCAGTTGAGGCTTTGGTAGCCTGCCTCATCCGAATCTAAAACTTGAGTAGCGTTAGTCGCCAAGGTGAGGAGGTAGAGTCCATTGCCTTGAGAGTTGGCTGCATCTACGGTATAGGCAAGGTGGGTACCTTTTTTGTTTATAGCCTGCTCACGGACATTACCTAGGTTTTGGGACTTGCCTGTAGCCAGGTGATAAATTAGAAGATCAGAACCTTTGAAATCTCCATTTCCTTCCTTAGGAAGAGTCATCAGCAGGTGGGATGCCGCCTCGCCATTAAAGTAATACCCTGAAATACCCGCGAAGGTCTTTTTATCTCCAGAGGTCAATTGAATCAGATGGAGTTTTTCCTTGAGTGGCTTTCCATTGGCTTTTTCGTTGGCCTGCTTTTCGGTGAACTTGGGGAATTCTTTGAAGGCAATCCATTGGCTGTTGTCGCTAAACTCAAAGCTGGCAAAAGAAGTATTCCCGATTGGAAAAGACTTTTTGCTGCTTTGGTCGGCCACTTTCTGAAGAATCAATTCCCCGTCAACTTCAATGCCTGTGAGCACATAGGCCATCCATTGGCCATCAGGAGAAAGTTTGAAGCCTGAGTTGGGCATGGATTTCCAAGTGGAAACGTCTTTCCAAGACATGGGCACGGGAGCCTTGACTTGAGCCTGCACCAAGGAGATGGAAGCGATTGCAAGAAGGCAGAGGAAAAAGGTTTTTTTCATTCGGATTAAAATAAAGGCTAGGTTAATTGGGTTTAATTCTTTGAATTTTTTAAATCCTTAAATCAACTCCTAATTAGGGTTTTTTGTACACCACTTTTCCTCCTACCACGGTCAACTGTACCTTTGTTTGCAAAATTTCATCTTCTGGGATTTCCATGATGTTTTTGTCATAGACGGTGAAGTCGGCGGCTTTACCCACCTCGATAGAACCCTTAAACTTCTCTTCAAACTCAGCAAAAGCTCCATCCAAGGTATAGGACTTCAAAGCTTGCTCTCGGGTCATTTTTTGATCTCCTTCGTAGCCCCCTTCCGGCAGCCCTTGAAGGGTCTTGCGGGTCACAGAAGCATAAAAAGATGGGAGCGGATCAACTGGCTCTACTGGAGCATCAGTACCATTGGCAATGCGCGCACCAGTTTTAAACAGACTCTGCCATACGTAAGCCCCATCGATGATGCGCTTCTCTCCTAGCCTATCGATAGCCCAAGGGCGGTCCGAACTCAAGTGAATTGCCTGCATGGCGGCAATCACGCCCAACTTCCCAAATCGTGGGATATCATCTGGATGCAGGTGCTGCGCGTGCTCGATGCGGAAGCGATGGTCGGTAGCTGTTGGGTTTTTAGCCAACGCAGCTTCAAATCGATCCAAAATTTCCTGGTTGGCGCGATCGCCGATGGCATGGGCACAAACCTGAAATCCAAGTGGAAGTGCTCGCTCTGAGACCTCTGTCACTACTGACATGGGCAAGGTCTCGTGGCCGCGGTGGCCCGGCTTATCTGAATAATCTTCCAACAACCAGGCTCCCCAAGGACCCAATGCCCCATCGCAATTGAGTTTGATCGAACGTACAGTCACCCAGTGGTTGGGATCAATCATCGGCCCTTTTTTATACCAAGCTTCCAATAAGTCTGGCTGCCTCCCGGTAAGCATGATGTACATGCGGGCGGTCAATTTGCCTTCTTTTTGAAACTTCTGCACCAAGTCGATGACCTCCTGGCCTGATCCGGCATCGTGAAACGAGGTGATCCCCTTTTCAGCAAGTTCTTTTAACGCCAAAGTCAAGGCTTCTTCATTTTTTTCAGGGGTAGTTTCAGGGATCAATTTGCTCACCAAGGTAGAAGCACGCTCAACCAAAACGCCTGTAGGATTGCCGAGCTCATCGCGTAACACCTCTCCACCCTCCACTTCTTGGGTGGGCGTTTCGCTTCGCAAAGGCGTGATGCCAGCCAGGTCCATCGCCTTCTGATTCACAAAGGAGGCATGACCTGAAGCATGTGCCAAGTAGACGGGATTGTTGGGGCTTACAGCACTGAGCGCCTCGTGGGTTTGAAAGCCTTTCACCGTCTTTTCTGGCATTTTAATCCACTTGTCTTGGTGCCAACCCCTCCCCGTAATCCAGTCCCCTGGCTTGGCGGTGGCAGCTGCTTCCCCTACTTTTTGGATGAGCTCTTCATAGGTCTTCACCCCCATCAAGTCGATTTCGAGTTTGTTGTAGCCAATACCCATTAGGTGTGCATGAGATTCAATGATTCCTGGCGTCATGGTCTTGCCTTGAAGATCAATCACCTCAGTACTGCCCCCCACAAAGGCCTGAATTTCTGCTGTGGTGCCGACCGCGAGGATCAATCCATCTTTGACGGCCACTGCCTCCACCTTTGGATTGGCCTCATCCACAGTGTAGACGATTCCATTGATAAAGACTTGATCAGCAGGCGCTGGCCCAGATTGACAGCTCCACAGGAGTAGAAAGGTGAGGCCTGCAAAAAGAATGTTTTTCATGTAGTTAATATTTGAATTTCTAAACTAGCTTATTTGGTTAAGGATGGCAAACCCTCCTTTACAATTCCAAATGCACCGGGTATCTATACCTCAAAAAAGTATAGCAATGAAAAATGTTGTTTAGTTAAAAACAAGAACAATGATTTTTCGCTGGTTGAGGGGCATTACTGTTAAAATAAACCTGAGCACTCACTACAAAGATGCTTCGATTGCGTTATTTTGTGACAAATTTTTGAAAAAATGAACCTGGATACGCTCTATTCCCTTTTTCTTCACAGCACTGGTGTTAGTACTGATACGCGAAAAATTGATTCAGGAAACCTTTTTTTTGCTTTGAAGGGGCCCAATTTTGATGCAAACGCCTTTGCACCAAAAGCTTTGGAAATGGGCGCTTCGGCAGTGGTGGTGGATGACCCCTCGGTGGTTCCTGCCGGGGATACCCGCTTTTTTTTGTGTGAAGATGTGCTCAGTACTTTGCAGCAGCTCTCCACTTTTCACCGAAGAAAATTCAATATCCCCGTCATCGGCTTAACAGGCTCCAACGGAAAAACCACCTCCAAGGAACTTTTGCACAGTGTACTGAAGCAAAAATTCAATACCCTGGCCACAATTGGGAATCTGAACAATCACATCGGCGTGCCGCTGACCTTGCTGCGCTTGAAGCCCGAGCACGAAATCGCCATCATCGAGATGGGAGCCAACAAGCAAGGAGACATTGAGGAACTCTGCATCATCGCAGAACCTACCCATGGCTGCATTACTAACATTGGGAAAGCGCACTTGGAAGGAATGGGAGGTCCAGCAGGCGTTTTAAAGACCAAAACAGAACTCTTCCAATTCCTAAAGGAACACCAAGGCACCGTTTTTATCAATACCCAAGATCCAAACTTGGCGCCCCTCATTGCTCGATTTGAAAATCCAGTACTTTTCCCAGCAAAAGGAGATTTTTGCGAGGTCCAATTTCATGGAGCCGATCCCTTTGTGGCCTTTTCGGTTCCTGGCGTAACAGGCACGCAGGTAAGTTCGCTCGTGGGCGCCTACAACTTTGGGAATATCGCCAATGCAATCGCCATAGGTGCCTACTTTGGTGTGCCGATGGAGGCCGCTGTCCAAGGAATCTTGCAGTACACCCCAGAGAATATGCGTTCGCAACTCCTGGAAAAGCGTAGTAATGTGATTGTATTGGACGCCTATAATGCAAATCCCTCCAGCATGGAAGTGGCCATTCGCACCTTTGGAAAGATGACGGGTAAGAAACACAAAATGGTCATCTTGGGAGACATGTTTGAGCTCGGAGACTATGCGGAAGAGGAGCACCGAAAGCTGGGCGAACTGGTGAGTGAATATACCTTTGACAAGGTATGCTTTACAGGCAAGTTGATCGTATCTGCCCTTGAAAAAGCCCCTACTGCCCTGTACTTTCCAGACCCTTTTTCCTTCCGCAACTGGCTGGAAGACAGCAAACTCGAGGACTACTTGATCCTAATCAAGGGAAGCCGAGGCATGAAGCTAGAGACGCTGGTGGAGTTTATTTGAGATAGCTCCTCGGTCCGCCGCGGTGGATCGTGGTACTATCCTTCCTTCGATGTTCACATCGAAATAAATAGGATTAAAAATCCAAAGATAGGTGCTCGACGTTGCAAACATCGAACAGCTCTCCTCTCACGTCACTCGAAGTAATTTAAACTCCACCTCACTTTTTGGAGTTAATAGTTCATAATCGGAATCCTATCCCTACCAATCGCCATGCGTCCTTACCTTGATTTCTTAGCTGCACTTGCGCAAAACAACCACAAAGAGTGGATGGATGCCAACAAATCCTGGTACCAAAGTACCCGAGCGAGCTTACTAGAAGACGCAGAAGTTCTACTCCAAGAAATGGTAGCATTGGAACCTAGTTTGGCCACATTTAAGGCCAAAAACTGCCTTTTCCGGCAAAATCGAGATGTTCGCTTCTCGGCAAACAAAAATCCTTACAAAACCAATTTTGGAATTTACTTTTCTCCAACAGGAAAAAATTCCCCAGGACCAGGCTACTACCTACAGATCCAGCCGGGCAATTCATTTTTGGCAGGGGGAATCTGGATGCCCGAAGCAGAGGTACTCAAAAAAATCCGCAAAGAAATTGACTTTAGTGGCGCACAACTTCAGCAAATCGAAAATTCCCCCTCCTTCAAGAAACTCTTTTCTGGCATCGAGGGCGAAAAACTGAAAACAAGCCCTAGAGATTACGAGGCCAGCCATCCCTACATTGACTACCTCAAACTGAAAAGCTTTACCGTTTCACATCCCATTTCCGATCAAGCAATCCATACCGGAGCTTTTATCAAGTTCGCCTTGGATGGATTTTATGCAATGAAACCCTTTATCGACTTTCTGGGCCAAGCCTTGGAGGACGTGGAGGACGGCGCTGACCTATTGTAAATCCTTGGATGGAATTGTCCTAGACAAAATCTTCTTACCTTTGGGCCATGGTAGATTTCAAACAAATCCTTTCGGTTTCCCTCATTCTATTTTCTGTGATTGATATTTTGGGATCAATTCCCATCATCATCAACCTGCGTAAAAAAGTAGGACATATCCAATCTGGGAAAGCCACCATTGTGGCGGGGGTGTTGATGATTACCTTCCTTCTAGTGGGAAAGTCCATTTTGACGCTGTTTGGCATCGGTGTAGAGGACTTTGCCATCGCTGGTGCTTTAATCATTTTTGCGTTAGGCGCTGAGATGATTTTGGGAATTGAGCTCTTCAAGCCTGACCCAGATGCCACGGCAAGCGCTTCGATTGTTCCTATTGCATTTCCACTTATCGCAGGAGCGGGCACACTTACAACTATCCTAACCTTGAAG
>JACCDL010619543.1_pt1 | contig 13563 bp, 6 predicted proteins | sample 7441931 | NCBI WGS metagenome assembly JACCDL01 (sample SAMN15323437, study PRJNA562643) | freshwater metagenome | isolation source: river surface water | place: USA:Blue River Watershed | collected 2017-08-16 | reverse complement strand
GATTTGCAACATTTAATTGCCAAGATGAATACCTCCAACATGTATTTAATGTTGGACATTGTTTTGAACCATACTTCCTACCACCATGAGTGGGCACAGAAAGCTAAAGCGGGCGACCCTTACTACCAAGATTTTTTCTATTTCTATGACAATAGAAGCATCCCGGATCAGTTAGATCAAACGATGCCAGAGATTTTCCCTGAATCTTCTCCAGGCAGTTTTACTTATGTGCCTGAATGTGATAAATGGGTGATGACCGTATTTCATCATTATCAATGGGATTTAAATTATAGCAATCCAGCAGTGCTTGTTGCCATGATGGATACTATTTTATTTTATGCCAATTTAGGTGTAGACATTTTACGTATTGACGCCCCAGCATTTATTTGGAAAGAATTGGGTACGAGTTGTCAAAACTTGCCTAAAGCACATACCTTGCTAAGACTCATAAAGCAATGTGCCCATGTTGCCAGTCCAGGCATGGCCTTACTTGGAGAAGCAATTGTTGCTCCAAAGGAAATCATTAAATATTTTGGCACCGATCATTATACTGCCAATGAATGCGATGTTGCCTATAATGCGACGCAAATGGCTTTACAATGGGATGCATTGGCGACAGGCGATACCAGGATTATGCTCACAGCACAACATGATATTTTACAAAAACCTTTTGGCTGTACTTGGATCTCTTACACAAGATGCCATGACGATATAGGCTTAGGCTATGACGATGAAATGATTGCACGCGTAGGATTTAATCCATACCACCATCGTACTTATTTAAAAAATTATTTTTCAGGGAGTCATGAGGGTTCTGTTTCCGCAGGCGCTTTATTCTCTGTCAATCCAAAAACAAATGATGCACGCATTAGTGGATCACTTGCTTCCTTATGTGGCTTAGAAAAAGCGAAAGAATGGAACCACGCTGCAGAGATTGAAAATGCATTGAGAAAAATCATTTTAATGCAGGCACATTCAATGTTTATGGGTGGTATTCCTATGTTGTATTATGGAGACGAAATGGCGTATACCAATGACTATAGCTACTTAAACGATCCCGGTAAAAGTTATGACAACAGATGGATGCACCGTCCAATCATTGATTGGCGTAAAAATGAGCAAAGACATCAGGAAGGCACAATAGAAGCTCGCATCTTTAATGAAACAAAGCAATTGATTCAAATCAGAAAATCACTGCCTATACTAAGTGATTTAAAAAATGTAACCTGGATGACCCCACATAATATCCATGTGGCTGGGCTGATCCGCTCTTACGAAAACAAAAAGCTTTTTTGTTTATTTAATTACAAACACACAGCCTCTTTTGTAACTTGGTTTGCTTTTAAAGAACATGGCATAAGGCCAGCACAACTAAAAGATCATTGGACTGGCCTTACACACCATGTTGGAAATGACAATGAATATTTCGTATTAGGAGGATATCAGTTTGCCATTTTGGAAGTGATTGATTAAAACCTGAAACTCATTCCAACATTGACACTATAATCAGCAAATGCGGCATCTCCTCTTGCAAATACGCCTGTTTCATTTGTTCTCACAATATCCGCATAACTTTGAGGTCTTTCACGTCTTAATGCAACGGGGGTGTACAAAAAGAAATTATATTTTTTATACATGTAGGTTACCCCAGGCTCGGCGGATAAAATATTTCCTGGTCTTCTAAATCCAGTGCTTTTGCCTATCAAGTCGTAAGTTGGGATACACTCATACCTTAGTCCTAATGAATACGCCCATGCTTGTTGACTATAATTTAAACCAGTTCTGAGCATGTATTGATCTGCCACACTCATTACATTCGAAGTGTATTTGATAGCTGTAGCAGAAGGCGTTCCACCTCTAGCGGTGCTAACACCATTATTATCTCTAGGATTCAATAAATAAAAAGCATTTGCATAGGCACTCCAATTTGTATTGATTTGTCTAAATCCATTCAACTCTACTGTTACCCCAAAACCGCCATCACCAGGCTGTATAGACTGATCTACGAATCCAGTGCGCTTGGCTGTTGGTGTATATTGAAATTCGTCCTGTGCCTTATAATTTCCAGTAGGCAATTTAATACCTAGTCCGGCCATCAAGTTGCCCTTTTTATTGGCATCCGGTGCAATCAGCCATCTGTATGCTGAAATTCTTACATCCCCAAGTCCTCTTGCTGCGGTAGCAAAACGATAAGGGCTTGTATTTCCTAAATGCTCATATTTTGAGGTACGCTCGTAATTCACCAAGGGGATACTTGCACCTATCATCCAATTTTTATTGATATTTCTTGTTAAAGCAATATCCATGGCACTCGTGTAATTGATTACCTCTGATCCTTCTTCCACCCTGAATTTTTGTTCGTCTGTACCATTATAATGTTTATAAGATTTAAAGTACCTATAGTTCAAATTTAAAGTCCATTTGGAACTGTCTTCTTGGTGCATGCCTGCATGTTCCATGGTGCATAATCCGCCGACGGTTCTAATAGCTACGCAACCTTGCGCATTTAATTGATTGATATAGCCAAGGCATATAATTGCCAATATGAAGATTGATTTTTTCATGTGTTATTTTTTTAACGCAATTGAAACTGTCATTTTATAGACACCTGTGTGGGGTATAACTATAAAACCGCTTAGTGATTATTTTAAAAAATATAATCACTAAAATTTCAATTTGCTGAAGTCTATTTTTTCATTTTTAATTTGGAAACGATATAGCTTCCTAATGCTTGCCCTTTTTCGGTACTAGTGACACAAGAATTGTGGTAATGGATACCTCCGTAAAAACGAGCCCAGTTATTTTCTTCAGCTGCATGCCTAAACGATTTAAAGCTTCTGTTTTCAATGCCGAATTCTAATTCGGTAGAATCTGTATAAGCTAAATTATCGCCGTACACACTTGTCAAAGCTTCTGCTGCAGCAGAGGATATGGTAGAGTGCCCGCAGGTATATTCTGGGAAAGCCGGTGTTTGTAATAAAGGTCTCCAATTTGGATCAATGTATTTATTGATCACTGTTTCTGGACGGACTGTTTTGTAAGTATATTTTGCATCCCATGTGTGGATGAATGCATCAAATAAAGCAATTGCCGTTTTTGCATAAGCATACACCGCTGTATTAAAATCTTTTTTTGCTGTTTTATTCGCAATACCAACAATACTCATCCAATGTCCTGGAGGAGAAAACTTCTTCGTACTAAACATAGCATGTCCTGTCACATTTACTTTAAACGGATTGTCATCCCAGAAATTAGCAATATGCTTTTGTTCTTCGGTCAAACTATCCCCCGCATTTTTCACCATCATTAAATGTATATAGTATTCACTATTTTTATCGGTTACATTAAAGGCCGGTGGAGGTAAAGGTCTAAACTGACTAGCACTGTCAATGGCCATGGGTCTAATTTCTGCCCAATGTGGCTCTGCGGCAGATGCATACATGGGTGGCGTTGGCACCCAGCGACCTGGAGAATCTTTTACGGTGTATCTTTCAGCGCTTCTTGTTTGTGCGTAATTGTCTTTTTTACTCCATGCAATAATTGTACTACTTACTTCCTTTGCAAAAGCTTCAGAGCTTTCAATCATCTTATTTGACATTCCATTTGACTTCACTAATTTTCTTAAACTATCTGTATAGTCTTTCATACTACCTTCTGGGAAAGTAACTGCTTGACCAACTGTCGCATAGGCAACCAATGCCGCATATGGGAAATCAATATTGGCAGTGTCTTTTGGTGCTGGAATGGTAGTCAAACCTTGTAACTGTCCCGCTAAACTTTGGTACTCGGCTGGCGCGCCTGCAGCAACTACTTCGTACCCAGCTATCGCTGCGTAAGCATAGTTTCTAGAAGCCACAATAGGGCTAAAATTATTGCCCATCACAACCTGATTTAATTCATGTACTGTATAAGCGTATAGGTCAGGGTTAGAGGTAATTTTTTTATAGTCAATAGATTGTGTACAAGCCAGCATTGTCATTGCTAGTAGCAAGACAGCAAATAATTTATTCATTGAATTCATTTGAAAAGTAAAATATATAAAATAAAGATGGCAGCTGCGAATTAAAAACATAGCAGGCTGCTGTTATGCCGAGCATAACCTATTGCATGGTGCAATTATTAAGCAATTATTTTTGGAGGCGGGCCTTGTACCGTTAAATAATTGCTTATTAAACGCGCACTGTAACGATAACCAGTCGTTACCTTCGCCGAATTTGCTGGAGCTAGATGCCAGCTATTATTTTGTTCAATGTAATCAAAGCTGATAAACTTTGCCATTGATTTTCCGATTGGGCTAGATTTTTTATCAGCTCCTGAATTGGAAAGGTCTTGTGCTAATTTATAAAAATCTTCTCTTGCATTTTTAATATGCAAACGATCTTGGTTAGGAATCACTTTTAATTCGAGGCTATCATTGAAAATTCTTCTTTGAACATATTGGTAAACGATGCCTTTAATAACGATTTCACCGTCTACTCTTTCGAATTGAGGATTGTTGGCATAATAAGGAAGGTTGATTGGTGTCTTGATTACAACCAATGAAGCCTCGTCATAGTCATTTTCTTCAATTAATTCCACTAATTGATCGGACGCTTTCTGATCGAAGTAATTAGATACCAAACGATATCCAAACCCGTTAAAAAGCAATATGCCTAGAAATAATATGGCACCAATCTTTTTCAATACCCTAAATTAAACATTAAATTAAAATCGGACCCATTTTAAGGGTAGTTTTTTTGTATTTTCACGTCCTTAAACCAAATAGACCATGCGTAAAACAATACTTTCATTGATAACTCTTATGGTTTTTTGTCTTGTTGCAGTGTTTGTGTTCATTCCTAGTCAAATTGTTATCAAAGGGAGCAAGATGGTCTATCAACCCACAGCCAGTGTTATTAGGGGAATGTTGGACACTTCTAGATGGTCTGAGTGGATGCCCAAAGACATTAGCCTGCAGCCTACGGGTAGTTTAGTAGCCACTATCCAAGGCGAACTTGATCAAGATGGTGTTAGGGTGCCCGTTGAATTTTCAATTCAAGCTGGTGAAAAAAATATTTCAACTATCGATTACTTAACTACTATGGATAATGCCCAATGGTCTCCATTTACTAGGGTTCAATATTTTCTTTTTGCAAAAAATATTCAAAATAAGCTTGACAAAGTAATAACAGCAGCTAGTAATTACTATAATTATAGTAAGGGAATCTATGGATTTGAAATTGTAGAAACAAAAGTGAAAGATTCAAGCTTGATTGCTATAGATCAAACTTTATTAGACACACCCACTGTGGACCAAATTTATCAAATGGTTCAACAACTAGAACAACATATTGCAAGTCATAATGGAAAGATTAAAGGTGCCCCAATGGTGAATATAACAAGGGTGGATGCAAATGAGGTGTACACGCAAGTTGCTCTCCCTATTGAAAGAGATATTCCAGTGGAAGGAAATTTTACCCTTAAGAAAATGGTACTAGGCAATTTACTTGCTGTAGCTGTTGAAGGAGATCAAGTAAAAGTGAATCAGGCATTTGAGGCAACTAAGCAATACATCATTGATAGACAGAAAACATCGCCAGCAATCCCTTTTATTATTTACAATACCAACCGTTTGTTGGAAAAAGATCCCAAGCGTTGGAAATCTACCATCAACTACCCTATTTATTAATGCGCCTTCTAGCTCTTTAATTTTTAAATTGAATAAGTCTTAAGCTATCTGAATTCATTCCCAAAACATAAGACAATTGTTTCTTTACTTGAATGGGCGCTATCTTTCTCACTTGGCCTTTGATGCTTAATCCATTCATTGTTGTGGCTTTAAAATCTTGCTTCCCATTATTGATTAAAATAGTGCCATAGTCAGCATCATACCTGCCCATTTGAACATTATTGTCGTAAAAATTACCCATCATTAAAATGTCTGGCCATTTGTCTCCATTGGCATCTAAGGATACTGCTGCTTTATAAGCCGTGATTTGAGCTTCCCATGGTAATTCCTTAGCCGTAAATTGTCCCTTGCCATTATTGATGAATAGGGTATTGGCAAAATGATAGGCTTTCACCACTTTAGCTGCTTTCAATTTTTCCTTGGTAAAAATATCATACAGGTTTGCCTTAGCAAAATCTTCGGCATATAAAAAGGATTTTTTGATTTTAGGAATCTGTCTTTGAATTTCGTCCTTATTGGCAAATGGAATTTCTTTGTTTTGCAAATAAAAAGTGATGATTTGTTCAAATTTTCCATTGTCATCAAAGTCATTGTAATACATGGTGATGGGCTCCTTTTCTGTTGCCTTCAATCTTGTGTTCAATCCTAGGTTCCCCGCAATAAAGTCCATGTCCCCATCTACATCTATATCAATAGGCAGGGTGAAATTCCACCAGCCTGGCAAATCAGTAACACTAGCTTTTTTCCATTTTTTTGCAGCAGGGTATAAGACATCAATCCCGCCCCATTGATGCGTCAATAGAATTTCCATAATGCCATCGCCATCTATATCCATCTCATTAGCATTTGTTATCAAACCAATTCCTACTAGATCAGGTGCAACTTGATTCGTAACATTCTTAAAATGGCCATCTCCTGTATTGTATAAAACATAACTATCCGTAGCTGCCCCGTAATCCATTGCAGTCACCCTACTAGTAATCAAAAGATCTACAAAACCATCTTGGTTAAAATCACGCGCAAGAAGGGCTGAACTTTGATTATAAATTGGAATGGCATTATTCAATTGGCTAAATTGACCATTCAAGTTATTTAAGTAAACACGTGGCATCATGTGTTTGTCCTTGCCAAAATATTCATTACCACCTGATCCTACTATAAGATCTTGCAAGCCATCTTTATTGACATCCGCTATAACTGCAGCTACGTCTTCATAATTACTATCTAAACGGAAGGCTTCTTGTTTAGATTGAATAAATTTACCATTGGCTTGTTGATAGTATAATGCAGCACTGAATCCTCTTGCACCACCTATAAAAATATCTTCTAAGCCATCTTTATTGATATCACCAACTGCCAAGGCCGGTCCCTCTGTTGAATTCATTTGAGGGATTAATTGTTCTCTGTTGAATTCCTGAAAAATATTTTCTTGATGTTTAAATTGTAGGCCTGTATTTGCAGTAACATCAACAAACTGTTTGGTTTCCTGAGGCCAATGCTGATTTATTAAATTGTAATCAAATTTTGGCAAACCAGCCTGATAGCTAAAAGACAATTGCTTTTTCTTGAACTCAGCTGGTTGAATATTTTGAAAACTATTGTCAGGCCATATTAAATATGCCGATTCGATTTGAGTATTTTTTAAACCAATAGACAAAGGCACTTCCATACTGGACATGAATCCTTTTACTGGAAATTTCTCGTAGGTTCTAATTTCACCTGGGGTAAATAAAACCAGTTTCGCACCTACCGCATTTATATTTTTTTCAGCCCCCTTCAAGGAGATAGATACGGAATGTGCCGCGCTATCCTTATTGGCTTTATTCTCATAGATAAAGGACTTGTCATTCACATTATTGACAACCAAATCCAAGTCGCCATCATTGTCAAAATCTGCATACGCCGCTCCATTTGAATAGGAAGAGGGATTGTTTTGAATCGCCTTCTCTTTGTCATCAAAGGACAACCCCTTTTTATTTAAAAAGAATTGATTCGGTATTTTGATTTCAGGAAAACGATCTATCAAGGCCATATCCTTTTCACCCATTTTATTATCCCTGATTTTTTCTTGAATTTCTTGATTGGAAACATAGTTCACATAATCCATATCATTCATTCGCTTTGGAATACCATTGGCAATGAAAATATCTTTATACCCGTCATTGTCAAAATCCATTAACAAAGTAGCCCAAGACCAATCCGTAGCAAACATCCCCGAATACATACCAACTTCGCTAAACTTGCCATTGCGTCTGTTCCATTGTAAATTATTACGGGTAAATTGGTAATCGTAGCCCACTGAAATTTTGTATTGGTAAATATCATAATCATCTTCCCCTAAAGACCTCTTTAAGATATAAGGATCTTTGGGCAACATATCCATGGATACAATTTCTGGGAAACCGTCATTGTTTAAATCTGCCGCGTCAACACCCATTGAGTATTGGCTGGTGTGCATTAACCTTTCTTTTTGTTCGTCCTTGAAACTGCCATTTTTTTGGTTAATGTATAAATAATCATTTTCATGAAAATCGTTTCCAGCATAAATGTCTACCCATCCATCTAAATTGATATCACTCATCACCACACCCAATCCATAACTAATTGCAGTACTATTGATTTTAGAAGCTTTAGTCACATCTTCAAAATGACCATTGTTATTGGCGAAAATTCGATCTCCAGAAAGCGGATCAAATGTGCCCATAAAACTAGTCCTAGGAGCAAAAGTGCCGTTCTGGTGTACAGAATGATTTAATAAAAACACATCTAAATCACCATCCTGGTCATAATCAAAAAAACTTGCTTGTGTACTGAACCCAGAAAAGTCTAAACCATATTCAGCTGCTGCCTCTTTGTAGATTGGAATACCATTTTGAATAGATTGACAAACTAATAATTGATTCTTCGAAACAAATTTTTCGAAATTACCTAACCTACAAATATAAATATCCAATAGGCCATCGTTATTGATATCTACCACAGAGACGCCTGTATTCCATGCACTGTCCTGCGGTATTTGTGCCTGCTTGCCTACTTCTTCGAACTTTAAATTGCCTTTGTTTAAATACAATTGATTATCGCCTTCGTTTGAGGCAAAAAAGATATCTGCCTTGCCGTCATTATTAAAGTCTCCTGTAGCTACGCCTGCGCCATTATAATAGTACATATAATGAAACATATTGAACTGTTCATTAGGATGTAATTTATTTTCAAATTGAATTCCAGTTTGTTCCGCTGTTAATGCTTCAAACAATGGGGTTTCCTTTGCGGTTGGCTCACAAGCAATCACGGTAAAACCTAATGCCCAAACGGACAAAACAATTTTTATAGTAGGCGTATATTTAAACAGCATAAGTTTATTTTAATTTCATGAATACCGGCGTTTGGTTGCTTCTAACAAATAGCACTTTTTTCTGTGTACCTTGTTGAAACAATACCATATCGCGTACCTGTCCTGTAATCGCTAAGCCAGACTGCTTGTCTTCAACCACTTCGAATACTCTTTTACCTTTATGGATTAAAACTAGTCCATAATTAGCGTCCAAACGACCAAACTGAGGTAAGAATCCAAACTGATTGCCCCCCATTACTAGATCCGTTTTACCATCCCCATTGACATCCGTGCTGACCATTGCATTTAAAGAAGAAAACTGCACTTCATTGGGTAATCTTTGAACTTCAAATTGTCCCCCGCCTTTGCCCCAAGCAATAACAGAACTAGTATAGTTGTACAACTTCATAGTCGCTTGCGCTACCAATTCTTTTTTAAACAATTCTTGGAATGATTTTTTTGCATAGATCTCGTAGTTCAAATTCTCTTTCTTAAGTAAAGGAATTTGTTCTTGCATTTCTCCTTTTAAAAACACGGGTACATCTTTGCCATTAATCGTTCTTGTTAAAATTTTATCGATGCTTTCATTGCCGTCAAAATCATTGATCCATAATTTTACAGGTGCTGCTGCAGTTGGTTGTAAATATCCATTTTCTCCCATATTACCCATTACGATGTCTTGAATCCCGTCCCCATCTACATCTGCAATATGAATAGACTGCCACCAGCCATGCATGTCTTTCAAATTAGATACTTTCTCTACCATCTTTCCTTTTTCAAAAGCAAAAAGCACTGGATACATATACTCACCCACTACTACTAAGGTGGCCGCACCTGATTTGTCTAAGTTGGCCCAAGCCGCACCGGTCACCATGCCTAAATTTAAAAAGGCTGGCGCAACAGTAGCCGTGACCTCTTTAAATTGACCTGCTCCATTATTTTGATACAGCGCACTCGCTGGCGCTACACCATATTTTAATGGGGTATTGCGCGCTCCAACAAATACATCCAAGTCGCCATCTGAATCATAATCTAATGGGACCATAACGCCTGTATTGTATTCAAATACCGGGAATGCATTAGCGCTATGTGTAAAATTAGCCTTACCATCATTTATAAATAATCGGTGATTCAATTCACCTCTTGTAGACAATCGATTATTCCCTCCAGATCCCACCAATAAATCCATATCGCCGTCTTGGTCTGCATCAAAAAATACAGCGGCCACATCTTCGTATGTTTCAAATGCTTTAAATGCAACTTGCGATTTTGGTTTAAAGTCCCCATTACTCGTCTGTAGGTATACCTGACTACCTTTATTATTAGCCCCCCCAATGAACAAGTCAGCTAGGCCGTCTCCATTGATGTCCGCAGTCGCTGCTTTTGGCCCTTCTTGCGATAATATTCTTGGAATAATTCTTTCTGCATAAAAATCTACATGATCGTCTTCGGTATGCTTTTCGAAATTGGATTTTACTTCCTCAAACAAAGGCGCTACTTTTTCTTGCACCACTACAAATGGATTTACAACTTGTTTTGCTTGATCAATCGTATAGACGGTGTCTAACTTTTGAATCGTTAAAACTGTTTGTGTTAGGTTTGGCCAAATGACTTGGACAGAATCAATTTTTTTGAATTGCCCTAAACCAAATATTTGCTTATAATCTACAGAGGATTGGAAGCCTCTTGCAGGAATAACTTCCTTGCTTAAGATTTGACCTTGAACAAATACATTTATTTTAGCCCCCACCGCATTGACATTCTGTGGCAAGCCTTTTAATTTAAATCCAATATAGCCATTCTTATTTTTTTCTCTACTCTTATTCTTAAATACAAAACTTGGCATATTATTATTGTTCACCACCATATCTATGTCGCCATCATTATCCAAGTCACCATAGGCAGCGCCATTAGAAAAACTTGGGATATCCAAACCCCAATCTTTACCCATGTCCTTAAAAGTCAGGTCGCCATTGTTCTTGAACATTTTATTAGGAATCGGCTGACTACTCATTTTTTCAATGATACTGCTGATCTCGTCTTTTTTACCCGTCAACACCATTTTCTGTATCATGGTATTTGCAAAGAAGTCGATAAAATCTTGGTTGGTTAAATCACGATAAATACCGTTACTTACATAGATATCATTGTATCCATCATTGTCTGCATCAAAAATCATTTCACCCCAACTCCAATCACTCGCCTCTACGCCAGCAAAACGAGCCACTTCCTTATACTTACCATTCTTATTATTCAATTGTAGTGCATTGTGCATGAATTGATGGTAAAAGCCACTTGCTACTTTCAAACGATAGATATCAATATTATCAAAAGAACTTGTTGTCTTTAACCTGAAGTCATTGTCTGGTAACATTTCGGTGGTAAAAATATCTGGATAGCCATCGTTGTTGACATCCGCCATATCGGTGCCCATGGAAGCAATACTATTGTGCTCGGTGAAATTTTCTATTTCGTCTTTAAATGTGCCGTTCTTTTGATTAATGTATAAATAATCTCTTTCAAAGAAATCATTCGACACATATACATCTGGCCATGCATCTCCATTTACATCACCAATCGTTACTCCTAATCCAAAACTTATCAATGTTCCATGGATCCCTGCTGCTGCAGAAACTTCTTTAAACTTACCTCCTTCATTTTTATATAAATGATCGCCACCACCTTTTAAAAAATTGGCTACTGCAGAATTTTCCGCCCTAACATCTCTTGCATTCGCATAGTTTAATGTGTTGACTGGAATAGGACTATTGTTGACCATAAAACAATCCAAATCGCCATCCATATCATAATCAAAGAAAGAAGCATGCGTGGTATAACCATTGTTTGCTAAGCCATAGGCCTCTGCACTATCCGTAAAAGTTAGGTCATGGTTATTGATGAACAATTGATTCTTACGCAGGTCTTCATCCATCATATGTCCCGCATTCGCCACATAAATATCCAACCAACCATCATTGTTGATATCTACCATGGTCACACCTGTGCTCCATTGTGCTTTATTTGTAAAACCGGCTTTGTCAGAAATATCTTCAAACTTAAAATCACCTTTATTTAAAAATAATTTATTGGCCCCTTGGTTTGCTGTAAAAAAAACATCCGCCAATCCGTCATTATTGATATCGCCGATGCCTACACCACCTCCGTTGTAAAAATTACGGTACTTAAATATATTATTCTCTTTTTCGTCTGTTACCGTATTGGTAAATTGAATACCACTATTTTCTACCTTTTCAAAAAGTTGCCCCTCCTTTGATTTTGCACAAGCTGTAAAAGCTACAGTAGCAATAAGTAGTACGTATATTTTTTGCATAAAAACGAGTTCTTGTAATAAGGTATAAAATTACAAAAAGCCTACGGTATACCGTAGGCTAAAATCATTATTGTTTGTTGTTAGGCGCTTTACATTCTATAAAGCTCCTAACAACAAAAAGGCTGCCGTAAACGGCAGCCTTTTCTATAATAGGTAAACTATTTAAAGTAAATCCTAGTAACCGAAGTTTTGCTTCAAATTAGGGTTTGAAGATACAGCTTGGTTAGGGATAGGGTAAACTACTCTAGAAGCATCAGACTTTGCAGCTCTTTCGTTTACTGGATCGTTGTACTTTCCAAAACGAATTAAGTCTGGACGTCTTACAGCCTCTAAGTATAATTCACGACCTCTTTCAGCTAAGATATCGCTTAATGAAACAGTTGTTAAAGCTGCTGCACCAGAACGAGTTCTAATACTGTTCACAATAGAAAGTGCAGTTTGACCGCCAGTAGCAGTACCGCCTCTTAAGATCGCCTCTGCTTTCATCAATAACGCATCAGCGTAACGGAAGAAAACATAGTCGTTTTTACCATTGAATGAATTGCTGCTAGCTACATATTCCATTGGGTATTTCATTGTTCTGATACCTTTAGATTCTGTAGAGAAGAACAAAGATACATCTGGAGTGAAAACTAAGTCAGAACCAGAACGGTCTTTAACTTTCACCTTAACACCTTTGTCATACTTGTATTGTTGACCAGCTAAGAAACCAGCGTTGAAACCAGTTAACTCAGTGTAGCCAGCGATATCAGCTTGTCTTCTTTTATCTTCAGCAGGGAATGAATTGTAGAAATCAGCAGTTGTAGTGAAACCATTCCAACCAGAGAAAGTTTGGTTGTAGTGAGTTCCCATACCTGTATACCAGTTTACGTTGATTGTTCCACCTAATTGAGTAGCGCCATCGCCACCTCTAGAGTAGATCATCTCAGTAGACTTTGCGTGGTTATCCCAAACAAAGTTATCCCAGTAATTTGCAGATAAAGAGAATCTTCCGCTTGCAATTACATCATCAACCGCCTTAATTACTTCATTCATATCTGCAGCTGCAAATGTGAAAGTAGTTGGAGTTTTTGGATCTGCTTTGTAAACGGCTTTATTCAACATTAAACGCGCTTTCAAGAATTGAGCAGCTTGTTTAGTTGCTTTACGGCTATCAGTGATAGCAGCATTTGATGGTAATCCAGCAATAGCTGCATTCAAATCAGTCATGATCCAATCAAAAGCTTCAGATCT
>JACCDL010789844.1_pt1 | contig 13569 bp, 12 predicted proteins | sample 7441931 | NCBI WGS metagenome assembly JACCDL01 (sample SAMN15323437, study PRJNA562643) | freshwater metagenome | isolation source: river surface water | place: USA:Blue River Watershed | collected 2017-08-16 | reverse complement strand
GCATTGTAGATATTGGCATCACCAAGCATGCCTTAAAAGCATTGAATGTGGATGACCATGGATTAGACGAAATGGATAACCGTATTTTGTTGGCGATTATTGAAAAATTCAAAGGAGGTCCTGTTGGGATCTCAACTATTGCAACGGCAGTAGGGGAAGAGTCAGGCACCATTGAAGAAGTGTATGAGCCTTTCTTGATACAAGAGGGTTTCTTACAAAGAACACCAAGAGGGCGTGAAGTAACCTATAAAGCCTACGAGCATTTAGGCAAGCACCGTGGAGGGCCAACAGAAAATCCAGAATTATTTCGTTAGTGAAATGGTCTTTGTACATAGTATAATTCAACTAAAAAACGCATCCCAAAAGATGCGTTTTTTTATAAATCTATGTATGAAAAGGATTGATTAATGTACAACCAATCTAAAGCCATTGCCGTGGATATTCACAATTTCTATCTGAGGATCTTCTTTTAGGAATTTTCTCAATTTGGCAATATAAACGTCCATGCTACGACCATTAAAGTAAGTGTCGCTGCCCCAAATCTTTTTCAAAGCTTTCTCTCTGGTTAATAAATCATTTTTATGTTCAGCTAACATTTTCAACAATTCATTTTCTTTTGGAGATAAAATCTGAATGCTATCGCCATGTTTTAATTCTCGTAATTTTGGATTAAAATGATAAGCGCCTAATTCGTATTCAAGATTGTCGCTAATTTTATGGTCTTCCTCGTTTCTTTTAATTATGGCTTTGATTTTGAGCATTAATACCTCACTATCAAATGGTTTGGTGATATAATCGTCCGCACCTAATTTGTAACCATGGATAATATCTTCTTTTAATGTTTTTGCACTTAAAAAGAACAAGGGAACATCTGGATCTATGTCTCTAATTTCTTCGGCCAAAGTGAAACCGTCTACATGCGGCATCATCACATCTAACAAACAAAGGTCAAATTTTTCTCTTTGAAATGCGGCCAATCCTAAACGACCGTCACGTTCTAAAGTGACATCATATTCATCTAACTCTAAATAATTCTTTAACACCAACCCTAAGTTGCTATCATCCTCACATAATAATACTTTGTATCTTTTTTTATCTTCCATAATAATTGCTTTAAATTGATTGCTTACTGTAAAGAAACGATTTTTAGTTTTTGTGGTAAAAAAAGCATTTCCAATGTTTTGTTAAAATATACCTAATCCTTCGTACTTGCACAAATGTCGCATATTCCACATGGCTTTGCAGCTTTTTCCCCAAAATATTTTGCCAAATAAATACTTCTACAAATAGGAGGTTGCCCTTGTAAATACCCAATAAATTGTTGAATTCGGGTAATAAATGCTTTTTTCATCAATTGGTAATGATCAAAGTCAATTTTCATAAAGGAAGCAGCACTACGGTTCCATTGAAATTGAACCACTGGTTGATTTTGCTTTTGTTCAAAACTAATGAGGCCATGCATTGCCAATATTTTTAAGTGCTCAATTACAAAGGGAACATCTCTTTGTAATAATTCTGCCAACAACCTCTCATTGATAAAGTGGGGGCTGTCTAAAATGCCTCCATAGGTTCTTAAAAGGGTTTGCAAAACTGCACCCGCTTCTGGTTTGGTATTTTGGAAATTTTCAATGGTATAGCGATCGCCTAATACTTGGACCATGGATGGGGTGAAGGCAGATTCAGCAAAACGCACATGTCCTTCTTGTTGAATCCAATTAAGCGCATTGCGAGCAATAATTTTATCCCATTTAAAGACGGCACAAAAATTTTCAAAATCAAAAAGGAATTGTTGCTTCTCTCCAATGCCAATGGGCAATTGAACAAAGTCCGCTAAGTTCTGGTATATTTTTTTGATGCTTTCAATGGGAGGATATTTTTTTTCTTGAACTTGTAACCAGTACTCCCAATCATTTTGTTGATAGAGTAAAATTGCTTCCGAGGCTTTGCCATCTCTCCCGGCTCTTCCTGCCTCCTGATAATATTGTTCGATGCTTCCTGGTATATCAAAGTGCACTACCAAGCGGACATTGCCTTTGTTAATACCCATTCCAAAAGCACTGGTACATACTACGATGGGCGTTTTGTCCTCCATCCAATGATCCTGAACTTGTTTTCTAGCCTCCAATGACATGCCTGCATGGTAAGCGCCCACCGCATATCCATAGTCTTTCAATAATTGCGCTAATTCACTTACGTTGTTGCGCGTATTGCAATAAATAATACAAGCCCCGTCTACATTTTGTAGTAATAGTTTAAGGCTATGAATTTTAACGGAACTTTTTTGTATGCTATACTTTAGATTGGGTCTTAAAAATGAATCCGTGATACGAATACCATTCATAAATGCCAATTGCTTTTGTATGTCTTCTTGTACCGCTGGTATTGCAGAAGCGGTTATGGCTAAAATGGGAGTTTGTGGAAACAATTCCTTTAAGATGGAAAGCTTTCTGTAAGGAGGTCTGAAATCATAACCCCACTGAGAAATACAATGTGCTTCATCAATGGCAAATAAAGTAATTTTCACTTCCACTAAATCTTCTTGAAATTGTTTTTGCGCTAACTTTTCAGGAGAACAATAGATGAATTTATATTTCCCTCTTTTTGCTGCCGCCATGACTTCTGCTTGTGCCTCTTCACTTAAATGACTTCCAAGGGCAATGGCTGAAATATTTTTGGATTGCAGGTCCTTAACCTGATCTTGCATAAGTGCAATCAGTGGACTAATTACCAAACAAATACCCTCTTCCAATAAGGTAGGTACTTGGAAGCAGATAGATTTGCCAGCTCCTGTTGGAAGCAGGGCTAGGGTATCTTTTTTCTCAAGCACAGCCTCAATGACCGCCAATTGTTGTGGTCTGAAACTGTCATATCCCCAATATGATTTTAATATGGATTGTACGGTCTTCAAAAACTAGACTAATTTCTTTTTAAATAATCTTAAAGAGTTCAAGGCCAATACTACATCGCTTAAACCCATGATTAAGGCACCATAGGTAGGTCCCCAAGTCCCTAAAAATCCCAATGCGGCAACAGGGATCGCAATGATATTATAAGAAAATGCCCAGGCTAAATTTTCTTTGATGGTTTCATAGGTTCTTCTGCCAAGTCCTAAAGACATGGGTAGGTTTTTTAAACCCTGATTCATTAAGATGACTTGTGCACTTTGTATCGCAATATGCGATGCATTGCTCAAGGAAATTCCGATGGTCGCTTTAGCCAATGCAGGTGCGTCATTAATGCCATCGCCCACCATGGCTGTTGGAGCCAGGGCTGTGAGGGCATCTAATTTTTTCAGTTTATCTTCTGGACTTTGCTCACTAATAATTTCTTGAATCCCTAAGGTTTTACCAACGGCCTCACATTTTTCTTTTCTATCTCCACTTAATAATATCGTATGAATACCTTGCTTGTGTAAGGTTTCAATCACTTCTTTCGCTTCGGGTCTTATTTGATCGCTTACATCTACCCATCCAATGAGCACTCCATTTTTTTGTATATATACATTGTGTCCATCCTCGGCATGCTGATCTTTTAAGGTTTTAAATGAACCAGCCCAATATTCATTTCCTGCTTTATCGATGGCCTGAATCCCCAATCCTTTTACTTCCTCAATCTTTGCCCAATTGGTTGCATTGGTTGTTTTCCAACTGGTGCTTATACATTTTGCAATAGGGTGATTGGAATACCTTTCTAGAGAATATACAAGTGCTTTAAAATCATCTTCGGTTAAGCCATTACTAGATGCTGCATCATTTTTTATTCCTGAGTTTGTTCCAAGTATAATTTTAAAATTTGCTATTTCAAAATGACCCGTAGTGAGTGTACCCGTTTTATCAAATACCACTTGTTTAATATCCTTGAATGTTTCTAAACTTTTTGCATTTTTAAAAACAACCCCATTGCGTGCACCTCTTCCTAAACCTACAGCGATGGCTGCCGGAGTAGCCAATCCCATTGCACAAGGACAGGAAATAACCAATACGGCAATGGCCCTTAACATACTCTCCCCAAATCCAATTGAATCGCCAGCGGCATTGTGTGCAAAAAAGTAATTGCCAACTAAAGTGGCTAAAGCAATACTCAATACCAATGGTACAAAAATGGCAGAAATCTTATCGGCCAATATTTGAACAGGTGGCTTTTCGCCTTGTGCGGCTTTCACCATTTTTAAAATATTAGCGAGTACGGTATCATTGCCTACAGCAGTTATATAAGCCTTCACTGTTCCATTTTCAATGGTACTACCGCCTAGTAAAATGTCACTCATTTTTCTAAATACAGGAACACTTTCACCTGTAACAATCGATTCATTTACATTGGCTTCTCCCCATAGTACTTTACAATCCATGGGAATCGTTTCTCCCGCATTGATTAATACTAAATCACCTACTTTTAATGTATCACTTTCTACATTAAATAAAATCTCTTTGTGATTTTCATCAAACACAATCATATTGGCCATTACTTTTTGCGCCTTTACTAAATCTTTCAAAGCACGTTGTGTAGATTCTATAGAAGCATCTTCTAAATAATTACCAAAAAAAACTAGGGTCAAAATGGTGGCGGTTGTTTCATAGTAAGCAAACTCCATCCCTTTGCCAATAAGGGTTCCGTATAAACTGTATCCAAAGGAAGCCATGGCACCAATACTAACCAATACATTCATATTGGGAATGCCATTGAGCATACTATTCCAAGCACTTTTGCCAAAATAACCCATGCCTACAATAAAAACAGGCAAGGTGATACCCAGTTGTACAAAAGGATTCATGAATACATGCATGCCAGGTATTTTATGAAATCCTGGAATCATGTGGGCCACCAATGGGAGGGTAAATAGTAAACAAAAAATAGCACGGTCCTTATTATTGTCCAACCACTTTTTCTTTGGCGCTGCCTCTTCTTGTCCACGCACTTTGTATCCTAAATTGGTGATGCCTTTTATAAGTACTTCTTTTTTTAATTCCCCAGGCAAATCAAATTGTACCTCGCCCTCCATAAAACTCACTTTGGGTTCAACTGCTCCTTGTTTTTCTAAATATTTATGTATGGAAAGGGCACAGTTGGTGCAACTCATTCCGTCTACTTTTAATTGAATATGTTCCATAACGCTGCTTTTCGGGTACGCTTGTAAAAATATTTTACCCTATAAAGGTACGACCCTTTTGAGATTTCTGATTTTGGCTTTCTGATTGTTAGCGTATCTTTACACAATGGATATGATATATACCTTGGATCAATTGGAATCGGTGGCGGCTCAATTATTAAAACAGCATGCGAGTAAGCCTGTATGGGCTTTTTTTGCACCCATGGGGGCTGGCAAAACCACTTTAATTGGTCAGTTGTGCAAACAGATGGGTATTATGGATGCGGTATCAAGTCCCACTTTTGCCATTATGAATGAATACGAGGTCAATGGGAAGATGATTTACCATATGGATTGGTATCGCTTAGAAGATGAAGCGGAAGCAAGAAGGACTGGTGTAGAAGCAGCCATGGAAGAGGCAGATAGGTCTTTTATTGAATGGCCTGAAAAAGCCCCCGCTTTGTTGCCAGACAATGCCCTTAGACTTCAAATAGAAATATTAGATCCCGAACATAGAAGGATTTTTATACCTTCATAAAAACTTGTCCATATGAGCAGTCATAAGCCCCATATTTCTAGTTCCTTTTCCTATGAAACTCAGGAAGAAGTGTTGGATATACCACATAGGTCTAAGGCCTTATTAATTGGTATACCTAAAGAGATTGCTTTCCAAGAAAATAGAATTGGATTGATCCCGGATGCGGTAGGGGTGCTGGTTGCCAATGGACATGAAGTAATGGTAGAGTCTGGTGCCGGGGCAGGTAGTAGGTATTCGGATCATGATTATGCAGAAGCGGGTGCGCGTATTGTATTTGAAAAAGAGGAAGTATATAAATGCCCCATCCTGGTAAAAACAGCACCTCCAGTGGAAGCTGATTTGCCGTATTTGCAAATGCATCAAATCATCATTTCTCCCTTGCATTTGTCCGCCCTGAAAAAAGAATTGGTAGAAAAATTAATGGCCAAGAAAATTACCGCTTTGGCCATTGAGAATATAAAAGATGAAAATCAAAACTATCCTATTTTAAGAAGTATGGGAGAGATTGCAGGAAGTGCTGTGATGTTAATTGCAGGACAATATTTAAGCAATTTCAACCAAGGAAAAGGGGTGTTATTAGGTGGGATTAGCGGGGTACCTCCAACTAAAGTAGTGATTATTGGTGCTGATATCATTGGGGAGTTTGCCACTCGCAATGCATTGGCCCTAGGAGCAAGTGTGAAGGTATTTGACAACAATGTTTCTCGTTTACAAAGACTTCAAAATAACTTAGGACAACGTGTGTGGACGAGCGTATTGGAACCCAAAATTTTAGCCAAGCAATTAAAAACTTGTGAGGTAGCTGTTGGAGCATTGCGAAATGAAATTGGAAGAGCGCCTATTGTGGTGACGGAAGAGATGGTAGCTGCGATGCGTCCGGGTAGTATTATTATTGATGTAGCTATTGATAGAGGAGGTTGTTTTGAAACCAGTGAATTAACCAATCACGAACATCCAATTATTACCAAGCATAATGTGATTCATTATGGAGTGCCTAATATTCCGAGTGGATTTGCACGCACGGCGAGTCAAGCCATCAGCAATGTATTAATGCCTTTATTAATTCAAGTTGGAGATGTAGGTGGACTAGAGGAAATTATTTGGCAACAAGTACATTTGAGAGAAGGTATCTACTTATACAAAGGGGCATTAACTGATTTTTACATCAGCGAGAAGTTTCAGTTGAAATTTACAGATTTGAATTTGCTCATCGCGAGCCGTAGTTAGGGTTACAGACCCACTTTGTAGTCTTGTAAGTTAATCTGCTTGGTACAAAATTCATATTCCTGCGTGTCATTACTACCAACGATGATTAATTTATGCATTGCATATTGCTGAATCAACGCTTTATAAAGTGCATACCCTTCTGTATCTAAATTACTACAGGGTTCGTCTAATAAGAGGATAGGAGTTGCCGAAAATATGGCCAATGCTAGTTTTAGTCTTTGTTTCATTCCACTACTAAAATTCCTAATTTGTTTATGGGTAGCGCCTTCTAATCCAATCATCTGAATGATTTCGGCTACCGATAATACTGGTTGAAGTGGCTTAAATTTTTCCTGAAATTCAAATTGCTCCATTGCAGTAAATTCCTCCACTAATTCTAAATAAGGAGCTGCCATACTCATTTCCTGAAAAATAGTAGAGGCGTCATAGTTGCCCCATTCAATCGTTCCTTTGGATAAACTGGTATAGCCTGAAATCACTTGTAATAAAGTACTTTTCCCTGAGCCATTCTTGCCAATAAGTGCATAATGTTGCCCCATTTCAAAGGTGGCGTTCAGGTCTTTAAAAATCCAGTCTTTATTGAATCTTTTACCTGCATTATGGAGGCTAATCTGTACCATACTTAATCTTCTTCCACAACCCCTTTACCAAATCTTTTGATAATGCCTCGACCACTTTCACGAATGAAGGTCACAATTTCGTCACGCTCATCTGTTGCTGGTAATTCTTCCTCAATAAATTCTAGCGCCTGGGTGGTATTCATTCCTTTGTTAAAAATATAACGGTAAATGTCTAGGATATGATTGATTTTTTCTAAGTCGAATCCTCTTCGTTTTAAGCCAACGCTGTTTACGCCACCGTAGCTTAATGGATTACGAACTGCCTTAATATAAGGAGGCACATCTTTGCTTACCAAACTACCTCCTGCAATGTAGGCGTGTTGCCCAATATTCACAAATTGATGTACCGCACTCACTCCTGCAATCCAAGCATAATCTCCTAAGGTAACGTGTCCAGCTATTTGTACGCTATTGCTTAATATACAATGATTTCCTATGATACAGTCATGTGCAATGTGGCTGTATGCCATGATTAAACAGTTGTTACCCACTTTGGTAATCCAACGATCTGAAGTTCCACGATTGATGGTTACAAACTCTCTGATGGTAGTTCCATCTCCAATTTCTACAGAAGTTTTTTCTCCATTGAATTTTAAATCCTGTGGATCTGCTCCAATAACAGCACCAGGAAAAATACGACAGTTCTTTCCAATTTTTGTACCATTCATAATGGTGGCATTACTGCCAATCCAAGTCCCTTCACCAATCACTACATCGCCATGGATCACAGTGAATGGATCAATTTTTACATTGGGTGCAATTTTTGCATTGGGATCTATATAGGTAAATGGATGCGTCATAAGCGTTTTTTTAATTATTATTCGGCTCTTTTAACAACCTGTGCAACTAAGTCTGCTTCAGTAGCTACTTTGCCGTTTACATAAACAGTGCCGCGCATTTCACAAATGCCACGACGAATAGGTGCAGTCAATTCCATTTTCAACAACATGGAGTCACCTGGTTTCACCATTTGTTTGAATTTGCAATTGTCTATTTTTAAAAAGTAAGTATCGTAATGACCTTCTGGCATTGCGTTAATACAAAGAATACCTCCGGTTTGAGCCAATGCTTCTATTTGTAATACACCAGGCATCACTGGATTTCCTGGAAAATGGCCAGGGAAAAACCATTCGTTGAAAGTTACATTTTTAACGCCCACAATCATTGTATCGGTTAATTCAATAATCTTATCTACAAATAGGAAAGGGTATCTATGTGGTAATAAGTTTTCAATTTGTTCTAAATTAAAAACAGGAGTTAATGCAGGATCATAAACAGGCACATCTTTTACGTGCTTGTTTTTTTTAATGTACTGCTTGATTTTTTTTGCAAACTCCACATTGCTGCTATGTCCTGGACGATTGGCAATAATTCTTGCTTTAATGGGGTAGCCTATTAAAGCAAGGTCACCAACTACATCCAATAATTTATGTCGCGCAGGTTCATTGGGGAATCTTAATTCCAAATTATTTAAATAGCCTTCGCTCTTTACTTCAATCTTTTCACGCTTAAACACCTTTGCCAATCTACTCATTTCTTCATCCGTTACTGGCTTGTCTACTACGACAATGGCGTTATTAATATCTCCTCCTTTAATTAAGTCATGATCTAAGAGCGCTTCTAACTCATGTAAAAAACAAAAGGTTCTACAAGGAGCAATTTCAGCCTTAAAATCTTTGATGGTATTTAAAGCAGCATGTTGCGTTCCTAATACCGGACTATTAAAATCAATTAAAGTGGTTATTTGGTAATCTAATGCTGGCAAGGCAACCATTTCCACTCTTTTTGACTCGTCGTAATGAAAAATATTTTCATCAATACTGTACCATGCCTTTGCTGCATCTTGCTCTAAAACTCCAGTTGCTAAAATACGTTCTATAAATGGGGTAGAGCTTCCATCCATAATAGGAATCTCAGGTCCATTAATTTCAATTAATACGTTGTCTACGCCCATTCCTACCAAGGCGGCTAAAACATGTTCTACGGTACTCACTTTTGCATCTCCTACCTGAAGTGTGGTACCACGACTTGTATCTGTTACTAAATCACAATCTGCTTTGATAATTGGTTTATTCGGCAAATCCACGCGCTGAAACTGAATTCCATATCCAGGATTCGCAGGATTTAATGTCATGTCCACCAAAACACCCGTATGTAAACCCGTACCACTGATGCTAATACTAGCTACAAGGGTGTGCTGTTTGTCGGGATTAAAATGCTCATCCATACAATTAATAATTTTTACTTCGCCTTAAAGCGATGATTTCCACAAAATTAGGCTGATTTACCCTTTTTGAGACAGTTGAGAGACTAATATTTCCAATTCTTTGACCCTTTTTTCAAGGTTTGGAAGGTTTTTCATGTAAACCTGGGCTCTCAAGGAGGTATTATGGTCTCCGGCAGGGTTGCCAGTAAGGGTGGCATTGGGTGTTTTTACCCCTTTGGTGACCCCACTTTGGGCTGCAATTTTAACTCCATCGGCAATGCTAATATGACCTGCAAATCCAACCTGACCACCCACCATTACATTTTTTCCAATTTTGGTACTTCCGCTGATTCCAGTTTGGGCAGCGATCACGGTATTTTCTCCCAGTTCGGCATTATGTGCAACTTGGATTAGATTGTCCAATTTCACTCCTTTTCTAATAATGGTAGAACCAATCGTGGCTCTATCAATAGTGGTATTCGATCCAATTTCTACATTGTCTTCTATCACAACATTTCCTAATTGTGGTACTTTTTGAAAACTACCTTCTGCGGTAGGTGCAAAACCAAATCCATCGCTACCAATGATAGTGCCTGAATGAATGGTAATATTATTTCCTAAGACGCAATCTGCATAAATAATCACTCCTGGATGTAAAACAACATTATCACCCATGGTAACATTATCTCCGATAACTACATTTGGAAATACTTTCACATTTTTACCCATTTTTACTTGCTCCCCTATGTGCGCAAACGCAGCCACAAAGTGGTTTTCGCCCAACTGTGCAGTCTTTGCAATATAAGAAGGAGTTTGAATGCCAGATAAATTTTGGGTCTTTAATTCCTGGTATTTTGTAAGCAGTGTTGCAAATGCTGCATAAGCATCTGGCACTCGAATTAAGGTAGCCGTTAATGCTGATTTTAAAACCAAGTTTTCATTTACAATAAGAACGCTTGCCTTTGTCGTATATAAAAATTCTTCGTATTTAGGATTGGCTAAAAAAGAAATCTGTCCAGCAGTCGCTTCTTCTATTTTTCCGAATTGAGATACGGTAACAGTTGCATCTCCTTCCACTTTTCCTTGAATCATCATGGCAATCTGTTGGGCGCTAAATTGTATCATTCTATTTTGATTTGAATGGTGTTATTCGTTAAGTAAACAAATGTAAAATTTTTTCACCGGGGCAGAAAGACTTTCCACGATTATTGCATTTTGAATGGCCGAAATATTCGAAATTTCACCCGATTTCAACAGTACTTTGATGGTTTCATTGTCATTCTTGTACAAAGTATTCGAAACCGTCCCTTTGAAGCATAAATAGGAGAGATCCTGGGGTGAATAAGGAAATTGCTTTGCAGTGTGCTCCATTGCTTTTTCCCATTGTGCATCCGAAATAGGTTCCGACTGAATTTGACATTTAAAACATTTTCTGTTTAACAAGCCCTTACACAAAATAGAAAGAATAGGGTCTGCATTATTTTGCCATTGTTTGATGGCGTGTAAAATATCGGTATCGTCTAAATTACAATAGGCATGTAAGTCAAGTGCATCTAATTGCATATTGGGGTTGGCTAAAAAGTAATCAAGCAATGCGTTTGATTGCACAGATTTATCGCCTTGTTCAAACAAATATTGAGCACGTTCTATAATTTTTACCAACATGTTTTCACTGGCTACTACTGTTTTATGTCTATAAACCTGCCAGTACATTAATCTTCTTGACAATAAAAATTTCTCAACACTATTTATTCCCTTCTCCTCTACTATTAATTCGTTATCGCAAACTGTCAACATTTTTAAAATACGCTCATATCCAACCACACCCTCGCTTACGCCCGTAAAGAAGCTATCTCTAGACAGGTAGTCTAAGCGATCTACGTCCAATTGACCACTTATTAATTGGTGTAAAAATTTCTTAGGATATTGATTGGTAAAAATTTGAATGGCTAAACGAAGTTGACCATGTAAATGAGGATGGGCATCTTCATTCAATGCATTCATAATACGTAAGGAAATCGCTTCATGTGGAATGCCTTTTAAAAGTACCCCTTCTAAAGCATGTGAATAGGGGCCATGTCCAATATCATGTAATAAGATGGCTGCTTTTGCGGCGCGCGCTTCTTCGTCTGTAATTTCAATTCCCTTCTCTCTTAATTCATGGATGGCGATGCTCATTAAATGATAAGCACCTAAAGAATGATGTAAACGCGTATGTACGGCTCCCGGATAAACCAATTGCGCCAATGCCATTTGTTGAATTCTTCGAAGCCTTTGGTAAAATGGATGGCTGATAATAGCAAAAATGAGCGGGTCGTTGATGGTGATAAAACCATGTACCGGATCATTTATTATTTTTCGATGTGTAAAAACCATATAAAATGAGTGTTGGTAAAGGTACGAAATGTGAATAACTACTCCGCCTAAATTACCCCCTTAGTTTGCTAAAAAACTATATTTGTATGTCCACTTACTACCCTATAAATCAATGCATAATATGAAATTGACTCAAACTACATTAAACAAGTTAGAAGATATTTTAGGTGAATCAGAATTCGTTGTTAGATACGAAAGAGGTAATTTTCAGAGCGGTTGGTGCTTATTGGAATCCAAGCGCATTGTTGTATTAAATAAATTCTTGAATTTAGAAGCCCGAATTAATACTTTATTGGAATTAATCCCCCAATTAGATATCCAATTTGACAAGCTAACGCATGATTCTCAAAAATTATATGAGGAAGTGCAAAAATTGTCATTGATAGAGGCATAGTCATCGCTTTAAAAAGCTCAATTTGTTAACAATTACTATTTTAGGATCTGGCACCAGTACTGGGGTTCCCCTAATTGGGTGTGATTGTGAAGTTTGTACCTCATCAGATCCAAGGGATAGTAGGTTAAGAACCAGTATCAAAGTTGAGTCGGAACATACCGTTGTGGTTATTGATACCACTCCCGATTTTAGATATCAAATGTTAAGAACACAAACTACCCATATTGATGCGGTCGTTTTTACCCATCCTCATAGAGATCATTATGCAGGACTAGATGATATCAGGCCATTTAATTTTCATTCTCATAAAGCCATGCAGATTTATGCAAATGAAATTACGCAAGTAGCGATTAAGCGAGATTTCTTTTATGCATTTGAAAAAAATAAAGAGGCAGGTTTGCCGGAAATGTTATTGCATACCATCCATGAAGATCCTTTTCAAATTGGCGAGCTACATTTTACCCCCATACAAGTCATGCATAAAGACATGCCTGTGTTAGGATTTAGAATTGGAGACTTTAGTTATGTCACAGACCTTAATTATATCAGTGATATAGAGAAGGATAAAATTAGAGGGTCGAAAGTGCTTATTTTAAGTGCATTAAGACCCGAGCCGCATCCTACTCATTTTACATTAGCAGAGTCTATTGCATTGGCGACGGAACTAGCCATTCCGCAGGTGTACTTTACGCATTTTAGCCACCAGATTGGTTTACATGCGATCGTAGAGCCCAATTTGCCTTCCTTTATCAAGATGGCTTATGACGGTTTACAGTTTACTGTATAGCGTATAAATACCTTTCAAGCTTTTGCTTTTTTTGCTTACTTATGTAGATGTTATCATCTCATTGGAAGTCTTATTTTTTATTCTCAAAAAAGGAAGTAAAGGGTATTTTGGTCCTGGGTTGTATATTATTTAGTTCGGTACTGATTCGTCTATTTTTCCCAACCGTACTGCCTGATAACAAGATGCGTTCCAATGTTCAGTACCCCCTTTTTTATTTTGATCCCAATCAGGTAGATAGTATAAGTGCTATTGCTTTGGGCATTCCAGAAAGACAAGTAAAATCCTTGTTACATTATCGACAAAAAGGAGGTTATTTTAAAAATCCAGATGACTTT
>JACCDL010376458.1_pt1 | contig 13572 bp, 10 predicted proteins | sample 7441931 | NCBI WGS metagenome assembly JACCDL01 (sample SAMN15323437, study PRJNA562643) | freshwater metagenome | isolation source: river surface water | place: USA:Blue River Watershed | collected 2017-08-16 | reverse complement strand
GTCGTGCGCAAGGCCGCCGACGAACTGCGGGCGCGGGATCAGCAGCCATGCGCCGCGCGGTCCTGAACGTCGTCGGACTCTCCGCCCGGGACCTGCGTTCCGGCGTCATGCCACGTCTCGCCGCGCGCGCCGCCAAGGGCAGCGTCGCCCAGGTGCGCCCCGCGTTCCCAGCCGTCACCTGCACCGCGCAGTCCGATTACCTGACCGGCAAGCAGCCGAGCACGCATGGTATCGTCGGCAACGGCTGGTATGACCGCACGCTCAGCGAAGTGCAGTTTTGGAAGCAATCGAACCGCGTCGTCCTCGCGCCGAAGGTCTGGGACGAACTCCACGCCAAGAATCCGAAGCTCAAGGTCGCGAACCTCTTCTGGTGGTATAACATGGGCACCGCGGCGGATATCTCCGTCACGCCGCGCCCGGTCTACAAGGCCGACGGCGGGAAGATCTTCGACATCGCGAGCTATCCGCAACGCTTCAAGGCGCTGCTCAAGCGGGACCTCGGCGATTTCCCGTTCCATTCGTTCTGGGGTCCGCGCGCCGGCCTGACGTCGTCGCAGTGGATCGCCGACTCCGCCCGCTGGATCGAAGAGCATGAGCAGCCGGACCTCAGCCTGGTCTACCTGCCGCACCTCGACTACGACCTCCAGCGCTTCGGTCCGCGCGATCCGCGCAGCGACAAGGCGCGCGGCGAAGTCGACAAGCTCGTCGGCGACCTCGCCGAATTCCTCGAGGCCCGCGGCGTCGAGGTCCTCATCGTCTCCGAATACGCCATCACCGCGGTCGACCGCGCCGTCCCGCTGAACAAGGTCCTGCGCGCGCACGACTGGCTCGAACTCAAGCCCGAGGACGGCAGCCTCACGCTCGATACTTTCAACTCCAAGGCCTTCGCCGTCGTCGACCATCAGGTCGCGCACGTCGTCGTGCTCGACCCGTCGGTCCGCGAAGCCGTGCGCCAGGTCCTGCTCGCTACGCCCGGTGTCGCCCAGGTGCTTGACGCCGAAGGCCAGGCCGCCGCCGGCATCCGGCACGTGCGTAGCGGCGACTTCGTCGTCATCGCCGACGACCACAGCTGGTTCTCCTACTACTGGTGGGAAGAAGGCCAGGGTGAGCCCGATTACGCGCGCACCGTGGATATCCATCGCAAGCCGGGTTACGACCCCGTGGAACTGTTCATCGATCCCAAGATCCGCTTCCCACTGCTCAGCATCGCCTGGTTCCTGCTGAAGAAGAAGCTCGGCTTCAAGGCGCTCATGAAGGTCATCTCGCAGGACGCCTCGCTCGTGAAGGGCTCGCACGGCCGCATCCCCGAGGATCGGCTGGACTGGCCGGTGCTCATCGCGCCCGCGGGGGCCGCCTTGCCGGCGCAGATCGCTTCGACCGACGTCTACGGTCGGATCGCGCAGGGCTTCTGAGAGGTTGGGGTTGAACCGGAACCGGGGACGGGCAGGGTGGTCATACCCCTATGTCCGTCCGTTGTCTCGCCCTCGCCCTCGGTGCCGCGGCCTGCGCCGCGCCGTTTCCGGCGCCGCATGACAACCAGCCGGAGACCATCCCGGTCCTCAAGCCGGCCGATGCGCTGACCAAGTTGCAGCTCCCGGAAGGCTTCAAGGCCACGCTCTTCGCCGCCGAACCGGACGTCCGTCAGCCGATCTCGATGTGCTGGGACGAACGCGGCCGTCTGTGGGTCGCCGAGAACTTTACTTACTCCGACGGCAAGGAGCGTTTCGACCTCAACCTCCGTGACCGGATCATCATCCTCGAGGACGCCGACCACGACGGGAAGTTCGACAAGCGGACCGTCTTCACCGACGAGATCCAGATGCTCACGAGCATCGAGCGCGGCTTCGGCGGTGTCTGGGCCGTGTGCCCGCCGAACCTGGTCTTCATTCCGCTGGACGGCGACAGGCCCGCGGGTCCGGCGCAGGTCGTGCTCGACGGCTTCAGCACCACCGCCGCCAGCCGGCATACCTTCGCCAACGGACTCAAGTGGGGTCCGGACGGCTGGCTCTACGGCCGCGTCGGCATCTCGAGCACCTCATGGGTCGACGTCCCGGGCGTGCCCAAGGAGAAGCGCCAGCCCACCGCCGGCGGACTCTGGCGCTATCATCCGGTGACGAAGGTCTTCGAGCCGTATTGCCACGGCACCACCAATCCGTGGGGCTCCGACTGGACCAAGGACCACGAGCTGCTCTTCATCAATACGGTCATCGGCCACGGCTGGCAGGGCATCCATGGCGCGCACTTCAAGCGCATGCACGGCGAAGACCCCTATCCGTTCATCTACGCGCTCATCGACCAGCAGGCCGACCACTATCACTGGGACACCGGCAAGAAGTGGAACGACGCCGATGGCGGCCGCGGCGGCGCGGACAGCTTCGGCGGCGGCCACGCGCACGTCGGCATGATGATCTACCAGGGCGACAACTGGCCCTCGCAGTATCGCGACAAGCTCATGACGCTGAACCTGCATGGACGACGCGTGAACGTCGAAGCCATCGAGCGGAAGGGCAGCGCGCTCGTCATGAAACACCAGCCTGACATCCTGAAGTCCGACGACCCGTGGTTCCGCGGCATCGAACTCAGCCAGGGTCCGGACGGCGCTGTCACCATCCTCGACTGGAGCGACATCGGCGAGTGCCACGACCAGGACGGCATCCACCGTTCGACCGGACGTATCTTCAAGGTCAGTCATGGCGACCCCAAGCAGCCGGGAGTCGACTTCGCCCAGGCAACGCCCGCCGAACTCGTCGAACTGCAACGCAGCAAGAATGAATGGCTCGTGCGTATGGCGCGCTGGGAGCTCCGTGAGCGAGCCTGGAAGGGCATCGACCTCTCTTCGGCCACCGCCGCCTGGGAGAAGCTCGCCGCCGAGACCGACAGCGTCCTGGCGCTCAACGCCCATTCGACCCTACTGGCGATCCGTAGCGTCAAGTCAGGCGATCAGCCCTTCGCCGCCCAGCACGCCAAGCATTACGGCATCGCGGCTATCCTCGCCGAGAAGCGCCAGGACGTCCTCGCGCGCCTGATCGAGCGCGAGCTCACCGAGCCGCTGGTCCGCCGGAACAACTCTCTGGCCAAGTTCGCGCACCACACCGGTTTCATCGCAGCGTGCGAGGAACAGGAAGCCGCCTTGCTCCGGCTCTCCGGCGAAGCCCGCGGCCAGCGCGTGCGTCTCGCCCTCGCCTCAGCCCTCCCGCATCTCAGCGTGCCCGTGCGCTCGCTCGTCGCCCAGCACCTGCTGCGCTTCGACCAAGACGCCACCGACCATAACCTTCCGCTGCTCGTCTGGACCGGTCTCCGGGAGCTACCGTTCGCGGACCTCATCGACTGCGCGCACATCAGCCGTATCCCGCAGGTCACCCAGCTCATCGCCCGGCGCATCGCCGAAGGCGCCGACAAAGACCCCGCGGCGTTGAACCAGCTCCTCGCGAACGCCACCGCCATGCCGGACGGCCAGGCCGAGATCGTCGCCGGCGTCGCCGCGGCCCTGCGAGGTTGGCGCAAGGCGCCCAAGCCGGCCGCCTGGGAGGCCTTCGTCGCCTCCATCCCCAAGGAACTCGCGTCCGCGCAGGATCAGGCCCGCCAGCTCAACGTCATCTTCGGCGACGGCCAGGCCCTCGACGAGATCCGGCGGATCGCTCTCGACGACAAAGCCCTGATGGAGCAACGCCGCGCGGCGTTACAGGCGCTCATCGACGCCAAGGACAAGCAGCTCAAGCAAGTGTGCGAGAAGCTGATCTATGTTCGCGGCGTGAACATGGAGGCCATCCAGGGGCTCACCCAGTTCGACCAAGACGGCGTCGCTCCGCGCATCATCGAGCGATACACGCAGTTCTACCCGCATGAGCGTCCGCAGATCATCATGGCGCTCGTCTCACGTCCGCGCTTCGCTGCGGAGCTCCTGAAGGCCGTCGAAGCCGGCAAGATTCCCAAGGCTGACTTTGGTCCGGCCGCCGCGCGTCAGGTGCGGGCGTTCAACGACGCCATGCTCGACGCGCTCCTGACGAAGGTCTGGGGCGAGGCGCGCGAGACCTCGGCGGACAAGCACAAGCTCGTCGTTGAACTCAAGGCGCGGCACACCGCCGACTTCCTGGCCAAGGCCGATCAAAGCAAGGGCAGGGCGTTGTTCGCTGCCGTGTGTGGCCAGTGTCACAAGCTCTACGGCGAAGGCGGCGCACTTGGGCCTGATCTCACCGGCAGCGGACGTCATGACGTCAGCTATCTCATCGAGAACATCGTCGACCCCAGCGCCGTCGTGGACGCCGCGTACTATCTCAACAGCCTCACGCTCAAGGATGGTCGCGCCCTTAGTGGTATCGTCGGTGCGCAGAGCGAACGCACGCTCACGCTGCGCTCCGTCGGACAGGAGACCGTCATCGACAAGCAGGACATCGCCGAGCGGGAGACCTTGCCCATCTCGCTCATGCCTGAAGCGCTTCTCCAGGCCTTCACGCCCGAGCAGCAGCGCGACCTCCTTGCCTACCTCATGGGTAATTCCCAGGTCCCGTTGGCGAAGTAATCTCCAGAATTTTCGCTGTTCAGCCTGAATTTCCGGGCAAATTAATACTTATCTCTCTGAACAACAGAGAGATAGGGATACTTTAACTTTTTACCCAAACTATTGTGTTTACACTTGCAATACTCACAGTGACTCCCAATCTCCAACTCATGCGAATGAGCTCACGACTAACAGCCGCAAGGCGACGACCCCCGTGTCGGTTGGCGCAGAACATTCATCCCGATCTTCGAAATACCCAGCCGGAAGGCCAGGGGCCAAAATCAGAAAAAGAAAAACCAACCCCAGGGTGGGGTCCGCCTGACGAAACATAAAATTGCCGGGCGGAGTCACTCCGCCCTGGGATCAATTTAAACGCCAGGACTCGGCTGCAAAGGAACGAAGCGAGAGTCATAGCAAAGCGCCTTCTTCGAATCAAGCGATTCGTGGAAGAACTTAATTTAGTAACACGACCTAGCTTAGCAAAATAAAGCAGGGTAAATCTTCGTCCTCAATCTCTCGTCTGCTTCACGCGGACCGTCCGATGACGATTACTGGCTGTAGACCCCCGTTAGGCCGGAGAATGACCGGCGGTCGTGACCTTCTGAGACGGAGTCGTGGTGGAACGGCAGACACCGCCCGCTTAAGACGGGCTGCCGTAAGGCGTAAGGGTTCGAGTCCCTTCGACTCCACTTTGATTCAATCTGCCCGGATCATTTTCAGTATTTTTGATGCGTTGGCAGAGCGGCTATTGCAGCGGATTGCAACCCCGTGTCCCTCCGGTTCGAGTCCGGAACGCATCTCCAATTATTCCAGCTATGCTGGGTTCATTTCGAGCCGAATGCTCTGGGTTCTTGCACGAACATCCCAAGGCAGTCCACTAGCTCGTCCCCTTTACAGTCCGGACCAAAGAGCCCGCCGACGTGTTCCCGCGTCGGGCTCGCCTGGGTCCGCCACGCGACATCACCGAATTTGCTTCAGCGCCGTTCGGCGTCGCGCGGCGGATCCCGGTTTAACGTAGGACAACCAAAAGCTTATCCCGAGTTTATTCAAAATTTACGCAGCGTAGCCCAAGCAGAGGCAACAGGAGGGGTGACCCCCTTTTCCAATTCCGACCCCTTGTCTGGCAACGGACCGCCTGGACATTGGTTACTTAAAACCTGTAAGTTGCGGGTATCGAATCCCGCCGCTGCGACCATTTTATCAGGAAGAATAGTTTTAGCGGTAAATCGGCCGACTGAAAATCGGCAGTCATCGGTTCGAGTCCGGTTTCTTCCACCCGTTTACGGTGTCCATCGTCCAATGGTCAGGACACCGCCTTGTGATGGCGGGGATGCGGGTTCGATTCCCGCTGGTCACCCCCCTCAAAACATTTTTTCATCAGGACATAGCTCAGCCAGGCAGAGCGCGTGCTCGGGGTGCACGAGGCCACGGGATCGAAGCCCGTTTTCCTGACCATTTCGGAGGAGCCTCAGCTTCTCTTCCCCCTTTCGAGCCGACCGCCGTCGGTTATCACCCATACCTACGAAGTATAAAATCGTCGCCGATGCGCGTAAGCGTGGCGATCCGGGCAACCGGTTCATCGGCAATATCCCGACGGCCAATCCTTGCTCGAATCTCCCAGGCTCAGCCTGGCCAGTTTTATGTCTTCCTAGCTCAAACGGACAGAGCGGGGCAGGCCTGCGAAGCCCCAGATGCCAGTTCGATCCTGGCGGAAGATACCTTTAGTTCGGATAGCTCAACGGATAGAGCGGTTGGCTACGGACCAGCAAATGAGGGTTCAAGTCCTTCTCCGAACACCATTTCGAGCCGAAGATCGAGAGTTACTATATACGCCATACATACCCTCTCGGTCGCACCTTGCTCGTTTCCGCGTCGTTCGACGCGACCATTTCAGGTAACAAGGCCAGGCCTAAGTCTGGGTGTCTTAATTTGGGCCAAGGGTTCGATTCCCTTTTACCTGACCATTTCGAAGGAGTAGCTTAATTCAAAGCGCCGAAAATATCCAGTGCACACCTTGCTCGTGCCAACGAGCCGCCGCAAATTGGGTTACACGGGACTCGGAGTTGTGGGTGCGATCCCCGCCTCCTTCATCATTTCAATGCGCACGTAGCTCAATGGCAGAGTGCGTCATCGCCGACGATGATACGCAGGTTCGATTCCTGTCGTGCGCTCCATTCAGAAGAAGATCATGCGTTCGTAGCTCAATTGCGGAGCACTGCCATGCCAAGGCGGCGGCTGCCGGTTCAAGTCCGGTCGAGCGCACCAATTCAACGGAGGGGTAGACCAAACCTAGGTCGACGTGACAACATCCAACGCAATCCACTTGCTCAGGCAACTAGAGCCGACCGTTGTTGGGTTATTCGCTAAAACTCGGAAATGCAGGTGAAAATCCTGCCCCCTCCACCATTTTATGGGCTGTTAAGAACTAGGGTTAGTTTGGCCGCTTCGCACCCGGCCTTCAGGGGCTCGACTCCCCGACGGTCCACCATTCAACGGCAGCGCCCATAGGTTGGCCGACGGACTCATAAGCCGTCCGAGACGATTCGAATTCGTCCGTTGCCTCCCCCTTTCACGCGCGAGTGGAGCAGTCGGTAGCTCGCCGGGCTCATAACCCGGAGGTCGCTGGTTCGAATCCAGTCTCTCCCACCATTACGCACCCGCGGCCGGGGGCCTTCGTTCGTCACGGAGGCTCCCGGGCGAGGCCATCCTTTTTCCAACCCAAACCAACCACGCAATAAAATGCAATAACACCAAAACCGCCCTCACGGGCACCACATAACATGAAAAACAACATCAGGCAGGCCCTCACGGGCCTCCAGGCGACCGAGACCCATCAGGGTCTCCCCATCCCCGGCAGGGACATGGTCGAAAACAATGCCGGCGGCTTCGTCTTCAAGCTCGACGAATGGAAGCAGCTGGAAAGGTTCCTCATCCTCGGTTCCGAGGGCGGCACCTTCTACGTCTCCGAAAAGAAGCTGACGGCCGACAACGCGAACAAGGTACTGCTCCTTCTCAAGAAGGACGGCGTCAAAGTCGTCGAGAAGACCGTCGAGATCCTGAAGTCCGGCAGGGCCCCCAAGCCCGACGTCGCGATCTTCGTCCTCGCGCTCGCCGCCTCCAAGGGCGACGACGCCACCAGAAAGGCCGCCCTCGCCGCGGTTCCCTCCGCCCTTAAGACGGGCACCCATCTCCTCAAGTTCGTCGACTCTGTCAACGGCCTGAGAGGCTGGGGTAGGGGCCTCAAGAAGGCGATCCAGCTCTGGTTCAAGGGCAGGAAGAACGAGACGCTCGCCCTCCAGCTCGTCAAATACAAGCAGAGGGAAGGTTGGTCGATGAAGGACGTCCTGAGGCTCGCCAAGCCTGTCCCTGAGACGGAAGTCCAGGGCAAGCTCTTCGGCTGGACCGCGAAGAACGAGAAAGCCGAGTGGGCGAAAGCCCCCGTCGCCCCTGGCGACAAGGCGCTCGATTTCGTCTGGGCGACCGAACAGGCCGCCCAGCTGAAGCTCGTCGCCGAACAGGCCGAGACCGCGGAAGCGAAGGCGATCCTCGCCGAAGCCAATCAGGCCTCGGTCAAGAAGCTGGTCGACCTCATCGTCACCTACAGGCTCCCCAGGGAAGCCCTGCCCACCGAGGCCCTTAACAAGGTCGAGGTCTGGGAGGCGCTGCTCCAGGAGATGCCCATGACGGCGATGATCAGGAATCTCGGCACCATGTCCAAGATCGGCCTCATCAAGCCCCTCTCCGACGCCGAGAAACTGGTCTTCCAGAGGCTTACCGATGCCGAAAGGCTCAGGGGCGCCAAGGTCCATCCCATCCAGGTTCTCTCTGCCCTGAGGACATACTCTTCGGGTAGGGGCGTCAGGTCGGCGGCCTCTTGGAACGTCTCGAATAAGGTCGTCGAAGCTCTCGACGAAGCGTTCGAGCTGTCCTTCGGCGCGGTCGAACCCGCGGGCACGAGGCATCTCCTCGGTCTGGACGTTTCCGGCTCGATGTCGGGTGGTGAAATCGCCGGTGTCCCCGGTCTTTCGCCCTCGGCGGCCACGGCGGCCCTTGCGGTCGTCGCGGCGAGGACGGAACCCTGGACGGCCATCATGGGCTTCGCTGACTCGTTCAGAGACCTTGGCATCACCGCCAAAGACAGGGTCGACGACGCGACGAGGAAGGTCTCCGGACTCACGTTCGGCTCGACCGATGCGTCGCTGCCCATGACCTGGGCGCTGAAGAACAAGATCCAGGTCGATACGTTCGTCGTCATGACGGACAACGAAACCTGGGCCGGCAACATCCAGCCCGTTCAGGCGCTGGAGAAGTACAGGCAGGCCACCGGCATCGGCGCTAAGCTGATCGTCGTCGGCATGACCTCCACCGGCTTCACCATCGCCGATCCTGATGACGCGGGCATGCTCGACGTCGTCGGTTTCGACGGCGCGACTCCCGCGCTCATGGCGAAGTTCGCCAAAGGCGAGATCTAGTCCGCATTCAGAGGCCGGAAACCGCGACGCAAGTCACGGGTTCCGGCCTCTTCTATTTATAGAGAGACCTCACTTCTGATTTCTGGCCCCGCTCCGGCGGGTATAAAATTAGTATTCAATAACCACAAAAACAGCCTAACCTGATAATCATGATCTTCCTCGACGATATCATCCGAGACGACCAAGCCGCCAGAGGTGGCCTGCTGCGGCTCAGCGTGCGTGCCCTGCTTCGCAATCTCATCCTAATCGGACAGTTGAGCCGGTCTGCCACTCGGACCGAACTGCTGGCCGCTTACGATGGTCAATACGAAAACCAAAACAACTTTTACCGCCTGGTGCCTCGTGGTTTTGCGGCTCAGCGCGACCTTCTGGCCTCCGACGTGGAGGAACTCTCGCTCCAAGAGCGGGTCGCCTTCCTGAAAGGCGCTTCGCTGCTGCTGGGTGATCGCCTCCGTTCCGGCCAGGATTGCATCTGCAACATGCTCGCCGCCGTGATCCTGCCTGTCGCTGCCTACGCCTCCCTGCTCAGGGAAGACGTCGCCCTGGCGCGCAAGACCTGGAAGGTCTTCGCGAATATTCCTCGGCTCTGCGCGGAGAAACTTGAACTCGAGCGGCAGGAGGGCGAGGGACATCTCGACCTCCGCAAGCGTACTTTCGACAAATTCATCGATGAGCTGGTCGGCGAGCGTCGGAAAGACTTAACTCTGGAAGGACGAGGTAAGCTTGCCGCCGAAAGAATCGAAAAAGCGTTCAGGCTTGGCCAGCATCGCCGAAACGCTCGCTGACGCCACCAGTCAAAAGCTCCAACTCCATGCGAATCTCCAGCCGGACATAAGAATGATCATTCCCGAAGCTAAGACGACAGATGGATATCGGCTCTCTATTCGTCATTTGTATTCGTACGAAAAAGCGCCTTCTTGTACCCTATTTGAGGCCGGTTTTATCGAGTCTGTCTACTTGCACGGTTTCAACAAGGCGCAGGATATAAGATCTAGCCCAGCAATAAACGACGCCACAATCATCGATGCCTTATTCAGGGACATGATGAGGTGCGGCCATACGGATAAAGTTGAGCTTACCGATTTGTTCGTACGTGCGAGGGAAGGTGAAGATGCGAATCATGTGTATGGCGCTCAGAAACCTGACGACAGTGGACGCAGGCAAGTTCCGAATGCCCTATGGTTAAGGGCAGAGGCTATCACGAAAAAGGCATGGATGGCTGCGCACGCCTTTGCGGCGACTGAACTGGAAGCTGCCTATGATGAAGTGCATTTTGATTACGGTAGTGGCGGGTATGAGCGCCATGCCGAAGTCACATTGTTCTTTGGAGGCATCCCCATACTATCCCTTTTTATCAGGGAATCTATTGATGCCAGATGGAATGGATGTTGCCGGACTTGGGATAACTGGTTTGCCGCATTTCATTTCAAATATGAGCCTAATTTAGCTGCCGGCGAAGTGGGATGGATGATGCCCACGTGGGTCAGCGTGTTGGCGGGGAGCGGGGTACGCGGCGAACCTGAAGGAATTTCCGCCGGGCACTATACTTTTACCCTAAGGGATGAGCACGGAGAGTTTGAAGTCGGTGGGTGCTCTGCCCCGCACTTCAGGCGTCCCCATGGATACGATGATAGGCTCTGCATCATCAACGGCCTCATCCGTATTCATAATCACCTGAATAATCCCGGCATGACAGATGAGGCCTACCGTCAGCTATTAGGGTAGGCCCAACGGCCTGCATCCTAGGGGCGCTCAGCGGTTCGAGAGCGCCTGCGTGATCGCCACGCAGGCCAGTGCGGCGTTCTCGGCGCGGCTGGCCGGCGAGGCCGAGGACCACGGACATTAAACCAGCGTCGCGGGCGGCGGCGTATTCCTCGGAAGTGAGATCGCCTTCCGGGCCGATGAGCCAGGTGACCTTCGAGGCTTTCGTAAAATCCAGGTGCGCGACCGCTTCGGCGTAGAACTCCAGCGAACCCGTGAGGCGGAGTTCGCTTTCGACGGCGGCGGGCAGGCGCTCGATCCATTGGCGTAAACGCATCGTCCGCATGGCCGGAGCCGTCGAGGTCGATCCTGAGGAAGGTAACTGAGCTCCGCTCAGGGCCGGCCCATCTGGCCGATGAAGAGGAGCAGGCCGAGCAGGAACTCGCCGACGGCCTTGATCGGTTCGGGGACGGACGCGAAGGCGGCCAGGGTGGCGAGGGCGGGGAGGATCATAAGGCAAATATGATACCCCGGCCGCGGCCGGACCGTTAATCGATAAACCTGATAGGGGGTATCGGCCGGACCGGGTCGGGGGTTGCCTTGGCCCGACGCCCGGCGACCATCAGGTGAGCCCCGGTCATGAACGTCCATCACCTCGAATTGTTCTACTATGTGGCGAAGCACCAAGGCATCAGCGCCGCGGTGCGGCATATCCCTTACGGCATCCAGCAGCCGGCGGTCAGCGGCCAGATGCTCGCGCTGGAGGCCAACCTGGGAGTCCGGCTTTTCGAGCGGGTGCCCTTCCGGCTGACCTCGCCGGGCCGGAAACTCTTCGCGCAGATCGAACCGTTCTTCGCGGGGCTCGACGGGCTCGAGGCGCAGCTGCGCGACGCCGACCGGCCGGAGCTGCGGCTCGGCGCCTCGGAGCTCGTCCTGCGTCTGCACATCCCGACCGTCACCCAGCGCCTGCGGTCGCGCTATCCGAAGCTGCAGCTGAGCCTCACGCCCGGCTACCAGGTCCAGTTCGAGACCTGGCTACGGGAGGGCGTCATCGACCTCGCGGTCGTCCCGCTCGATGCCAAGACCCAAGGGCGACAGAGCCAGCTGCGGCTCGTGCGGGTGCCGCTCGTCCTGCTCGCCCCCAAGAAGTCGCCGTGGAAGCGCGCGGCCGACCTTTGGAAGCAGAAGAAACTGGCCCTTCCGCTCATCGCCCTGCCGCCGGACTCGAGCGTCACGCGGAGTTTCTTCCGCGACCTGCGCAAGCTCGGGGTCGTCTGGTCGCAGACCAAGGAGGCCGCTTCCATGGAGATGGTCACCAGTTACGTGGCCACCGGCGAAGGCCTCGGCGTGAACCTCGCCATCGCGGATGCCATCGCCGATCCCGGGGTGAGGGTCTTGCCGCTGGAAGGTTTCGCGCCGATGGAGATCGGCCTGCGTTGGACCGGCGAGATGACGCCGCTTCTGCGCGACACCATCCTCGAGCTGCAGAAGTACACGCGCGAGACCTGGCCTGAGTGGGCGATCGACGAACCCTTGCCCGAGCCGAAGAAGGCTGGCCGGCGGAAAGCCTGACTCAGCGCTTAGCCAGCGCCTGAGTGATCGCCACGCAGGCCAGCGCGGCGTTCTCGGCGCGGAGGACCGTGGGGCCGAGCACTACCGGACGGAAGCCTGCGGCCCGGGCGGCGGCGTATTCTTCGGAGGTCAGGTCGCCTTCCGGGCCGATGAGCCAGGTGACTTTCGACGCCTTGGTGAAATCCAGGTGCGCGACCGGTTCGGCGTCGAACTCGAGCGAGCCCGTGAGGCGCAGTTCGCCGTCGACCGGGGCCGGCAGGCGTTCGATCCATTCGCGGAAGCGGACCGGGGCGGCGATCTCGGCGCGCCACGGGTGGCCGGACTGCTTGCAGGCTTCGATCGCCTGCTGCTGCCAGCGTTCGCGGCGGGTGCGGGCGCGATCGGCGTCGAGCTTCACTTCACACCGTGCGGTCTCGAGCGGGATGACCCCGGCGGCGCCGGCTTCGCAGCAGATGCGCACCAGGTCGTCCATCGTGCCGCCCTTCGGCATGCCTTGGGCGACATAGATCGCGGGCGAAAGCGGGTCGGCCGTGCGCGCACGGATGACTTCGACCATCGCGCCCTCGCCGTCGGCCGAAGCGAGCTTGCCTTCGACCACCAGGCCTTCGCCGTCGAGGAGCACGACCGCGTCGCCGCGGCGGGCGCGGAGGCTGCGGACCACGTGGGCGGATTCGTCGGCCGAAAGCTTCACGTGGGCGCCGGGCTTGCAGGCCGGGGCCTGTTCGTGGTCGATCCAGGCGCGGAGCGGGCTCATCAGGCGAGGGCGACCGGGCGGTCGTAAGAAGGATCCCAGTCTTTCCAGACCGGTTCGTAACCGTGGGCGCGAAGCATCGCGGCCACTTCGTCAGGTGAGCGGTCGTCTTCGATCGCGAACTGTTCGAGCGAGGCCTCGCGGCCTTCGGCGTAACCGCCCGGGTTCGTGTGCGAGCCCGCGCTCATCGCCGTCACGCCCACGCGGCAGGCGTGGTCGCGGAACTTGCGGCTCTCGCGGGTGCTCAGCGTCAGCTCGACCTCGGAGCTCAGCAGGCGGAAGGCGCATATCGCCTGTACCAGGTCGCGGTCGGTCATCTCCACCTTCGGCTGCCGTTCGCCCTCGTGAGGACGGATGCGCGGGACGGAGACGCTGTAGCGGCTCTGCCAGTGCTTGCGTTCGAGCGAGCGGAGGTGGAGGGCGGTGAAGAAACATTCCGCGCGCGAGTCCGCGAGGCCGAAGAGCGCGCCCAGGCCGATCTTGTGGACGCCGGCGGCGCCGACGCGGTCGGGCGCGTCGAGGCGGTAGGCGAAGTCGGACTTACGTCCCTTCGGGTGGTGGACGTTATACGTCTCGCG
>JACCDL011148422.1_pt1 | contig 13587 bp, 32 predicted proteins | sample 7441931 | NCBI WGS metagenome assembly JACCDL01 (sample SAMN15323437, study PRJNA562643) | freshwater metagenome | isolation source: river surface water | place: USA:Blue River Watershed | collected 2017-08-16 | reverse complement strand
TCAATCGTATAATGCTTTCTTGTTTGCCATTTAAATTATGAGTCATTTCGTAGTCAGCATACTTATATGTAATTACTACATCACCTACATTAAAGCCTAATTCAGAATCTGGCTTTGCCTTGATGCGCAACTTGTTATGTATTTTAACTGGCTCAGGATTTAAGATAATACCACCCTTAGATATATTATCTGGCTCATATAACCTTTCAGCTAATAAGTATCCATCAATAGGAATAATATTGCCATCTTTAAATCCAAAGTAGATAAACTGCTCTTCTACTGAGAACAGCTTGTAACCTTCAGGGATTGAGTCGTATACCAATTCGCATTCGTCCCCCATACTGCTGTGGTGTGCCAATACATAAGTTCCTGCTTTTAAGTTTTTGTAATCTGTAAGTAAGATGCCTTGAGTAATGTTGGTAATTCTACCATCCCAAGAGAACTGAGTAGAAATCTCTAAGTCAACTGACTTTCCGTTCCCTAAATTTAGTTTGTGATTTCTTTTATCCTCTGGCTTTGAAAGTACGATAACACGTCTGCCAACAGGCTTAATCTTGTTAAATAGATGTTTCATTTGCTTTGGTTATACGCAAATATACGATAAGATTCGTATTACTATTTGAAACGCTCGCCTTTGCCTGAAGATTTACCAGAGCGATATACTTGAGAACCAGCAGACCATAGGTGATGATACGCCCACCATCCTGCTGTTAACTTAGAAGAGTTAGCTTCTTTAGCGTGGCGTTTGCGGTATTGTTGTCTAGCTTCAGGGCTGTAGTTAGAAGAGTATCCTTTAGCACCAAATCTTACGATGCGCACTTTGTCGCCTTCCTTTGCTAGCACTACCTTTTTGTGTACACCATCAGATGCATTCTTAGGTTTATTGTAACCTGCAAACTTTTCACCACGATACTCTACCATTTCCCTGTTTTTAATTTTGAATATTGTTTTGGAGGAATAGAAGACTTAGACTTAGGTCTTGAAATACCCATAGCTTTTCTAGCGTTAATGTTATTTACCAAACTATTCTTTACTCCAAGTTTATTTGTTTTCATCGTCCTTGGCCTTTGTACGCCTTTGGCTTAGGCGTGTGTTTATTAAATGATTTCTGTGCGCTCCCACGCTTGCGTTTCCCAAAGGATATTTTTTGACTACTATTTTTACTTGCCTTTGCCATTTTATGCTTGATTTTCTTTTTTACTTGTACTTAATGCAGCTACTGCATTATTTAATTCAATAATTGATTTCTCATCAAAGCTTTCTAATAGTCTTTTAACGTGAGGTTCTTTCTTTATAGAAGGATTTTTTAATGCCTTCTTAAGACTATTCATATTAATATCTTCTCCATATTGCTTTGTAACACCCTTATCAAATAACAGCTTTCTAAAAGCTCCTAAGTCTCCAGCATTTTCTTGAGCACTTATCTTATGCATCTCAGTAGGGAATTGTTGTCCGTACATAGTTTTAGCTATATCTGGATTGTAATATGATATTTTTTCTGTGCCAGGTGCTGCAGCATATTGAGCATATAAATTTTCTCTCATTGTCTTATCACTTTTGCCAAGCTTTTGAGATAAATTCTTATTTCTATTATAGAACATCCAAGACTCAGCAGGAGTCATTTGGGTTCCTTTAGCAATGAATGGATTACCATAAGACTCAACAGTCTCTCCTCCTCCTTTAGCTGCGTGTACTATTTCGTGCTGTAGAGTATATGGACTTATTCCTTTTTCCATTGTTATCACAGGGCTTTCGCCACCGCCAGTAGCATTGCTTTGGAATTGTGTAGCTCTTTGTGTTTTAGTCTTTTCTAGTGCAGCAACTCTTTTAGATATAAGTTCATCTACATCTTTAACACCAGCTTTTTGTAATCTTCTTTTGTACAATGGACTTTTAGTATACTCTAATTCTTGAGCTATGCCTTCGCTAGCCTTATCTTTAATAATCTTAGACATTCTTTTTAAGTCCATAGCCATTTTACTTTTTATTTAACTTTTTTAGTTCAGCTTCTGTTAAATCCTTAGATGCTGTAGAGTCAGCTGGATTATTCATTTCTTTAAACCTGTTCATCTTTTGAGTTAAGGCTAAACTAGGGCTAGAACTTTTATAGTATCTAGTACCTTCTGGTCTCTTTCTCTTAGAAACCATAGTGTATCCTTTCTCGTCTTTAGTAACATAGTCTTTGTCATCATCTTCTGGCTCTTGTTCAGAAGCTCTTTTATTTAAAATAGATATAAGTTTTTTAGCTGACATATCTTATCTGTTTATTTTTGCACGTTTTGCAGCATCTGCTAATTTACCTTTTACAGCTGGTTTAGCCACATCACCTGGTTTACGGCTTTCCCATTGCTTTTGCATTGCTTCTTCAAATTTCTCTTTGTTAGATGGGTAGCCCATTTCTCCAACTTTCTTTTTCTTAGGTTCCATATTTATTTTGTTTTCTTTTTAGAGGATTTTTTAGCTGTCTTCTTAGCAACAGGCTTTTTAGCTGCTTTCTTTTTTGATTCAACTAATTGTTCAATAGGAGATGCATACTCTGTAGGTACATATTCCCATTTCTTTCCAAACAGATTGTTGAAGAATTCTATTATCTTTTTCATACTTACAAAAATAGTTTATTTAGCTTTATATTTATTCACCATATACTTTGCCATATCATCTGGTACTTTTCGGTAGGATTTTTTAAATGTCTTAGGAGCCATCTCTACAAGAGCAGGGTCAGAATGTACGCCTGTAGGAAACTTCTTTATAGTAGGTAGCATATGGTAGCTGTATAGATACACATTAGCCTTCTTCACATATTGAGAAATATTTACAGGAAGTTCCCACTTGCGTATTTTATCTACAGCACGCATCTCGCAATCTTTTTCTAGTTCCACCATATCATCAAGTACATTACGAAGCTGTGTATTGTTCATTATAATTCCTCCGCCCATCCAATCCCAAGTCTTACCGCAAGCGTCTGTCCACTTATCCCATCTAGGGTCTGTCTTCCATTGTTCTAAATGACAGAACTCGTGTATGAGTATCTCAAACCATTCTTTAAAAGGTTTACCACAAGCAACAGCCAATACCTTGTCTCTATCACAAAAGTATCCACTACAATCTTGAGAGAAGTCGTCTGTTAGAACAACTGTTCTTGAAGGAGCAAGCATCAACTCTATGCCATATGTTTTACACTGTCTTTTTACTGAGGCTATGAAAGGTTTGTATTCAGGAGGGATTTCGTACTTCATACCCCAAATTTAACCTAAATCAGTCTAAGTCTGTTGCCGTTGAAAAACACATTAGGGTTAATCCAATACTCTATATTAGACCCTAATTTCTGTGCTATAATCTTATTTTCAATTAAGTCCTCTATAGCCCCCCTAACCGTGTTAGGTGATTTTATACCACACTCTACCATTATATCGGGTGGGTTAAGCCAAATCACCTGACTGAGTGGCTTCATTTTTGAAACTCCATATACGATAATTTTCGTAGATAAAGGAGATAATCCCTTCAAGTGAGACCAAGCATCCACAAACAGCTTTACATAAGCTAGGCTGTCGTGCATCTGTAGTCTACTTTTGGGTATCTTTCTAACGGCATATAGGTCATCACCGTCTGTTAACTGCATTACCTGTTCGTCCTGTTTAGTCACATAATGCTTTTCCTCTATACCATACATCTTAAAAGGAGAATGTATGTATGATTCATACTTTTTCATATATTTGTTTCACTGGTTGGTTGACCACAATATTACGCTATTTTGAGCATCAAAACTCATTATAGCGTATTTTTTTTACTTCATTTTGACAAACACATATTGACACTCAATCAGTTACAAGGTTTCCTTCTTATATATATTATACTAGATATCCAGAGGTTAAACTGTCCATTTATTTATATAAAAAACTGGACAAGATATGGCTTTACTTTAGCTGTTAAAAAGTAAACTTATAGGTTGACATCGTAATAGGCGTACTAATCGTAAAATTACGAGGCTCTTAAAATGAATTAGGTATGTGACCGTGTAAGGTAATAACCCTGCACGGGGCTGGCGACTATACAAGGGAAAGCCTAATCCCTAGACCGAGTACCCTAAAGGTGCAAATTGACATTAAAAAAAGTTTATATATAAATTAAAAGTAATATAAAATACAAACTAATGTACGAAAGTCTTCGTAAGAGAACCTCCTTTAGTCTACAAAATTACTAGACTATTCCATACAAGAAAAAGTAAAAGTCCACTAAATTACTAGACTATTTTATAAAACCTAATAAACTAACAACCATTAGTCAAATGTGAATGAATTGTTAAAATTTAGCAAATAGGGTAAAATAGGTTAATTCTATTTTGCAAATTCGCAAATACTTTGTAATTTGCTTCCAAATACCCGATATTGGGTAATATTAAAAAAAATTTATATATGAAAAAGACAATTACACTAGCACCAACGCTAGAAGCAGTTAAAACAATCAAAGAGACTGCTAAAAAAACAAAGTTAGTAAAAGGCCAAAAAGGTATGGAACTTATTTTAGCCGAAAAAGTAACGGGAGCAAAAGTAAAAAAGGCCCGTAAAATGTCGGTTATTATGGCTGAAAAATTGGAGCTAAACAATACCGAAAAAGCAAAAAGACGCTCCTTAACTTACAATTTAAATTGCTTAAAAGGTAGTGCCGAAAAGTATTGTGAATTGCTAGGTACAAAATATGAGGTTTCCATTAGTGTTGATGAATTAATGGCAACACTAAAAAAGCCTAGTATCTTTTTAGCTTATTTAAGTGAAAAGCAAAAAGGCCAATTTGAAGCCAAAAAATTGGGCTTCTCTTATTGGTTAATTCTAGGCCTAGTGTCTAAACATTTTAAGGCTAATAAGGCCGCAAAATAGGCCAATAAAAGGGTATAAAAGGTTGAAAATAGACCTTTGCAAATGTCGGACATTTTACCCTTTTCAAATAGTCGTTAGTGGCTATTCTCTACAATTTACTTTGACATTGGTAAATTGGTAACATATTGTAAAAAAAATTAATATATCGCTAGTGGTTGTTAATTGGTTGCACTATGTTATTGGTCAAGTTTCTTTGAAATACTGAAATTCCTCGCTAATATTGGTCTACACTTTGCAAAATAGCAAGGCTATGTCCTATATTCTAGCATAAATAAAACAATTCAAACACTTTTTTTAGCCGTTTCTTTCTTTGTTAGTGGTAAGTGTATAAACTAAACAGAAACGAAAAAATACCGACAAACCAATGCGGGTAAGGTATGCATAAGCGGGTACGGACACGCTGTAAGCCGAAAAGGCAATAATATGTCCATATTACAACAAACAATATTTTAATAAACTTATAAAAGTATGGGGGCAATGTAGCCATAAGTGGGAGCAATACCCACGCCCATACCTAACCCTATTTATTCACCCTAAAAATATACATATGATTGTATATAAGTATTTTATAGGTATAGTCTTATCAATAGTATTGGTGGGACTTTCCTATTTACTGGCTTATTCTATTTATTATTTTATCACTCAAAAATTTAAAAGAAAATGAGTAAGTATTTAATCAAAGCTATTGCGTGGTCAATAGTTACATTCATCGGCATTGGCTTAGGCTTTTACTATCTACCTGCAACAGGTACATATCTAGCAATGATATGCTATGTGTCAATAGCTGGCTTCTTAACAGCCTATCTAGAGTATCTTAATTACAAACAATCTAAAAAAGTAACAAGATGGCACGATTAACAGAATGGTACTACAATGGGTATTTTATTACCCTAATTACTACAAAAGAGGGAACACAAAAGTATAAGGCTGACATTGACGGCTCACTACATAACTCCCTCAATACAGCTAAGTCACACATTGATTATCTAACTAAATAAATTTTATATGGCAAACTATTCTTTTTCAGAATTGTATACGCTTGATACTATTGAACAAGCGTGGGACGGAGACGAACTAAAGATACACGATGGCGATACTAAAGTATGGCTAGTATCTAGAGAAAATAGACCATACAACGGAGACTATGTCGTTGAGACATTAGTAAACGGAAGGTGGGAGCAACAATCTTATTCATTCAATTAAAACATAAAGCCTATGGATAAAATCCTATGCGTTAGATGTGGGCAAGATATGCCCTTGTTACGGCTGTCTAAATACGGCTATAATTACTGCGTTAATTGTAGCACGACGGCAAAGGTAGGTTGTGCGCCTATCACCAATCACAAAACAGGAAACACTATACAAGTGCTACCAATGGACTTGGCTGTAAGATTAACAAAAGCATCACAGCGACAAGGCTATGGCGTATGCAAGGGTATGAAATCATCATTTTAAATCATCTAAATTTTAATCAAGTGAAAAATCAAAAAGAAATTATTGTGCCTATTATGTATTACATAGACGAGGCAACGAACAAAAAAGTTTATGACATTGAAGAAATGACAGCAGAATTTGAAAGACAGCTGTCTGCATTAGAAAAAAGAGATGTGGTATTGGAGAATGACCTGTACGAAAGGTCGGCTGAATAACTTTAACATATCATTAAGATATGGTTTACTAATTTTATTTTTTAACCAATAATAACACAATGAAGACTATCTATGAATGGCTGAACGAGTTGCCACAGCCATACAAATCACAGGCACTCTACAATTTCGGAGCGTATCTTGAAACACATAGAGTTAGATACCCTTTAAAGTACCAATCTATGAGGACAGAGACATATGGGTATATGTGCGAAGCTATTAATATGTCAATGAATTGGGAGCTAACACCACAAGGGCACAACTATTGGAATGAGATACACGATGAGTACGAAAAGATTAGAGAAGCAGACAGACAAGCTAGAGAGGAACGAGAACGAGAAGAAGAACGCAGACGAATGGAAGAACGACTAGCCAAGAAGGTAATCTATTCCGACTCTATGTTCAGGATGCTAGTTCAATTACAAGACAACAGCCAAGTAGCAAGAAACCTATGTAACGTACTTTGTTGGGATAATTCATTTGCTAACTATGTAACTATGCGTGGCGATATGTGTAGCTATCTACCTGCAGGTCGTGAGCATAAAACAAACCCAGACACAGGTCGTTGGCTTCGTGATGGCAGACAAGATATGAAACCTGCCAAGCTAGCAAGGAAGCTGTTGAACGAGTACGGATTATCCGACCTATCCGATACAGACTTTGAGAAGTTCAACAATCTAGTGCGTGCATACATATCAGTAGAGGGTGACGAAGATGGCATAGGCAGAAATGTAACACTAGAAGTTATCAGTGGTGAAGCTATCAAAGACGCATACCACGAGGTAAACTATTCAACATTGCAAGGTACATCTAGCAACCTATGGAATTCGTGTATGAGGTACGAAGGCTGTCAAGGTTATTTCGGTATCTATACACTAAACCCTGACAAGGTATCTATGCTAGTAGCATTTGACTGCGATAGAAAAATACTAGGTCGTGCTATCCTATGGAATTTCAATGATGACACTAAAGGTATGGACACTATCTATGCAAGTGACAGCATTAGAGAATTGTTTATTAGATGGGCAATAGACAACAAGTATTACTACAAAGCATCTCAATCGTGCCATCACTCATACTTTGATATGTATGACGGAGAGATGGAAGGTAGTGGTAAAAAATATGTGACACTAACCAATCATCACTTTAGATACTATCCATATATGGACAGTATGCAATACCTAAGCAGTAGCGGCTCTCTTTCAAATGATTACGATAGCGGATACGGTATGACACTACGCTGTACAGGTGGAGGATACGATGAAGAAAGTGACGACTATGTAACAGACATAGACGGAGAGAGAATACTAGATGATGACGCTAGGTACATAAACTATAGACGACCAAACGGCAGACGCATAGAGGGTTATGTGCATTGTGATTGTGTTACATACTGCCACGATGGAGAGTATTACTTAGATGATGACACTGTAGAAGTAAATGGTCATATGTACTTTATACACGATGAGGATATTGTATTAATGTACAATGATGACCACGCACTTAGAGATGATTGCGTATACCTAGAAGCAGGTGCACACTCTGGAGAGTACGCACCATCTGACGAGAGTGTTGCCTTAGCAAATGGAGATTGGGTATTAGAAGATGAGGCACAACAATGCTGTGTTGATGAAGAGTATTATCTAATAGAAGATATGGAAGAGATGGATAACGGAGATTGGGTAGCACTAGAGAACAAAGAACAATATTTAGAACAATTAAAAGAAACTGAAAATGCGTAACAAACAATTATTATTAGACATTCTTAATGTACAATCGGAGTCATACAACACTAAGAATATGGAGGCTTTTATACTTAATGATGTAGAGAAGCTAGGCTTAACAGCTGTGTATGATGACGGCAATATCTATGTGACTAAAGGCATAGCGGATAGCTATCCTTGTATTGTATCACACACCGACACAGTACACAAGATTATACCACAAGACCATTTCACAATCATAGCTAACAATGAATTTGCTATCGGTTACAACAGAGACAAGATGCAGGCTACAGGCTGTGGTGGTGACGACAAAGTAGGTATCTATGTATGTCTACAATTGCTACGCACTATTGACAACATCAAGGTAGCTTTCTTTAGAGACGAAGAGGTAGGCTGTGTAGGTAGTTATGGTGCTAACCTAGACTTCTTCAAAGATTGTAGGTTCGTATTACAATGTGACAGACGTGGCAACAGCGACTTTGTCAATAACATATACGGCACACAATTACAGAGTAAGAAGTTCAAGAAAGCAGTCAAGCCATTCCTTAAACACTATGGCTATGAACCAACATCAGGTATGCTTACCGATGTGTATGCACTCAAGCAACAAGGTCTCAATGTATCAGTAGCTAATATGTCTTGCGGTTATTACAATCCACACAGCGACGACGAGACAATCGTATTTGCAGATGTAGAGAATTGCCTAGATATGTGCTACGATATGTGTATCAATCTTACCGAAGTGTATGAGCATACAGCATCTGTAGTATCTACATCATATAACTACTACGGCTATGGGTATGGCGTAGGCAGTAAGTATGATTACTCTGGGTGGGGAGATTGGGACGATTGGGATAAGCCATCTACCACTACAAAGAAGAAGATGGACTCGGACTTCTACGATAAGTACGAGATGTGCGAGTGCTGTCAAGAGTGGGTAGAGATTAAGGAAATAGAATTACATAAAGACTACGACGCTATGATTTGCAGGAAATGTGCAGATACACTAGTGTAAAACTATCATCATTCACCAAAATTTAAACATATGAACAAAACAGAATTAAGAGTCTATGGCATAGATATAGACAAAATTGAAAGAGATAATTTTCAAGTATTAAATGGCTTACAAGACCACTACATAAAAGATGATGAGTTCATAAGCATAAGCGAAAGTCAAGGTCTTATATGGAGTTTAAATGGCTTTACATTGGCCTATAATACTGACGACATTCCTAACAATATATACATTAGAATTATTTAACCAAAATTTAAACATATGAACTATTCATTTTATCTATTCGTAAACTTACGAAATGCCATACTTGGCGAAGGTATTGAGTATGATATCCAATACGGAATTGACCAAACAATATTTTCAATGTACGAGAAATCAAAGTACAACGAAGAAAACACACCCGAGTACGAATGTATGGTTAATTTCTTAAAAGCGTACAAAGACAACAAGATTGACATCATTATGGACAGCTTTAACAACTACCTAAACAAACACGATTGGGTAGTATTGCTTGATGAAAGCGGTATCAGTCACGACTTTCTTAGGCCTAGAAGAGGCGATGTATTGCAGTTCATTAGAATCAATGACAACGACTCTACTATAGGTGAGTTCTTACACTTACCCAGCAATCAACCTTTAAACATATTCGCTGACCGAACACTTAAACTAAATAAATAATATGCAAACTATATATACTATAGGAGACCTAAGAAACGCAATTAAAGACTTTGATGATAACGATGCCTTAGTGGTTGAGATACACGAAGGAGGGCGTGGAGAGGATTTATACACGCCAAAGTTAGATGTCATTGAAGGAATAAAGATGGAAGATGGCACAACAATATCCGAAGTAAGACTATGTATTTAATCACTAAACAATTATATATGACGAAGAAAGTAAATGTAAAAGGTAATGACTATGAGATATTTATTACCAAGACAAGAGGTAAAGGGTACAGGCTGTCTGCTATTACAACAGATAGACACCCATACCGAATCATCAGAGACAAACTATTTCCTAAAGACACCACTGAAAAAAACATAGAGCAGTGGGCAATAGACATTTTATCATCAACTAAAAATTAATTAATTATGAAAGAGTTATTGCAAACAGACTATGTCTTATACGACCCTAAAGCAGATGCTGTAGTATGTGACACTAAATTTAAAACTGTTATATATGGCTCAATGTTAGAAGCGTTAGAAGACAAAATGGATGGCGAAATTGTAATGAGTTGCACAGACCTACCATTACATCATCAAAAAGTATTAATTAAAGAAATAAATTCATAATCTATGGCAAAGAAAGTAGACTTATCAGTCAAATCAGAAAGAGACAAGTATTGGAACGACAAGGCAGTACAAGTGTTTAAAGGCAGAAGAATTGTATCTGTCAGGTATATGGGTGAGAAAGAAGCAGAAGAGAATATGTGGTACAAGAGAGGCCTAGTGTTAAAGCTAGACAATGGAATGACTGTAATCCCAGGAATGGATGACGAGTTCAATGATACAGGAGTATTACACTATGTAAATGCAGAAGGTCAATGGGACTGCCTGCCTAGTTTATAATCAATTAAAAATTAAAATATGCCAACAATTTTAGAGTACGCAATCAAAGTAGTAATTGCCGCTAATGTAATCGTAATATTACGATATGTGTATCAATTATATAAAATAATTAAGGAAAAATAATTTGCGGTTATGCAAATATTAGTTAATTTTACACAAAATATAAACATATGACACAAGACCAATGGAACTCGCTCCTTGTTGAGCGTGCCTCAGAAATGGCACACCATCGTACCATCATTGACTTTATACTTAACCTGCCTTATGGCAAATCATTCAATGAAGACGACTTGTATGATAAGAATGAAGATGATGATGTATTGTCTTACACAGAAGAAGCTCAAGATGTATTCAACTATTATTACGATGAATACTTTGAGCAATTAATTAACACTTATGAAATGCCTATAGTATGAAGCATAAAGTAGAGGGGGTAATGACCCTTAGAGGAGAGACTGATAAATATGTATATGAATTTGATACAATGGATGAGGCTATGGACTATTATAGAAGTTCATTCGTAACAATGGCTGAATCTATTGTAGATTTTGGAGGAGACTACACAGCCACCATATATACAGGAGTAAATATGATACAGCGTAACATTATCAGTACAACCCTTAATAATCCAAACAATGAAGAATAGTATAAACACATTGGCTATTGCAGCAACGATAGCTAAAGACATAGAACTATTTAGAAGCTGTGATACAATGGCTTCAATATATAGAGATGTAATACCAGAGTCATACACTTATATACAAGACTCTGTTGTAAACAATTACAGAATATCTATATACAATATGAACCTAATAGGCAGGGCATCTTATCTTATGGATATCAAGCACTTAGGTAAGTTTCAAATAATGTAAAATATGGAAGAAAAGATAAAAGTAGTGATTAGTCCATACGCTTATGTAGGTCTAAGGATAGCAGATTTACCACCAAACATTCGTAAAACAATTAGAATGAAAACAAGAAGATATACCCAAAGACTTATAGCAGAGGCTATAGAGAAAGTGACTAATGTACCAATAAGCAAGTTAGGACATAAGTCAAGAAAAAGAGAAGTAGTATATGCTAGACATATATACTGCTTTCAAATGAGAGATAAGACTACTTGGTCTTTGAAAGAGATTGGTGCAAGTATAGGAGGAAGAGACCACACTACTGTACTTAATTCCGTAAGGGTATACCACGACTTAAACGAGACGGAAGACTCATTCTTTCAGCTGTGTAATCTTATAGAAAATGAGATTGATATGGCTAGTGGTGATTTATATTATACTGAATCAAACAAAGGCAACGATTGTATTACTATTTAGAAAACGGTAAGGTAGTGTTTACAGAGAAGTTTCACCTTGAGCGTGGTTATTGCTGCGACAATGGGTGCAGACATTGCCCTTACAAAAACAAACACAATGGAAGTATTAAAGAAACTATTCACGACGCCAAGAGCGGAGAAACCCACGATGAGCTACGACAAGGCTGTCCTCACAGCAGAATTGAGGACGACCCTATTGAATGAGCTGTTTGAGATACAGCGCAGTATCCTAGATAAGAAAGGCTACGACTATGCAGGGGAAGATGTACTATCTAACTTTAGATTGGCAGGTATGATTGTCAATCAAGGTAGTATGCATCCAGACGCTGTCAATTGTCTTAACCTAATAGGCACGAAGGTGGCTAGATTAGGTCAATTACTATCATCAAACAAATCTGCCCAAAACGAAAGCGTACAGGATTCTATTGTAGACCTGTGCAACTACTCGGCATTGCTTTACCTCATCCTTAAAATGGAGAAATAACTATGAAAGGATTCAAATTACTTTATTTGATAGGCGTATTGTTTATTGCAATCGTCCTATCCATCAGCTCATATAAAAACACAATAGAAGAGCAACAGGCTACAATAGATAGCCTACAACAAGAGATATTACTTAGAGATAACCTTATTAAACAATCAAAAGACACAACTTATGGCGAAGAAACACCAACAAGCACATCCAACAGATAGTACGCACTTAGGTAGCGTATTTGTAAAAGAAGAAGCTACATTCGTACACAGCTACGAACTACACCATTCCGACTCCCTAGATACAACCTATTTAAAATATGCACAAGGCAAACTATGGGCAGATGATATACAGGGTTCTGTAGCAGGGATGGTATATGATAACGGTAATGATGTATTCATCAGTATAGGGGATAAAACCATACGATTAGACTATGGGCAGATGGAAGTGCTAACGGCCCTTATAATGGCTTGTAATGACACAGAAATGGAGTTTAGGAAGTATATCGTATCCTCATCTATAAAACCAATCTAATGAAAATAGTACTACTCGTTATGGCACCATCAATCGTAATCCTAGCACTTATAGCAATCATCATCATAGCAGATGAGAAGCAGAGACAAGAAAATAATTTGGATAATTAAAAACAATTTATATCTTTGTATGGCAAATCCGATAAGGTAGTAAGAGTACATTGTCGGGTTTTACCCAATGTTAGGCTCCAAGCCTGCATCGTTTAAAGCCCATCAACTCTTACTTGGTGGGTTTTTTATTGGATAATAGTCAAACCTATATGGCTGTTTGCAAGTTGAAAGAGTCCTAGACTCTGGATGCTTAAGGGATAAGGTCTAAACCTCCGATATCTTTATTCTTTTAAATGTATAGTATTCTTCTAGACTTGCGTAACTATACAGCCTCACTTCACTAAACTCATTAACTCATTAGTATGTGGTAAGACATAGT
>JACCDL010824365.1_pt1 | contig 13588 bp, 9 predicted proteins | sample 7441931 | NCBI WGS metagenome assembly JACCDL01 (sample SAMN15323437, study PRJNA562643) | freshwater metagenome | isolation source: river surface water | place: USA:Blue River Watershed | collected 2017-08-16 | reverse complement strand
GGGTCAACCGCAGGTTCGTGCCGGCGAAGGGACGAAGGAATGGCTTCAATTCGTGGAGGATGAGGCTTGTTTTGGGGCTCAGGCGTGCGCGGCGTCAGCTGAGGAATCGCTGGCCTGCGCGATTCAACGGGAGTGCTAAAATCGTCCTCCATCGTGGACTGCGGGTGGTTCTCAGTAGAAATGACGACCTGGCAAGGAGCCCCGTGGACCTGCGCGAAAGCGTCTTCGATCCGCTGAAGGAGATTGTCACGAACCCACTGCGCGGAGAACGCATTCACCGCAGAAAGATGGATTTTATGGCCATTCTCGGTGGGCTCAGACCCATGAAAATGCAGGGGTTGAATCCACGTTCGCAATTGATAGGGGACCACCGACTGTTCCAGCAGTTGGTAGGCAGAACGCCACAATTCCGGAAAGTGATGGGGGTCGTGTTCGAAACTCGTCGGCATATTGCGAAGCCATCGCGAAGTAGCACGGGGTCTTTTCCTTGACAACGAATCGCCCGACCCTTAAACCCGTGTCTCGCAGTTTTTCGACCGGAGCTTTGCATTATGAAAAGAACACTACAGCCCAGCCGTACCAAAAGACGCCGTCGCCACGGTTTTCGCGCTCGCATGAAGACGGCCAATGGCCGCAAGGTCGTGCAACGTCGCCGCACTCGCGGACGTAAGCGCTTGGCCACCTCGGTTGCCGGAAAGTAATCAAAATCCCTCTTGGGATCTTGGGTACGAAAAGCGCCTTCATTACCGAAGGCAGTTCCTTCCGTTTTTCAACGGAGCGGAAGTCTTTCGTTTGTCCCAGTGTGTGGTTTTTCGGATTCCCAATGATTTGGGTCATTTCCGGCTCGGAATCACTTTGAAGGCTCGTGGTTCGTCGGTTGAAAGAAATCAGACGAAGCGGCAAGTGCGGGAGTCCATGCGGCGCTTAGGCGTCGGTCTGGGCTCTTACGACTATAATGTCGTGATTCCAGGACACCGGAAGCTCGCTCGGCCGTACCCCGAGCGCCTTGGCCTTTGTCTGAAAGGGGAGCTGGGCCGTGCGTTGGGCGCGCTATCCGGCTAAAGCGCTGATCCGCTTTTATCAGTGGTTCATCAGTCCAGCGTTGTCGCTTTGGCAGGGAGCGGGGAGCGGCTGTCGATTCGAGCCCTCGTGCAGTCGGTACGCCGAACAGGCCTTTGATCAGCATCATCCTCTTCAAGCCTTTTTTCTGGTAGTGAAGCGTCTTTCCCGTTGTCACCCCGGGCATCCCGGGCGTCTTGAGCCTGTGCCGAAGAGGCAGTGAAAAGAGTCGTCATGGAACGTCGGACCGTCCTTGCAATCGTTTTGACCTTCGCAATCTTTTTCGGATGGCAGAAGTTCTACATTGAACCCACGATGGCTAAACAAAAGGCAGCGCAACTGGCGCAGCAACAAGCGGCAGCCAAAGCGCAGGCCGCGGCTGCGGCAGAAGCAGCGCCGGTCTCGGTGAACACCGCGCCTGCAACGAGCGTGGCGAAAAAAGGCGCATCAAGTGTCGCTGCCCTCCCGGCAGTGGAATCGCGCGAATTGTCGACGGCAACAGGACAAGCCACTGTCGGAAACGGAAATAAGATTCTGACGGGCTGGACGCTGAAGGATTACACGCGCAGCGGAAAGCCAGGCACTGAATTAGTGGATTTGAAGAACGTCACTTTTCAAGACTCGCAGCTTGAACTTGGCTTTGACGACCCGGCTTACGCTTATCTTTCTGGTGTTCGGGGTCGTTTTGAGACCAATTCGCAAGGCGGGCTGACTTGGAAATATGAAGACGAGCGAGTCCTTCTGACTCGCGAGCTCATTCAGGTCGAAGGGCAGCCCTATCTGAATGTTCGCGTTGGGGCGCAGTTTAAAGTGCAGCCTCCTAAATACGCCTTTGTCTCCATTCTTGGCCAAGGCGCAAAGAGCGATCCGGAAGCACAAGACCGCAAATTCATGCAGTGGTCCGGGAAAGAACTTCAAAGCGAGAGCTTCTCGGAATCGATGGAATTGGCCGAGTTTGCTTCCCCTGTGAAATGGATCGGGATGGCGAATCGTTACTTCCTTTTCGCCGTAGTGAACGATGTTGAGGCTCCTTCCAAGGGGCTGATTCAGCCCACCGGTGCTTGGGGAGCGCGTCAGGCGCTGGTTTATCCGGTGACGACCTCAAGCGTGAGTTTTCCCCTCCGCGTGTATTTTGGTCCGAAGAAGCTTGAGCTTCTGCGCGCCGTAGAACCGACGCTTGATCACACGGTTGATTTTGGCTGGTTCACGGTCATTGCTTATCCGCTTTTGAAGCTTCTTAAGTTCTTTCAGCAGCTGGTTGGAAACTGGGGCATCGCTATTGTTCTTCTCACCTTGGTCGTGAAAGCGCTGACTTTCCCGCTCACTTACAAGGGCATGAAGAGCATGAAGAAGATGTCGGTCATCAATCCACAGCTTCAAAAGTTGAAGGAAAGATACAAAGACGACAAAGAGACTCTCAATCGCGAGATGCTCACTTTGATGCGCACCCATGGCTACAACCCGGTTGCGGGCTGCATGCCGATTTTGATTCAAATGCCGGTATTTTTCGCTCTCTACCGGGTGCTTTACAGTAGCATTGAACTCCTGCACGCGCCGTTTGGGCTTTGGATCGCCGATCTTTCAATGAAAGATCCTTTGTACATCACGCCAGTCGTACTGACCTTGACGATGTGGCTGCAGCAAAAGATCACACCGACCACGACAACCGATCCGGCTCAGGCCAAAATGATGCAGTTCATGCCCGTCATTTTTGGCGTGTTCATGGTGTCACTGCCTTCGGGTTTGACGGTTTATATGTTGGTCAACGCTGTGACCAGCATTGCTCAGCAGATGTATCTGAACAAGAAGTTGGGCTTAGGTGACGTAGGACTTGCTGCAGCATGGGCGAATAGGCAGTTGCCGCCGGTCAGATGAAGTTGGGCTTAGGTGGAAACGCAGGACTTGCTGCCGTCGGCGTCTGATCGCTCGGGATACCTCTCGACAGATACGATTTTTGCTTTAGCGACTCCGGTTGGGGGCGCCATTGCGGTTGTGCGAGTCAGTGGTCCGCGAACGTTTGAGGCCATGGAGGCGCTCGGCGCGCAGTGGCGCAGAGATGCCTGGGAGCCAAGACGCCTTTACCGCGTGGTTCTGAAAAACACGGACGGCCTCAAGCTCGACGACGTTCTTTGGACGGGGTTTCGCGGGCCATCGAGCTACACGGGCGAAGATAGCGCCGAGATTCATGCTCACGGTGGAAGCATTGGCGTAGGACGGATCCTTGAGGCGCTTCAAGCCTTGGGCGTTCGAAACGCTCTGCCTGGGGAATTTAGTTTTCGCGCAGTGAGAAACGGCAAAATGGAGCTCGGTCAGGCCGAAGCCGTTGCCGATTTGATTTCTGCAGCAAGCGAAGCCGCTGCCGATCTTGCCCTAGAGAAACTGGGAGGATCCCAGTCCTCTTGGATGAAAGATGTCGCCGAGCAGATTCGCCAAGTGGCGACTTATGCGGAAGCCGGGGTCGATTTTTCCGATCAGGATCTAGAAGAAGACTCTTTAGAGGCGCTTCGCTCGAAGCTCGATGCACCGATTTCGGGCCTTGAGACGCTTGAGAAAACTTTTGAGCGAGGGCTTCGAATTCAGGACGGAGTGCGGGCCGCGTTTGTCGGGCTTCCGAACGCAGGAAAGTCGAGCTTCTTTAACGTTCTCCTAGGCGAGGATCGCTCGATTGTTTCAGAGATCGAAGGAACGACGCGCGACATTGTTCGCGAGCGCCTCGTTCTTCGTGGCAAGCGCGGGAGCGTTGCTTTAAGGCTTGAAGATACGGCGGGACTTCGTGCCTCGCAGGACCAGGTTGAGCAAATCGGAGTGGAGCGGACTCGGCAGGCCGCGCGCCAAGCCGACGTTGTTTTGCTTCTTTGGGATGGAAGCCGGGAAGGGGCCGCAGCAGAAGAGGCATTTGAAGCCCTTCAGAAGATTTGGGAGAGCCTGGGCTCACCGAAGGAAAAAACGCTCGGCGTTGTGACTAAATCTGATCTAGGCCGGTCCTCGAGTGATTGGTTAGGGCGCTTAGGGATTCCTTGGGTGGGGCCGATCTCCTCTCGAAGCGGAGAAGGGGTTCATGAGGCGGCTGAGCGGATTGCCGATTTTTCTGAGACTTGGGTGAGTCGAAAGCCCGGGGAGATTCTTTTGACCCGGCGGGATCATCGCGAGGCGGTGCTTGCGGCCCTGGAGCACCTCAGGCGCGCTCGTCGCACTCCTGGGGTTGAGCTTTTGGCCTCAGACCTTCGGCAGGCGCTTTTGTCTCTTGCGCCCTTAATTGGTGAGACCCCGCCTGACGACATTTTAGGGCGCATTTTCTCGCAATTTTGCATCGGGAAGTAATTCTTGAGTTTTTTGCCCTGATCGGGCTAATTCGGGAACGATCTCTCCGGAGGAATCACACGATGAGCGGGATTCAGAAGGTCGGCGTCCTGGGTTCGGGGCAAATGGGGGGTGGCATTGCGCAAGTCGCTGCCCAAGCGGGGTTTGAGGTCTATTTAGCGGACGTGAATTTGGCTGCCGCTGAAAAGGGCAAAGCCAAGATCGCGGCGCAACTCAAGAAGTCCGTCGAAAAAGGCAAGATGACGGAAGCGGAAAGCGCTTCGGTCCTTGAGCGCATTCGTGCGGTCGACGGGATCCCGGGGCTCTCACAGGCCGACCTGGTCGTTGAAGCGGTGAGCGAGAATCCGGATCTGAAATTTAAGATTTTCCGTGAGCTCGACGCCGCGTGCGCTCCGCACGCCATTTTGGCGTCGAACACGTCGTCCATCTCGATCACTCGGATTGCGGCTCAAACCAAGCGCCCCGAAAAGGTTGCCGGCATGCATTTCATGAATCCGGTGCCCGTGATGAAGCTCGTCGAAGGCATTCGAGGACTTCAGACTTCGGATGAGACCTTTTCGGCAGTTCGCGCGGCCTCTGAGAAAATGGGAAAAACCTTCGTGGCAGTGAAGGACATCCCGGGCTTTGCGGTGAACCGCGTTCTCATGCCGATGATCAATGAGGCCGTTCAGGCTCTCTACGAAGGCATCGCAACGGCCGAGGACCTTGATTCGGCCATGAAGCTTGGAACCAATCAGCCGATGGGCCCGCTGACTCTCGCGGATTTCATCGGCCTCGACACCTGCCTTGCCATTATGGAAGTGCTCCACGAGGGGCTGGGTGATTCGAAGTACCGTCCGTCGCCGCTTCTCAAACAATATGTCGCCGCCGGATGGCTCGGGCGCAAATCGGGTCGGGGGTTCTACCGCTATGACGCTCAATAATCTCAAGGTCGAGACCCTGCCTTCGGGCGTTCGCGTCGTGACGATTGCGCGCGAGAAGGTTCTGAATGCCCTGAATTCAGAGACGCTTCAGGAGCTAAAAGCGGTTCTTTCAGAAGCGGCCAAGGACGAAACGGTTCGAGTCCTCGTGCTGACGGGTGCTGGCGAAAAAGCATTCATCGCAGGCGCTGACATTGCCGAGATGAAGGACAAGTCGGTTGCCGAAGGAACGGGCTTTGCGCAGCTTGGCCATGAGGTCACGAAACTTCTTGAACTCATGCCTAAGCCCACGATTGCGGCCGTCAACGGCTTTGCTCTGGGCGGAGGAACCGAGATGGCCATTGCTTGCGACTTCATCGTGGCAAGCGAGAAGGCGCAGTTTGGTCAGCCTGAAGTCAGCCTAGGAATTATCCCAGGGTTTGGTGCGACTTTGCGCCTTTCCAAGTTTGTTGGTCTTCCTAGGGCGAAAGAGCTGATTTTTTCAGGTCGTCGCGTGAAAGCCGATGAAGCTTACGCAATCGGCCTCGCGAACCATGTCTGGCCTGCCGAACAGTTCATGGAAAAAACGCTCGAGCTCGCTCAGCAGATCGCTCAGCAATCACGCACGGCGGTTTTGAAATCCAAAGAGCTCATGAACGAATTCTCAGAAACGGTGGGCCTGAACTACAAGCTGGACTCCGAGGCGCAAGCTTTTGGCCGGCTTTTTGGTTCCCACGATCAACGCGAAGGCATGGGCGCTTTCGTCGATAAACGGAAACCGCAATTCCAGGGGCTAAAGTCATGATTCACGGATGGCCGGAAGTCGATGAGTCCAAGAAAATGCTGATCGAGCAGGTGCGGGAGTTTGCCCGCGCTGAGATCGCACCCAAAGCAGCCGAAATCGACCGCGAAGGAAGATTCCCCACCGAGATTGTGAAGCAGCTGGGCGAAATGGGTCTGATGGGAATGATGGTTTCCGAGCAGTGGGGTGGCTCGGGAATGGACGCAGTCTCTTACGCTATGGCCATGGAAGAAGTTTCGGCGGCGTGCGCGTCTTCGGGCGTGATCATGTCCGTGAATAATTCTCTGGCTTGCTGGCCCATTGATGCCTACGGAACGGACGCACAAAAAGAAAAGTGGCTGAAGCCACTGGCTAGGGGCGAAAAGCTCGGAGCTTTTGCTTTGTCTGAACCCGGTCACGGCTCCGATCCCGCAGGATTGAAGCTGACTGCAACCAAGGTCGATGGCGGCTACAAACTCAACGGCTCGAAGAACTGGATCACGAACGGGAAAGAGGCCAACACCTGTGTGGTCTTTGCCACGACCAATCCGCAAGCGGGCTATAAAGGGATTTGCGCGCTGATTGTTGACACTCAGTCCAAGGGCTTTCAAGTTTCAAAGCTCGAAGACAAGCTCGGCATCGTTGGCTCTTCGACGGCGCAGCTTTTCTTTGATGATGTGTTTGTTCCTCAGGATTGTTTGCTCGGCCAAGAGGGTAAGGGCCTGAAAGTAGCGCTATCCACTTTGGATGGGGGTCGCATCGGGATTGCTTCGCAGGCGCTCGGAATCGCACGCTGCGCACTGGACGCCTCCAAGAAGTTTGCGTCCGAGCGCGAACAGCACGGTGGGCCGATCAAAAACCTTCAGGCGATTCAGTTCTTCATCGCGGATATGGCGACGCGCTTGCAGTCGGCGCGTCTTCTCACCTGGCACGCGGCCAAGATGAAAGACTTGGGTTTGAACTACACCAAGGAAGCCGCGATGGCGAAACTTGCGGCAAGTGAAGCAGCCATGTGGATCACGACGAAAGCTATCCAAGTTCACGGCGGATACGGCTACACGAAAGAGTACGTCGTTGAGCGAAACTTCCGGGACGCGAAAATTACGGAACTCTATGAAGGAACTTCTGAAATTCAGCGCCTGGTGATTGCGGCCCAGGAGTTTGCCAACCTGTCCGGGTAAGTGCCCGAATAGATCGGAATAGGGAAGAAAACCATGTCGCAGCACGATCCGAAGTCGCTTGAGCAGATTCGTAAGGCCCGCGAAGAGTGGGAAAAAGCGCGTGCCTCTGGGGAAGCGAAGTACCCGAACCGTTCGGCAAGCTTCACCACGTGGAGCGATATGGAAGTTCCCATGCTCACCACTCCGGATGAGCTCGAGGGCTTTGATTACCTGAAGGATCTGGGACTTCCGGGCGAATACCCGTACACGCGGGGCGTTCAGCGCACGATGTACCGTGGGAAGCTTTGGACCATGCGGCAGTTCGCGGGCTTTGGTTCGGCAGTCGATACGAACCGGCGCTTTAAGCAGCTTCTTTCGATGGGCCAAATGGGGCTTTCCACGGCGTTCGATATGCCGACTCTGATGGGTTACGACCCAGATAGCCCGCGCTCAAAAGGGGAAGTGGGCAAGTGCGGTGTCTCGGTCGCGTCGATTCACGATATGGAAACGTTGTTTGAGGGCATTCCCTTGGGCGATGTCACTACTTCGATGACCATCAACGGCCCTGCGATCGTGATTTTGGCCATGTATTTTGCTGTGGCTGAAAAACAGGGCGTGCCGAAGCACAAGGTGAAGGGGACCCTTCAGAACGATATTTTGAAAGAGTATATCGCGCAGAAAGAGTGGCTCTTCCCGGTGAAGCCTGCCGTGGGTTTGGTCACGGACACGATTGAATACGGAACCAAGCACTATCCTGGCTGGAACACGGTTTCGATTTCCGGCTATCACATCCGCGAAGCAGGAGCGACGGCGGTTCAGGAGCTTGCCTTCACTCTGGCTGACGGTCTGGCTTACGTTGATGATTGCTTGAAGCGCGGAATGAAGATCGACGATTTTGCGCCGAGGCTCTCGTTCTTCTTTGACGTTCATAATGACTTTTTCGAAGAAATCGCGAAATTCCGAGCAGCGCGCAGAATGTGGGCTCGTTTCATGCGTGAGCGTTACGGTGCAAAAGACCCACGTTCCTGGATGCTGAGAACTCACGCGCAGACGGCGGGTGTCTCGCTCACGGCGCAGCAGCCTTACAACAACATTGCTCGAGTCGCTGTACAGGCCCTGGCGGCTGTTCTCGGCGGGACAAATTCCCTTCACACGAACTCCATGGATGAGACCTTGGCTCTCCCAACGGATGAGGCTGTTACGATTGCCCTCAGGACTCAGCAAGTCATTGCTGAGGAATCGGGTGTGGCAAACGTGGTGGATCCCTTGGGTGGCTCCTACTTTGTCGAGTCTTTGACCAACAAAGTGGAGAAGGAAGCTCTCGAATACATTCGTAAGATTGATGAAATGGGCGGAATGGTTGCGGCTGTCGAGCGGGGCTTCCCGCAAGCCGAGATCGCCAATAGCGCTTACCACTTCCAGCGCCAGCTCGAGACCCAGACCAAAGTCATGGTGGGCGTGAATAAGTATCAGATGGAAGAGCCCAAGCGGGTCATTCCGACGCTCTACATTGATCGCTCGGTCGAGCAAAAGCAGATCCAGCGTTTGGCGGAACTTCGCCGCTCACGGCCGAAACAGGCCTATGAAGACGGGATCCGCAAAGTTCGCGAAGCAGCTCAGGCGGGCCAGAATCTTTGCGGTCCGATTCAAGAGGCCGTGACCGCCAATGCGACCCTTCAGGAAGTGTGCGATACGCTTCGAGGCGTCTTTGGAATTTATCGTGAAGCAGGGAGTTTCTAAGACATGACTCAAAAATCGACGATCCGCGTATTGGTGGCAAAGCCAGGTCTAGACGGACATGACCGCGGGGCGAAAGTGATTGCCCGGGCTCTCCGAGATGCGGGTTTTGAAGTCGTTTATACGGGCCTTCATCAGACTTCTGAGATGGTGGTGGAAGCGGCCGTACAGGAAGACGTCCATGTCATCGGCCTGAGCATTTTGTCGGGCGCACACAATGCGCTCGTTCCCGAAATCATCGAGGGCATCCGAAAAGCAGGCTTGAGCGACGCTCTTGTGGTCTTGGGCGGAATCATTCCGGAAGAGGATTTCGACTTCTTGAAGAAGGCAGGAGTGAGCATGATCTTCACTCCCGGAGCAAGCCTCACGGAAGTTGTTGATTACATCCGCTCAAACGCTCCGGTTCGGACCTAAGCGAAAGATCAAAGCGTTCGGCCTTGTCAGGAAGAGGCGTTTAGACGCGCTTTTCGTTCTTAATGAACTGGACCAAGTTCCAAAGAAGTACGGGAACCGAGCGCAGCCGGCTCGTCCAGCTGTTGCGGTAGCTTTCCAAGAAAACGCGAAATGATGCGTATTGGTAAGGGGTATAGGGAAACCACCAGAAGCTCTTGAACACGAAAAGACTCGAGCGTGGCAAGTGCACATGACGAGTGTGGACGAAATCGAGAAGCCCGTCGGCGGAGTGCTTTCTTCCTGAACCCGTTTCTTTGATCCCGCCCCAAGGGGTCTCGGGGAGGCCCGCCGTGTAGAGAACTTCGTTCACGGTGACGGTGCCCACGTGGAGTTGGCGCGCGATCTGCTCGCCGAGCGAATGATTTCGCGTGATCACGCTCGCTAGGAGTCCGTAGGGGCTATCGTTCGCTTTGCGAATGGCCTCATCCACACTGCGAAAAGTCGTCATCGCAATTACGGGACCAAAGGTTTCTTCCCGGTAGATTTGGCTCTCTTCAATGCCCTGACCCTTCACAAGCGTCGGAGAAAGGTAGCGCTGATCTGAACTGAACGTTCCGCCAGCTGGAAACTCGAGGCCGCGAGCTCTCGCGTCAGCCAGGTGCGCTTCGTAGACCTTTTTTTGGAGGTCATACGTCACAGGGCCCAGGTCATTTCCCGTATCCGTTGTGGAAGCGCTGACTCTTAAAGAGGAGAGCTTTTCCAGGAGGCGCTTTTCAAATTCAGCGGCGACACTCTCGTGGACAAGCAAGCGTTCCACCGATGCGCAGGCTTGACCGGAATTGGTGTAACCGCCCCAAAGTGCTGCGCTCGTGGCAAAGTCGAGATCTGCGTCCGAGAGAACGATCATGGCGTCTTTTCCGCCCAGTTCTAACGAGACGGGGATCAGGTTCTCTGCGGCAGCGGCCTGGATTTTTTTCCCAGTTCTTACGCTTCCCGTGAAGAAAATTTTGGCAGGACGATGGCGAATGATTTCAGCACCGACTGTGCCATCGCCAGGAAGGGTTTGAACCAAACCCTCAGGAATTCCTGCTTCATCGAGCAGTTCCTGAATTTTCAGTCCCACTCGAGTCGCCGCTTCACTGGGCTTAAAGATGACCGCGTTTCCGGCCGCAAGCGCCATGACAATTTCGCCAAACGGGAGAAGAAAAGGGTAGTTCCACGGAGCAATCACGGCAACCACACCGAGTGGCCAGCGCTGAAGGTAGCTCTTTCTGTGCTTCATCAAGCGCAGGGCGATGGGTTGATCGGCGAGAATTTTTGGCGAATTTTTTGAATAAAAAGTCAGGAGTTCGAGTGCCGCTAAAACTTCTGTCGAGAGTGCTTCGAAACGAGGCTTGCCGTTTTCTTCGGAAAGACCTTGGATCACGTCTTCGGCGCGGTTCACCAAGGTTTCGCGTAACGATAGCAGGCGCTTGGCGCGATCGGCAGCCGAGCGTTCTCCCCAAAGCTTTTGCGCTACCGCTGCGCGCTCAAAAGCAGATTGAACCTGCTCGGGAGTCGCAAAAGCGATTTCTTGGAGGACTTCGCCTGTCGCAGGATTCAGCGAACGGATGCGGTTCATGGAAGCTCAGGGTACCATGTTTTTAGGACCCGGGAGAAATGGCAATGGAACTCACTGCGAACGCGCTGAAGGTGCTCGAACAGCGGTACTTGAGGAAAGACGCTCAAGGCCGAGTGATCGAAACCCCCGAGCAAATGTTTGAGCGCGTTGCGCAGGCAGTGGCGAGTGCCGAGGGGCGGAAAGCGCGGACCTGGTCTCAGCGTTATCGTGAGCTTCTTTTGTCTCTTCGCTTTTTGCCCAATAGCCCAACCTTGATGAACGCAGGGCGCGATCAGGGGCAATTGAGCGCGTGTTTTGTCCTGCCGCTCCGAGATTCGCTGGATTCAGTTTTTGACACTTTGAAGCAAGCTGCTCTGATTCACCAAAGTGGGGGCGGAACGGGCTTTGATTTTTCCGAGCTTCGGCCAGCTGGGGCCCCGGTGAAAAGTACGCACGGTGTGGCTTCTGGGCCTGTGTCTTTCATTCGGATTTTTGACACCGCGACCGAGACCATCAAACAAGGGGGGACTCGACGCGGAGCGAACATGGCCATTTTGCGCGTGGACCATCCGGACATTGAAAGTTTCATCGAAGCGAAACGCGATTTGCGCTCGATCACTAATTTCAATGTATCCGTCGGCGTGACGGATGCTTTCATGGCGGCCGTTGACCGTAGCGCCGAGTTCGCGTTGATCGATCCTCAAGACCGTCGCGAGGTCAGGAAGGTTGCCGCACGGACTCTCTTTCGTAAGATTGCCGAGAGTGCTTGGGAATGCGGGGATCCGGGCTTAGTCTTCTTAGACCGGATCAATCGCTTCAATCCGACACCCGAGCAGGGGCCCATGGCCAGTACCAATCCCTGCGGCGAGCAGCCGCTCTTGGCCTTTGAGAGTTGTAATCTCGGGTCGTTGAATTTGGCGGCTTATGTGCGCGACGGGAAGTGGGACTGGGCGCAGTTCCTGTCTGACATCCCCGTGGCGGTTCGCTTTCTCGATGCCGTGATCGATGTGAATCACTATCCGGTTTCGGCTTGCGCCAAAGTGACGCGAAGGAATCGGAAGATTGGGCTTGGAGTGATGGGCTTTGCCGATGCTCTGCTCCTTCTGGGGATTCGCTATGAGTCGCCCGAGGCCGTCCTTTTTGGCGAGCAAGTGATGTCGGTCCTAGACCGTGCAGCGAAAGCGTCATCAGCCGCTTTGGCAAAAGAGAAAGGCGCCTTTGCAGCAGGTCGACATTCGATTTGGAAGCGACTCGGATATCCGGCGCTTCGAAATGCGACGGTCAGTACCGTGGCGCCGACCGGCACCATCAGTATGATTGCCGGCGTCTCAAGCGGCATTGAGCCCATTTTTGCGGGCGTCTTTCAAAGAAACGTTCTGGGGGGAGCGAAGCTTCAAGAGATTCATCCCGCGGTTCGAAAGCTGTTGTCTGGCGGAGCGGGGAGCGGGAGTCTCGGGGAAGAAGATCTTTCCAGGCTCCTAGGTCCTGCCTGGCAGCCGGCCTATCAGGTCAGTGTGGAAGGGCATCTTCAAATTCAGGCGGCTTTTCAGCGGCATTCCGATAGCGCGGTCTCTAAGACGATCAATCTTCCACAGTCCGCGACTGTGGACCAGGTGGAGCAAGCCTACCTTCGGGCTTACGGGCTAGGGTGTAAGGGCATCACCGTTTATCGGGATCAGAGTCGCCCGAGCCAGGTTTTGGAGGCAAAAGATTCAAGCACGGTCGCCGCGGCGAACGGGCAGGTTTGTGAGAACTGCGACTTCTAAAGCGGACAGGGGCCTTGCGGGCTTGCCGGGCTCTTCGGATTACGTTATCGAAGGCGCTGGTTGAGTCGAGTCGGGCGGGCGTAGCTCAGTTGGCTAGAGCGCGAGCTTCCCAAGCTTGAGGTCGAGGGTTCGAGCCCCTTCGCCCGCTCCAATTCGATTCCTGTCTTCCTTGCTCGGACGTTTTTTGGTATGAAGCGTCGCGTTATGTCGAGCTGGGATGTTTTGGTTGTCGGCGGAGGTCACGCTGGCTGTGAAGCGGCGGCATCGGCGGCCCGGATGGGCTGTCGGACAGCCTTACTGACGCTTAATCCCGACCGAATCGGTTTTATGTCCTGCAACCCTGCGATGGGCGGCTTGGCCAAGGGGCAGCTCATCAAGGAGATCGACGCTCTCGGCGGCGTCATGGGACGGATTACTGACCTAAGCGCCATTCAGTACCGAAAGCTCAATTCCAGTAAGGGTCCGGCAGTACGTTCCTCGCGCGCTCAGTGCGACAAGGCGGTTTACGCCCAGCAGATGCAGCTGCATCTTCGGACGCTTCCGAATCTTGAGATCTTGTCCGTGGAAGCAAAGAGCCTGATCTGGGAGTCGGGCCGGATCGCAGGACTTCTGACCGCGCAAGGCGAGCGACTTCTGGCCAAAGCCGTTGTTCTAACGACCGGCACTTTTTTGAGCGCCGTCATGCACACCGGCTTTGAGCAGGCTGAGGGTGGCCGAGTGGGGGACAAAGCCTCGATGGGGCTCAGTCACTCGCTTCGTGAGATGGGCTTTCGGCTGGGGCGACTGAAAACCGGTACGCCTCCGCGCCTTCGCCGGGATTCTTTGAATTACTCCGTCATGGAACTTCAGCCGGGCGATGAGCGCCCCGAGCC
>JACCDL010059731.1_pt1 | contig 13621 bp, 9 predicted proteins | sample 7441931 | NCBI WGS metagenome assembly JACCDL01 (sample SAMN15323437, study PRJNA562643) | freshwater metagenome | isolation source: river surface water | place: USA:Blue River Watershed | collected 2017-08-16 | reverse complement strand
CTTCCAGAGCTCGTCGAAACCAGGGAAGAGATCGGCGCTCAGGAGACGGGTGTGCAGTTCGGCCACGCCGTTGACGTGATGCGAACCGACGACCGCGAGGTGCGCCATGCGGACGCGCTTCGGGAACCCTTCCTGGATGATCGAGAGCTCGGCCTTGCGGGCGTCGTCGCCCGGCCAGCGGCGGTCGACCTCCTCGAGGTGACGGCGGTTGATCTCGTAGATGATCTCGAGATGGCGCGGGAGGACCTTCTCGAACAGCGGCATGGACCAGGTCTCGAGCGCCTCGGGCAGCAAAGTGTGGTTGGTGTAGCTGAAGACCTGGGTGCACAGCGCCCAAGCTTCGTCCCAGGTCAGGCGCTCGACGTCGACCAGCAGGCGCATGAGCTCGGCGACGGCGATCGCCGGGTGGGTGTCGTTGAGCTGCACGGCCGCCTTGGCGGGCAGGCTGCTGAAATCAGGGTTCAGGCGGCGGTGACGGCGCAGGATGTCCTGCAGCGAGCACGACACGAAGAAGATCTGCTGGACGAGGCGCAGCTCCTTGCCGCTCTCGGTGCTGTCGTTCGGATAGAGGACCTTGGAGACGGTCTCGCTGGAAGTGCGATCGCGGACGGCCTCGACGTAGCCGCCACGGTCGAAGGCGCGGAAGTCGAACTCGGACGCGGCCTTGGATTCCCAGAGGCGGAGGAAGTTGACGCTGCTGCCCCCGAAGCCGGCGATCGGGATGTCCCACGGCACGCCGAGGAGGTCACGGGTCTCGACGAGTTCGGCGGAATGGTTGCCGCGGTCGTCGGTGCTGTGCTTGACGCGACCGTAGAGCGGCACGCTCACGCGGAAGTTCGGACGGCGGATCAGCCACGGATTGTTGTTGGCCAGCCAGTTGTCGGCCACTTCGACCTGACGGCCGAGCGCGAAGGTCTGCCGGAAGAGGCCGAATTCGTAATGGATGCCGTAGCCGATGGCCGGGATGTCCATCGTAGCGAGCGAATCCAGGAAGCAGGCGGCGAGACGGCCGAGGCCGCCGTTGCCGAGACCCATGTCGGCTTCTTCGTCGGCGACCGTCTCGAGGTCCTGGCCGAGTTCGGACAGCGCCTGCGCCGCGACCTCGCGGAGCCGCAGGTTGACGAGGTTGTTGGTGAGCACGCGGCCCATGAGATACTCGAGGGAGAGATAGTAGACGCGGCGGACGTTCTTGCTGGCATGCTGGGACTGCGTGTCGATGTAGCGCTCGAGCATCTGGTCGCGGGCGGCCATGCACGTGGCCATCCACCAGTCGTTGCGGGTGGCGGTGACGCGGTCGCGGGCGAAAGTGCTCTTCAGATGATGCAGGATGGCATCGCGGAAGACGGCGACCGGCGAGGTCGACGCGGACTTGGCCTTGGCCTTGGCGACGGGCTTGGCGGCCGGCTTGCGGACCTTGACCACCTTGACGGACTTCTTCGCGGGCTTCTTCGCGGGCTTCTTCTTTTTAGGCATGATCGTCGGTGAGGACAATCGACCCTAAGCCACAAGCGAGCCAAAAGCGTGTCAGCCCTGTGCCAGCTCCCGCAACTTGTGCAAATCCAGCTTACCCGTGCCTAAAATCGGGATGCCCGGTACCTTCTTGAACACCTTCGGAATCCATAGGTTGGCCAGGCCCTCGGCGGTCAGCGCCGCGCGGATCGCCTCGACGTCCACGTCTTCCGTGTGGAGCACCACCAGCTGCTCGCCTTTGAGCGGGTCGGCCGTGCTCGCCACCGCGACCTTGAGTTCGACGGCGTCGGCGAGCCCCATGACCTTGCGCAGCGCCTCCTCGACGGTGCCGTGCGGGACCATCTCGCCGCCGATCTTCGAGAAGCGGGAGAGACGTCCGGCCAGATGCAGGAAACCGTCGTCGTCCAGCCGGGCCAGGTCGCCGGTGCGATACCAACCGTCCGGAGTCATCGCCTTGGCGGTCTGCTCGGCGTCGAGGTAACCCATGAAGACGTTCGCGCCCCTGATCTCAAGGAGGCCCACCTGCCCGCTCGGCAGGACTTCGCCGGTCGTGGGATCGAGGAAACGCACGGCGACACCGATGACGGGGCGCCCGACGGACCCACGGACATTGCCGACCCAGACGCCTTCCGGCGCCTCGGGATCGGCCCGGTCAGGGACGTTGACCGAAAGCACCGGGCTGGTCTCGGTGATGCCATACCCTTCGAGCATCGGCGTCTCGAGCTGGTTCGCGAAGGCGTCGACGAGGTCGGCCGGGCATTTCTCGGCGCCCACGACCGCCCATTCGAGCGAAGCGAAGTCGGCCGCGGTGCCTCGACGGAGATAGGGACGCAGGAACGTGGGCGTGCCGACGACGACCGTGACCTTCTCCTCCTTGATGGCCTTGACGGCCGCGGCGGCGTCGAGCGGCGAAGGCAAGGTCACGAGACGAGGCTCGCGCGAGAGACAATACCAGAGGCCGATGGTGAAGCCGAAGCTATGGAAGACCGGGAGGCTGCTGAGCAGGACGGCGGAGTCCGGCAGGATGTCGGCGTCCTCGATCTGGCGGAGGTTGGCAAGGATGTTGCGATGCGAGAGACGCACGCCCTTCGGCTGGCCGGAACTGCCGCTGGTGAAAAGCAGCGCGGCCTCGGCTTCGCCGCCGTGCTTCGGCAGGCCCAGGCAGGCGCACGTCCAGGAGGCCGGCAGGACGCGCACCAAGCCGATCCGCCAGGCGAGGTCGGCCCGCGGATGGGCGGTCAGGAAATCGGCGACGTCGAGGACGCGGTCGCCCCAGGGGAAGTCGGGGAACTTCTCGGCCAGCTTGCTCCGGAAGGCGCCCGCGGTCACCACGAGTTCGACCTCGGCGCGCCGCATGCAGGACAAGGCCTGCTCGCGGCCGAGGGAGAAATTGAGGTTCACCGGCACCTTGTCGGCGAGCAGGCAGCCGAGGTTGGCGACCGCCGCCGCCACGCCCGGAGGCAGCACGATGGCGACGCGCCTGGCGGAAGTCCGGCGCTTGAGCTCGCCGGCGAACGCCCAGGACAAGGCGAGCAAGGTGGCGCCGCCGAATTCCCGACGCGCCGAGGTCCGGTCGACCAGGGCCACCGCCCCGCCCTTCTTCGCCAGGCCTGAGGCGACCTCACGGCCGAGATGGCCTTCGAGGGACGCGCGCTGCGCGAAAGCCTCGGACGCCAGCTCCAGGAGCCTCAGGCGGGTCTTCGCATGCTCGGCGGCGGGATAAGGCTGACCGATCACCACGCTCACCGGACGCGGAAAATGCTTCGGCATCTTCCAGAAGAACTTGCCGCCGCTGAAACTGAAGAGCGAGCCCCACATGCCGTCGATGGCCAGAGGAAGGATCGGACATTCGGCGCGGCGGGCGATGAGCTCGTAGCCTTTGCGCAGCGGCAGGATGCCGCCGTTGCGCGTGAGGCTGCCCTCGGGGAAGATGCAGACGACCTCGCCGGCCTTGAGCGCGTCGGCCGACTTCTGGATGGCGTCCTTGGCCTTGGACTCCGCGACGGGGATCGTGCCCATCGTGCGGGTCAGGAAACGCATGATGCGCTGCCGCTCGAAACCTTCCCAGGAAAGGAACCGGACCGGACGCGGGGAAAGCACCCCCACGATCAGGACGTCGACGTAGGCCACATGGTTGGCGATCAGCAGCACGCCCCCTTGGTCCGGCAGGTTCTCCAGCCCTTTGAGCCGGATGCGATAGAAACACTTCAGGAACAGCCAGCAACCGGTCTGCACGGCGCAATAACCGAGCGACATGGAACGATGCCGGCGAGGCGCCCGCCACGCGAACGCGAGGAGGAACACCGCCAGCAGCAGGCAGACGAAGGCGGCGACCACGGCGACGATCATCAGCAGGAACCAGGCGAGCGAATAAAGCAGGGGCACACGACCAAGTTGCCGAGCCGACGGGCCGGTGCAAGCCGAGTCCTTTCGGGTTGACCCCCTCCCGTCCGCGGATGCCCTATGGAGACCCGCGATGCGCGACTACGTCCTCAGACGGTTGCTGCTAGTCCCACTGACCTTCGTGGGCATCACCTTCGTCGCGTTCTGCTTCACCCGCTTCGTCCCCGGAGGACCGATCGAACAGGCCATGGCCGAGCGCCAGCAGGCCGAGAACCGGAAGCAGACCTCCGCCGCCCGTCCCTCGGGTCCGGCCTCGCCGGAGGAACTCGACAACCTGCGCCGCCGATACGGTTTCGACCGCCCGCTGCTCGAAGCCTACGCCATCTGGCTGGGCGCCCTGCCCGGTCCGGCCGACTGGGTGACCATCCGGCTCGACAAGGACGGGCGCGGCGAAGCCGACGTCGCCGACGACCAAGCGCAAGGCTCGCCGCTGAGACTCATCGTGCGGGCCGAGAAAGGCGGCTACATCATCAACCCGGCCGACGCCAAACTGGTCCGGCCCGATTGGCGGGCCGAGGCCGCCCCCTTGCCGGACGATCCCGACAAGGCCCCGCGCGTGCTCGTCTATCGCCGCGCCTACGCCGGGCTCCTGCAGGGCGAGCTCGGCGATTCGACCTCGAGCGACCGGCCGGTCTGGGATGAGATCAAGGAACGCCTGCCGATCTCGGCCTGGTTCGGGGCCTGGTCCCTGCTCCTCGCCTACGGCATCTCGATCCCCCTCGGCGTGGCCAAGGCGTTGCGCCGCGACGGCTGGTTCGACCGCGGCTCCTCGCAGGTGCTCTTCATCCTCTATTCGATACCCGGCTTCATCCTCGCCGTCGCCGCGCTGCAGTTCCTCTGCTTCCAGCTGGGCTGGTTCCCGACCAAGGGCTTCGACTGGGACTCGCTCACCTGGGCCGGTCGGCTTCATCACACCGTCGTGCCGCTGGCCTGCGAGATGGTCGGCGCCTTCACCGCGCTGACGCTCTTCACCCGGAACGGGCTGCTCGACAACCTCGCCGCCGACTACGTGCGCACCGCCAAGGCCAAAGGCCTCGGCCACCGACGGATCGTCTACGTCCACGCCCTGCGCAACGCGCTCATCCCGCTCGCGGCCACCTTCGGCGGCAACCTGGGCTTCTTCCTCACCGGCTCGTTCCTGATCGAGGTGACGTTCAACATCCCCGGCCTCGGCCTGCTCGGCTACGACGCCCTCACGCACCGCAACTTCCCGGTCTTCCTCGGCCTCCTCACGCTCTCCAGCCTGGCGATGCTCCTCGGCAACATCGTCTCCGACCTCTGCGTCGCCGCCGTCGACCCGCGCATCCGGTTCGACAAATCCGCATGAGCCTGCTCGACCCCATCACCCTGCAGCGCTTCGCGCGCTTCCGCCGGCACCGCGCCGGCTGGTGGTCACTGCTCACGCTGCTCGCGCTGTCGGTCCTCGCGTCGCTCGGCCCGCTGCTCGTCGGCCACCGCCCGCTCGTCCTCCGCGTCGACGGCGTCACGCGCTTCCCGGTGTTCGCGGGCTACGTCTCCGGCCGGGAGCTCGGCCTGAGGATCGAAGGCGAACCCAACTATCGCCTCCTCGCCGAGGAACTGAAGCGCGACGGACGCGGCTGGCTCATCATGCCGCCCGTGCCCTTCGCGCCCGACGAGGTCTGCGAGGTCATGCCCGCCGTCTCGCGCGACGACCAAGGTCGCTGGCAGGATCCGCGCGGCGTCATCGCCGAAGGACGCATCTTCACGCTCAACGCCGACGGCACGCGCCGGCAGGCGTGGACGATCATCAACGGCCGTCTCGAGGGCGACGCCCGCCTCCTCGCCGACGGCGCCACCGTCGCGCGGGCGAAATTCTCGGCCGGCGAGCTCGTGCGCCGCGTGCCCGCCGCGGACCGCACCGACTGGACCCCGGGCGAAGGCCTGCGGACCATGATCCCTTCGCCCTGCCCGCCCGGCCTGGACGGCCATTGGCTCGGCACCGACGAATCCGGGCACGACATCCTCGCGCGGCTCTTCGGCGGCTTCCGCCTGCTGCTCCTCGCCGCCGTCATCTTCCTGCCCTGCGTCTACGGCGTCGGCCTGGCGCTCGGGGCGGCGATGGGCTACTTCGGCGGCTGGTTCGACCTCGTGCTGCAACGCGTGATGGAGATCTGGTCCAACGTCCCCTTCCTCTACGCCATCATCTTCCTCGCGAGCCTGCTGGAGCCCTCGCTGGCGATCCTCATCCTGATCCTCGTGGCCTTCTCGTGGATCGGCCTGGCCCAGCAGCTGCGCGCCGCGGCCTACCAGGTCGCCGCGCGGGATTTCGTGACCGCCTCCCGCGCGCTCGGCGCCGGCCATGCGCGCGTCATCTGGAGCCACATCCTGCCGAACTGCGCGACGGTCATCCTGACCACGCTGCCGTTCAGCCTGCACGGCCTCGTGTTCTCCCTTTCCGCCCTCGACTACCTCGGCTTCGGCCTGCCCCCGACCGAACCCTCCTGGGGCGACCTCCTCCACCAGGCCAAGGAGAACTGGCATGCGTGGTGGATCCTCGGCCCGACCCTCGCCTGCCTCGTCGGCACGATGGTCATGATCAACTCCATCGGCGAAGCGTTGCAGGACGCCTTCGACCTCCGCCGCCAACAACGATGAGACTCGTCCTCACCCTCCTCTGCCTCGCCGGCCTCGCCCGCGCCGAGACCTATCAGGACCCCAAGGCCGCGGCCTTCTACGCCGCCCATCCGGACTTCTTCCGCTTCGCCACGCCCGCGGACCTGCCGAAGGACCTCGTGTGGCGCGACGGCTCCGAGCAGGCCGAATTCGCCGACCCGCGGGCCGTGCGCGGCGGGGTGCTCCGGCAGTTCGTCACGGCCACGCCGCCGACCCTGCGCCGCGTGGGTCCCAACGCGAACAACGGGTTCCGCGGAGATCTCTACGACAACAACGACTTCGGCCTGCTGGCCGGACACCCGGACACCGACGAGATCATCCCGGCGCTCGCCACGAGCTGGGCGATGTCCGCGGACGGGATGACGGCCTATTTCCGCCTCGATCCGAACGCGAAGTTCACCGACGGCCAGCCCGTCACGGCCGACGACTTCCTCTACACGTTCTACTTCCACCGCTCGCCGTGGGCCAAGGCGGACTGGTATGCCGACCATTACACGCGCGAATGGGGCGGCGTCACGAAATACGACGACCATACGCTGGCGGTGAAAGCCCCGCGCAAGCGTCCCTATCAGCTGGAACTCCTCGGCGGCCTGCGCCCGACGCCCCGCCAGTTCTTCAAGGACTTCGGGCCCAACTACGAGAAAGCCTACAACGACCGCTTCCACCCGACGACGGGGCCGTATCACGTGAAGCCCGACGGCTTCCAGCGGGAGAAGTCGATCACGCTCACCCGCGTGACCGACTGGTGGGGTGACCGTCGGAAATACTACCGCCATCGCTACAACCCCGACGCCATCCACTACGGCGTCATCCGCGACCTCGACAGCGCCTACTCGTCGCTGCTCGCCGGCGAGCTGGATTTCATGCCGATCATGATGCCGCGCTACTGGTACGGCACCAACGAGAAGAAAGCGTACCTGGAAGGCTACCTCACCAAGGCCCAGTTCTTCAACGACATCCCCCGTCCGCCCTACGGCCTGTACGTCAACACCCAGCGGCCGCTGCTGGCGGACGTCAACGTGCGCGTCGGCCTGCAGCACGCCACCGACTTCCAGCGCGTCATCGACGGGTTCTACCGCGGCGACTACGAACGCCTGCAGCAGTTCAGCGAAGGCCTGGGCAAGTTCACCGACCCGGGCATCCGGGCCCGCCGCTATTCGCCGGAACTGGCCCGCGCCGCGTTCGCCAAGGCCGGCTTCGCCACGGAAGACGCCGACGGCATCCTGCGCAACGCCGCAGGCGAGCGCCTCTCCTTCCGGCTGACCTTCGACACCTCCGACCGTCGCAAATACCTCGCGACCTTGGTCGAGTCCGCCCGCCGCTGCGGCGTCGAACTCCGACCCGAGACGCTCGAGCACACGACCATGTACCGCAAGGTGATGGAGAAGAACCACGACATCGTCTTCTGGGCCTGGTCGGTCTCGAGCCGGATCCCGCAGCTGTGGGAATCGCACCACTCCGAGAACGCCGTGGAAATCCTGGCCGACGGCCGCAAGGTCCCCAAGCGCCAGACGAACAACATCACCGGCGTCGACGACCGCGAACTCGACGGCCTGATCGACCGCTTCCGCGTCGCGACCGAGGAGGACGAGATGGTCCGGCTCTCGCACGCCATGCAGCGCCGCATCCATGACCTGGCGGACTTCATCCCGGGATTCAAGGTGCCGGGCTACCGCATCGCCCATTGGAACTGGGTGAAGTTCCCCGCGGGCTTCGACGTCCGCGCCGCCGAGGATCCCGGTCAGTACGGGCTCCTCTGGCTCGACCCGGCCCAACGCGAGACCGACCTGCGGGATTTCCGCGCCGGCAAGACCCGCGGCGCGCCGAAGACCACGGTCGAGGATCGTTGGCGCGCCGAATGACCGCCGTTCTTCCTTCCCCTCCCTCCGCCCCCGACCTAACCTCCGACCCATGTCCGCCGAGCCCCTCCTGAAAGTCCAGGACCTCAGCGTCACCTTCCGCAACGGTGACCGCGAGACCGTCGCCGCCCAAGGGGTGAGCTACGAGCTGGCCGCCGGCGAGGTCCTGGCGGTCGTCGGCGAATCCGGCTCCGGCAAATCGGTCACCGCGCTCGCCCTCACGCGTCTCCTCCCTCCCGCCCCGGGATGCGCGCTCGGCGGTTCCGTGCGCCTGCAAGGCGTCGAGCTGCTCGGCCTGCCTGAGGACCGGCTGGCCAGGATTCGCGGCGGTTCCATCGCCTATATCTTCCAGGAGCCCGGCAGTTCCCTGAATCCCGTCTACACGATCGGCTTCCAGATCGGCGAAGCCATCTCGCTGCACCGGCCGGAGATCAAGGACGTCCGGGCCGAAGTCATCCGCGCCCTCGCCGAAGTCCACATCAACGACCCCGAACGCGTGGCGGACCAGTATCCCCACGAACTTTCCGGCGGCATGCAGCAACGCGCCATGATCGCGATGGCCCTGGCCTGCGACCCGAAGATCCTCGTCGCCGACGAACCGACCACCGCGCTCGACGTCACCATCCAGAAGGAGATCATGGACCTCCTCGCCCGGCTGCGTCGCGAGCGCGGCATGAGCATCGTCCTCATCACGCACAACTTCGGCATCGTCGCGAACTTCGCCGACAAGGTGCAGGTGATGTGGAAGGGCCGCATCGTCGAGAGCGGCCCCGTCGCCCAGGTCATGCGCACGCAGACCCATCCTTACACCAAGGCGCTGATCGCCTGCATCCCGCGGCTCGGCCAGCGCCGCCGCCGGCTCACCTCCCTCTCCGAGGAACTCAATGTCTCCCGATGAGCGACAACCTGCTCGAAGTCAGCGGACTCTCCGTCCACTACCCCGGACGCGCCGCGTGGTTCTTCCAGAAAGCCGCCCCGAAGAAGGCCGTGGATGACATCTCGTTCGTCGTCCCCAAGGGCAAGACGGTCGGACTCGTCGGCGAATCCGGCTCCGGCAAGACCACGACCGGTCGCGCCATCGTGAAGCTCGCGCCGCTCACCGCCGGCGGCATCCGCTACCAAGGCCAGGACATCGGCACGCTGTCGAACGCCGCCTTCCTTCCCTGGCGCAAGAAGATCCAGATGATCTTCCAGGACCCGTACAACTCGCTCAACCCGCGGGCCGACGTCCTGAGCATCCTGTCCGAGCCGCTCGAGATCCATTTCCCCGCGATGACCCGCGCCGACCGCGAGGCCCGCTGCGCCGAGCTCCTGCGCAGCGTCCAGCTGCCGGCCGAACACCTCCGCCGCCACCCGCACGAATTTTCCGGCGGCCAGCGCCAGCGTATCGGGATCGCCCGCGCCCTCGCCGTGCAGCCCGAACTCATCATCTGCGACGAGCCCGTCTCCGCCCTCGACGTCTCCGTCCAGGCCGAAGTCGTGAACCTGCTCCAGGACCTCCAGGAACAGTTCGGGCTCACCTACCTCTTCATCGCCCACGACCTCGCCGTCGTCGAGCACGTCAGCGACCACATCCTCGTGATGTCCAAGGGCAGGATCGTCGAACAAGGCACGCCCGCGCAGATCCTCGGCGACCCCAAGGAAGCCTACACGAAGACGCTGCTGGCCGCGGTGCCCCGGTTCTGATGTCCGCGGACGCCCAGTCGAAGCTCGACGGCACGACGCGCGGGCTCGGCCTGCTGCTCGTGGGCATGGCCGCCTTCGCGACCTGGGACCAGTGGGCGATCTGGAGCACCAAGGACGACTACGGTTTCGGCTACCTCGTGCCCTTCTTCTCGGCCTACGTCCTCTGGGACCGCTGGGACGAACTTCGGGCGCTGCTGACCGGCGAACGCTCCCACGTCTCCGCGCCGGCCTCACGCGCCGGCCTGCTCTCCGTCCAGCTGCTCGCCTTCCTCGCCGTCGCCTGCTTCGGACTCGGCGCGGCGGCGCGGGCCGTCTTCGGCACCGGCGTCGGCCCGACCTTGGCCATCGCCTTCGGCCTGACCGGCGCCGCGCTCTCGTTCGGTTACCTCTCCGCCCGCGGTCCGCAGGATTCGCCGGCGACCGCCGCCACGCGTTGGCGCGCCGTAGGGCTGCTCGTCTTCCCGGCCGGCGTGTGGCTGATCTCCGGCCCGTTCCTCTATCTCGTCGACAACCAGATCAAAGGCGCGCTGCTCACGAACGTCACCGAAATCGTCTCCGGCCTATTGCGCGCGAGCGGGCACGTCATCCGCGTGAACGGCAATACCATCGTATTCCCGAACGGCGACGCCGTCGGCGTGGCGGAAGCCTGCTCCGGCATCCGTTCGCTGTCGGCCTGCGTCTTCGCCGGCGCCTTCCTCGGGGCGGTCTTCCTCGAGGGAGAATTTCCCGGCGCGCTCCTGCGACGGATCTCGCTCATCGCGCTGGCCGGCTTCACCGCGATCCTGCTGAACATCGGCCGGAACGCCTTCCTCACCTTCCACGCCCTGGAGCATGGCTCGAAATCGCTCGACCGCGATCTCGCCGGGATCGAGCACGGCCAGGCCGGCTTCTCGTCCCTGGGCTCCGTGCATGACCTCGCCGGCAACGTCGCCATGGTCGCCGCCCTGTTGCTGCTCGTGGCCTTCGTGCCGCTCCTCAACCGGCTCGGCCGGCCCCGGACTCCCCCTTCCGAAGCATGAAGATCCTTTTCGTGACCCCTGAACTCGCGCCTTGGTCCAAGGCCGGCGGACTCGGCGACGCCACCGTCGCGCTGGGCAAGGCCTTGGCCGCCCTCGGCCACGACGTCCGCGCCGTCACGCCGCTCTACGGCTCGGTCCCGGGTCGCGAGCAGATGGGGACGCTCATCGAAACCCTCAAGGTCGGCGTCGGCGACGATCCGCGCCGGGCGGCCTGCCGCGTGCGCACCCTCGCGGTCTCGCCGCGCTTCGAGGCCTGGTTCATCGAGCACGAAGATTTCTACGGCGCCCGGGAGATCTACCCCGCGCGCGAAGACGCCGGCGAGCGCGCGGCCTTCTTCGGCCGGGCCGGACTCGACGCCTGCCTCGCGACCAGCTGGATCCCGGACGTCGTCCATTGCCATGACTGGACCGCCGGCCTCGTGCCCGTGCTGCTCAACACCACGCTCAAGCCCACCGCCCTCGGCGGCGCCCGCACGGTCATCTCCATCCACAACCTGCAGCACCAAGGCCTGCATCCTCGGCGCCTCATGGCCTACCTCGGCCTGCCGGAATCCCTCTGGAGCCCGCTGGAACTCGAGTGCCTCGGCGGCGTCAACTTCCTCAAGGGCGGCATCCTGCACGCCGGCAAGGTCATCACCGTCAGCCCGACGTACGCGCAGGAGATCCTCACGCCCGCCTTCGGCTACGGACTCGACGAAGTCGTGCGCCGCCGAGCCGGCGCCCTCAGCGGCATCCTCAACGGCGTCGACCGCGACGAGTGGGATCCCGCGACCGACAAGCATCTCGCGCAGTCGTTCTCGGCGGCCAAGCCGGCCGGCAAGGCCGATTGCAAGGCCGCGCTCCTGCGCGAGCTCGGCCTGCCGACGGACGACGCGCTTCCGCTCGTGGGCGTGATCTCGCGCCTGTGGGAGCAGAAAGGCCTCGACCTCGCCGCGGGCGTGCTCCCGCGCTTCCTGCGCGAACAGAAGCTGCGCTTCGTGCTGCTCGGCAGCGGCGACGCCGCGCTTGAGAACGAGTATCGCCGGCTCGCGGCGGATTTCCCGCGCCACTGCGCCGTCCGCATCGGCTACGACAACGGACTCTCGCATCGCATCGAAGCCGGCAGCGACTTCTTCCTGATGCCGAGCCGCTTCGAACCTTGCGGGCTCAACCAGATGTATTCGATGGCCTACGGCACCCTGCCGATCGTGCGCGCGACCGGCGGCCTCGCCGACACCGTCGCCGGATGGGACGGCAAAGAAGGAGGCACCGGCATCGTCTTCGAGCATGCCGATCACGGCGGCATCACCTGGGCCTTGGAGCGGGCGCTCGAACTTTACGCCCGCCCAAAGGCCTTCAAAGCGCTCCGTAAGCAGGCCATGAAACAGGATTTCAGCTGGGCGAAGGCCGCGGAAGCGCATCTCGCGGTCTATCAGTCGGCCTGAGCTCAGAATCGCACAGCCGCTTCAGCCTAAAAAAAGACAGATTTCGTCTGCGTTGCCGAAAAACCACCTTAAAAGGTCAATTTCCTGTGCCAATGGCACGGTAAAAGGCTTTGGCACGGGGTGAGCATTAGGGGTGGTGCCATGAAGCACATCACCGCCCTCACCCTCACCACCCTCCTCGCCGCGACCGGTCTTGCCCAGACCGCCGCCGCAGCCGCCCCCGCTCCGGTCGCCCTCGACCTGACGGCCGGCTACGACAGCGAGTACATCTACCGCGGCCTCTGGTTCTCCAACCAGAACGCCTGGTATAACCTCGGCGCTTCCAAGAAGCTGTCCGATACGACCACGGTCAACGCCTTGGCGTACTACACCTCGAGCAACGATCGTCGCTCCCTCTACCAGGAGCTCGACCTCGGCGCCTCGCTCGCCTACGACGCCGGTTTCGCCACGCTGACCGCCGGTTACACGCACTTCTTCTTCTTCAACGGTTACCTCGGCGGCGGCGACGGCCAGACCTTCGCCTCCGAAGTCTTCGTCAGCGCAGCCAAGACCATCGCCAGCGTCAACGTCACGGCCACCTATGCCTATGACCTCTACATCGATGCCGGTTACGCCGAACTCGCCCTGGACAAGACCTTCGCCATCAGCGACTCGACCTCCCTCGTCCTGAAGGCCGCCTCCGGTTACAGCATCGGCGGCTACTACACCCTGTTCAACCCCGGCCAGTCCGCGGGCGGAAACGGTCAGAACATCGGCGGAGAAAGCGTCTGGACGCACGTCACTCTGACGGCCTCGCTCCCGATTGCGCTCTCCAAGTCCGCCACCCTGACGCCCTACGTCGCCTACAACATCTCCGGCGCCGGCCGCGAAGAATCCAACATCGGCGCCACGGGCCTCGGCTCGGGCGGTGATGACACGGTGTTCTTCGGCGCCTCGATCAAGGCCGTCTTCTAAGGACCTGAGCCGGGTGGTCTTCGGACCGCCCGGCCTTCCTTGGACTGAACCATTCCCCGGCCTGGAACCGTTTCAGAACCGGGAGATTGCAGCATAGCAAAAGGGGTGCTTTCCGGGAGGAAAGCACCCCTTCTTCTTTGTTAGGTTGAAAATCGCCGGAAGAAGGCAATGT
>JACCDL010851705.1_pt1 | contig 13639 bp, 12 predicted proteins | sample 7441931 | NCBI WGS metagenome assembly JACCDL01 (sample SAMN15323437, study PRJNA562643) | freshwater metagenome | isolation source: river surface water | place: USA:Blue River Watershed | collected 2017-08-16 | reverse complement strand
GTCTGGGTGCCGCTCCGCGTCGCATTTCCGGGTGCGGATGTTCCGGTCATTCAAGTGTCGCTCCCTTACCCGACTCAACCTGAAAAAGCGCTCTTGCTCGGCAAAGCTTTAGGCGCGCTTCGAGAAGAGGGCGTGTTGATCATCGGTAGCGGTGGAATGGTCCATAATCTTCACCAGCTTCAATGGAATCAGAAGCACGGAGACCCCTTGCCTTGGGCGCGAGCCTTCACAGAATGGGTTCAGGCGCGTCTTCGCGCGAAAGATGTAGGGTCGATCGTCGACTTCGAAGCAGAGGCTCCCTTTGCAAACCTGGCGCATCCGACGACTGAACATTTCTTCCCCATCTTCATTACGCTCGGGGCAAGTCTGCCCGGAGATGAGCTCGATTGGATTCACGAGGGGTACGAATACGGGACTCTCTCGATGGACTGCTTCGCACTTCGCAGCTAAGTCATCCGCAACTTTCCCTTGACCAGATTCACCTCCCTGAGGGAATTCCTCGGCCGGGGGAAATATGGGGAAAAAAGGGGATTTGGGGAAATCCGTTTTTTTGGTCCTGGGAGTGCTCTGGGGATTGGCGACTGCTGCTCATGCCGGCGCTTCCGACACCGGGCGGATGGAAGTGCGAGGCCGCGCGTACAGTGCAACCGAGTGTCGCTACTATCACTCGAGCCGCGGCGATTTTCTTTTCCGCTACGCACCCAGCGACGTCTGGTCGAAAGACGTCGTGCGGGTCGAGCTGGTTTATCGCTTCCGCGACACTTTCAACGGAGTGAAGGAAACGCAGCCGACTCGTATGGAGATGAGGCGCGGAAGCCGAGGTCCATTCGAGTTCGATTTGACCGACGTTCAGGTGGATCTGCGAGGCGAGAGTCGTTTCACCGCACTTCGCTTCTTTCTCGAGCTTGAGCTTCGCGATGGAAGTCGCGTGACTGACCGCGGAGGCGCCTTTGGGCAAGGCTTCGAGGTCGCTGTGCCAGAGCGGGCGTGTTCGCGAGGCCCGTTTCAAGTCCTTACGCCGGACGCTGTTCCCGGGATTTGAGGGCTGGGCTTTTCTTCAGGCTCTCTGACAAAGTCCGGGCAAAGTCGGTCACGGAGTTCCAGTCCGTGTAGTCAGTGTCTCGCTTCGTGTCGGTGCTTCTCCCTGTGCTTTTCGCTAAGCGTTTCATGAACCAGCGAGTGATCGGGCCGTACTGCGTGTAGCTCAGCGCACCTGCGAAAATTTTCCAATCCCAAGGCTGCCACTGCGTTCGGCGGAAGAAGGTCTCGGCAATTCGCTCTTCCGCTTGCCGAACAGCGGGCCGATCGTCCTGGAGAATGCCCAAGCACACGCTGAAAAATCGGCTCGGCATCAGTGTGAGTAGTTCGCCATGCCGCTTACACCAAGCGCGTAGCGGCCAGGGGTAGCGCGAGTTGTAGACCGGCGCACCGACCAGAATGCCGTCGTAGGAAGCGGGGTGGACCTGTTCGCGAAGCGCTCGCTTCGCTTCGAAAAGGTCCACCCGGTGGCCATCGCCTTCGAGCTGATTGGCAATCACGCCAGCGATTTTTGAAGTGTGGCCGTTGGGGCTTGAGTAAACGATGAGAATCCGAGCCATGATGAACGAAGCATTTTGCAAGTCTGAGTCCTGAGGGCTCTCGATCGTCCTAGCGCATCCTTCGTGTTACCTTTGAGGACACGTGCAAGCGAGGGACCCATGAAAGCGATCCAGACCCATCTTTGCTTGATGTTGGTGTTTTTGGCCGGGCTGCTCACGGTGACGCCGTCACAGGCGGGTAAAAAAAGCTTGCCCGCGCCTCAGGAAAGTCCAGTTCCTGTCGAGCAGCCTCCCAGCCGGTTGCTTCGATTCGGTGTCGCTCAGCGCCTCACTTTTCGTGAAAATCAGGGCGGACCGAATCTGTCTTGGATGCCGACTTGGGAGCCGGAATTGCCGCTGGGCCTCGACTGGATGCTTCAGGGCTCGCTGGGCGGAACAGTCATGAGCTCGAATCGGGGAAATTTTCCGGCATTTCGGACTGGAGTTGGGGTCTCCTACCGTGGGATCAGTGACTCGTTTTTTCCAGAATGGATCATCGGAGCAGAAACTTGGTCGCTTCCTGAAGGAGGCGTAGGGTTAGCGTCGGGACTCAATTTTCATCACTCATTCAATTTTAAATCCCTGCCTGTGCTTCGAGCCTTGAGCTCGGCTTACTGGGGGTTTCATTGGGCAGCGATGCCCGATCATCCCGCCTATCAAGTGAATCTAGGCGTGCGCTGGGGAGGCCGCTGAAATGCCGCATTGGATTCAAAAGTTCCTACCGGGGATTTTACTAGGCCTGATGGTTTCAGGCTGCGGGACCGAAATCGTTTTTGATTCTCAGGTGTCGCCCGTCATTCCTTTGGATTTCTCGAATGGCCAAAGCGCAAGCCTCGTTCTCACCGGAGTGACGGCGCCAAGCGGAGTCGCAGTCAGTGGCGGAGATCTGTATTTGGCTTCTAATGCCACGATTCAAAAAGCGTCTCCTCTACCGACGATTTCGGGTTCGCCTTCTCTGACCAACTACCCAAGGACTCTCAGTGGGTATGGGGGCATCACCGCTGCCTCTTCGGGTGCGATGGCTCTTTCGTTTGTGGCAGAAGGGGGCGGCGGATACGTGTTCGGGATGCTGGGGTTTGCTTCGGCTAACGATCTGATGCTGCGTTCAATTCGCTGGTTATCTGCAGCTTCGCCCGGCGCCATTCACCAGCAGTGTGTCTCGGATCGAGATTTTGGCTTGTACGGCGGGGATGCGGGCGACGTGAGCGTCAGTCCAAACGGTTCTGTTTACGCGCTCGCGGATGTCTACGGGCACCGTGTGAGGCTATTGGTTTCGCCGCCAGCAAGCGCGAGTTCGAGTGCGGCGACAACACGGATGCTTGGGCAAACGAGTGGTTCGGTATGCAGTTCAAGTTTAGTCAGCGCGGGAACCCTTCAGAACCCTCAGGGCGTTTGGACCGATGGAACACGAGTCGTCGTTGCCGATACTGGAAATCACCGTGTTCTGATTTGGAACTCCTTTCCTACGAGCGATGGGCAAAGCGCTTCCTTGTGGTTGGGCCAAGCCAGCGCCACATCGAGCTCCGCCGGAAATGGTGCAAGTGGTATGAGTTCCCCGAGCCGCGTTTTCTCGGACGGGACAAGTCTCTTCGTCTCGGACTCGGGGAATCACCGCGTTTTGTTTTGGAAGAAATTTCCGACTCAAAGCGGGCAACCTGCCGACGCGGTTTTAGGACAAGCTGATTTCTCGGGGTCAACTTCAGGCTCCGCAGTGAATCGCTTGAATACACCGAGAGGCCTGACAGTTTCTGATAGGAAGCTTCTTGTCGCTGATTTTGCGAACGACCGAGTTCTCGTCTTTCAGAGTCTTTGAGGAATCCTAGTTCTTTTGTCCTGTGAACATTCCCTTCCAAGTAGGTTTTCCGGAAGAGCGCGTGTCGTGAGCTAAACCCAGCAAGTGAGCTGCGATGAGTGCCCAAAGCGCTTGGGACGCGAGTTCATGAATTTCGTAAACCCACTCCTCACCGTAAAACGCATCGCTGAGTTGCATGAATCCCGTCAGGGCCAAAATGAGAATGGCGCCCCAAATTGCTAGCATCACGGGCGCGGCAAGAGGGGAGTGCCCCTCCGGGCGAGCCAAGGTTTTTTTTGCGACGAGTTTTTTCAGCTCAGCGCGAATGAGGCGCGGGCGCGGAAACATGAGGCTGAGCTTCAGGGCGCGCTTTTCACTTCGCTGTCCTGCGATGGCCCGGATTGCGACCAGTGCGGCCGCTGCATAACCCACCCATTGGTGCGGTTCTTCTCCTTCTTCCAAAATCGCGAGATTCAGTACGCAAGAGGCCGCAAGTGCCCAGTGGGTGAAGCGGACCCAGAGCGGCCAAAGCACGGCCTTTTCGGAAGAAGATTTCATTTCAAATGATGAAAAAAGGGCTGAATCAGCGAACCAGCGACTTAACCGGTTCGCCGGTTTTGGTGTCGTAGTAGGTTTCGACTTTGTTGCCGTTCCGGTTCAGACCGTACATTTCATAGCAGTCGCCGCTCACTTTGAAGATTTTAATCTTCGTGCCTTCGGCTTCAATTTTCGTTTTCAAGGTTTCTGCCGGCATCCACTCGTCTTTGGGGTGCGCGGTGCACTTCACGCCTGCAAAGGCGGGGGCTTGAGAGACGAAAAGGGTGAGTGCTGCGCCGAGAAGGATTCGGTTTGTCATGCGGGGACGCTACACCTTGTAGAATGCGACCGCAACGGCTGTCAGGACGAGAAGCATCGAAATGGCTTGGCGGACGCCCAAGGGTTCGCCGAGCCACCTCCAAGCAAAGCCAATGAACACAATGAGAGTAATGCACTCTTGGAGGATCTTCAGTTGGTAGGCGTTCATCGAGCCGTAACCGAAACGGTTGGCTGGCACTTGAAGAACGTATTCAAACAAAGCGATACCCCAGCTCGCAAGAATGGCAATCCAAAGCGGAGCGCTTTTGAAACGCAGATGGCCATACCAGGCAAATGTCATGAAGAGATTGGAGGCGCAAAGAAGCGCAACGGTTCTGAATAGAACGATTCGATCTGGGGTCATTTCTGTACCTGGCGGATGATGGCCCCGCCCAAGCACTCTTCGCCTTGATAGAGCACTACGCTTTGACCGGGAGTGACAGCGCGCTGGGGCTCAGGGAATCGAACGCTCAGAGTGCCATCTGGAAGGATGCGGGCGAAGCACGGTTGATCGGTTTGGCGGTACCTGACCTTGGCCGAGCATTCGAATTCTTGACCTGGCTCCATCGGTGCAGATCCTGCGACCCAGAAGGGGGCTTCTGCTTGGAGTTCACGGGAATACAGTGCGGGGTGATCGGTGCCACGTTCCACGTAGACAATATTCTTCTCGTGGTCTTTTGCTACCACAAACCAGGGCTCGCCTTGGCCGCCCAGTCCCAGGCCTTTGCGTTGGCCTAAAGTGTAGTAGGCCGAGCCGTGGTGAGTTCCCACTTTCTTTCCGTCTAAATTCCGGAAATCTCCAGGCTGAGCTTGGAGGTACTTCTGGAGGAAAGGGCGGAAATCTCGTTCGCCGATGAAGCAGATTCCGGTGGAGTCTTTCTTTCGTGCCGTAGGGAGCTTCAGTTCTTCGGCGATTCTTCGCACTTCGGGCTTGGGTAAATCGCCAACCGGAAAAAGCGTGCGGGCCAGGGCCGCGCTTTGAGTCATGCAAAGAAAGTAGCTTTGATCTTTGTTTGGATCAGAGCCTTTCAGAAGGCGCGTGATCCCGTCTCTTTCACCTAAGCGGCAGTAGTGGCCCGTTGCCAGGAAGTCGGCGCCCAGTCGAAGTGCTTGGTTCAAGAATACTTTGAATTTGATCTCCCGATTGCACAGCACATCGGGGTTTGGCGTGTAGCCTTTTTTGTACTCTTCCAGGAACTCGCTAAAGACTTGGTCCCAGTACTCCTTCACAAAATCGACTGAGGTGCACGGGATGTCGAGGCGGTCACAAACACGCTGAACGTCTTCCCAGTCCTTGGCGGAGGTGCAGACGCCGTTTTCGTCTTTTTCCTCCCAGTTCTTCATGAACAGGCCTTCGACCTGGTAGCCTTGCCGGACCAAAAGACCCGCCACGACGGATGAGTCGACCCCGCCGGACATTCCGACGACGACGCGGGTTTGATCAGGAGTTTTGGCGGGTTTGGCTGACATTTCGGGCATTTATACACGATGCGTCAACTTTTTGCGAGGGGGTAGGCTAAATCGTGGTAAATGGGTCGGAAAATGACCCAAGACTGGAAAAACAAACCGGATTCCTACTGGCGTGAAAAGCTCACTTCCGAGCAATTTCGGGTAACCCGGCAGCACGGTACCGAGCGCCCTTTCACGGGAGAGTACTGTGAAGCCCACGCACCGGGAACCTACCTTTGCGTGTGTTGCGAGCTTCCACTTTTTGAAGCGGGCCAAAAATTCGAGTCAGGCACGGGTTGGCCATCCTTCACGGTGCCGCTCACGCCCGACTCCATCACCGAAGTGGTGGACCGCAGTCACGGCATGACTCGCACAGAAGTGCGCTGTTCGCGCTGTGATGCTCACTTGGGCCACGTCTTTCCGGATGGGCCTCCGCCCACGGGTCTTCGTTACTGCATCAACTCGGTGGCGCTACGCCATCAGCCCTTATCAGTCGTTGAATAGGAGAGTTCCAAATGAGTCGTCATCGTCGGATCCCGGCTTCGGGAATCAATTTGTTTCAACTCATCTACATCCTGATTCGCGAATACGAGGAAAAGACCGGTAAAAAGGCACTGAACCTTTCTCTGGGAAATCCTGACCTTCTTCCGTTTCAGGAAGTGCGCGAGCTGAAAGCCCGGTTCGCTGGGCTTGAGCGCTACGAGCTTCACACTTACGCCGAAGACAATAACGTGAATCAGTTTGCCGAAGGCATGGTCCGCGCTTTGACAGGAGTCGAAGTCGCTGAGCACGCGCACGTGAAAGCAGTTCCCATTGCCGGGATTAAGACCGCAACCGCTCTTCTTCCCCTTGCTTGCGGGATGCATCTGAAAGACCGAAAGCAGTTTCATGTCGTGACCAATCTTCCCGCGTACGACGTGATGGGGACTTGGACCACGAGCTACTTGGCGTCGAACCGCATCGTCTGGCCGCTTTCGTCGACTGAGGGCATGGCGCTGCGAATGGATCGCTTGGAAGAAGCTTTGAAAAAGGCTCACGTCGAGCGCCCGGATCTGATTTTCGTCATTCGACCGGGAAATCCGGCTTCGGCGGGAGCCAGTCGCGAAGACTGGAAAAAGTTGATCGAGTTCTGCATCGAGCGTGGAACGCGGCTGGTGAACGACGGAGCTTACACGGCGCTGGGCCGTGAAGGCGGGCATGTGCCTCTGTCGCAGGTGGCAAAGGATTACCCCGAACTGGAATGGGCCGAGCTGCTCAGTGTCTCGAAATGTTTCAGCGATCCGGGCGCCCGCTTGGGCGTCATGGTCGGTTCAAAAGAGTTCGTGGAAGATTACATCCTGATCAAAGGGAACACCGATTCAGGACCGAACCCTCACGTCATGGCCGCTTACGGCGAACTCTTCAAAGATACGACGCTCGCGCGCGATCTCTTGAAACGGCTCACTGACATTTATTTGGCGCGGCTTGGGTATCTCGTGCCGAAGTTGAAATCCTTGGGGCTTCAACCGGCTTGCGAGACCACGGCTGGCTTCTTCACTCTTTGGAAAACTCCCGAGACCGCCTGGGGTTACAATTTAGCTGAAGAGGCTCAGAAGCGCGGAATGAGCCGCTCGGAGCTGTTCAATCGTTTGACGATCGATCGCGCCGGGGTGGTGGGCGTCCACTTCCAAGGGCCACCCGAAACGGGCGAGAGCTTCATTCGTTACGCGGTCTGCACGGACGTTCTGAGCCCTGAGTTTCAAAGGAATTTTGAAGCTTCGATGAAACCCTGACTACCGCTTCAGGCAGAGCTGAGGTGGGCCGATACGAAGGGTGACAAGGAGCGCACTTCGTGGACTCATCGCCCGTTCGGCCTTCACGGATCAGTTTAAAATGGAAACTCTGGGGACTTGCGTTGGTTCCCGTAGGGGCGCTCTTCGTTCTGGGGATCTGGTCTTCGCGATCGCTTTCCCAGTTGGAAGTGGCTTTAAGTCGGGCCAACGAAGCGCGCCTCCCCATGGCGGTAGCCTCTTCGCGGATGTTGGTGGGTACTCAAACCTTACGTTTGCGAGTTCGTGAGGTTCAAGATGCCCCGGATTCGGCCGAACGCGTGAGCGCTTGGGACGCAGTTCACCGTGTGGAACAAGAGGTAGAAAAAGCTCGTGAAGAGATGGGTGCGTTACCTCTAGCCGAGGATTCTCGAGAGAATTTCCTCGCGGCGAGCGCTCATTGGGAGAAAGTCCGAGCTGAGTTGAAGACAGGTTTTGATCCCCGGCGTTTTGAGCTGGAGCTTCGAGGGTTCGAGGAGACTTTGCGTGAACTCGATTCCAGACGGCTTGCGCGAGCCCATGAGGACACGCGCCGAATTTCGTCCGAGATGGCGCTGGCACGCTGGGTTTTTGGTTTTCTGGTTTTTGGCTTGGGCGGAATCCTGGGCCTGATGGCGGGCTACTTGAGTTGGAGCTTGCTGAAGGTTCTGAGTGCGGTGCGTGAGAATCTTGGAGATTCGGGAAGAGAAATTGCCCGAGTGAGCTTGAGAATCCTGGATGCGTCCGAACAGCTGGCTTCGGGGTCGACCGAGGCCGCGGCTTCTCTTGAGGAGACTGTTTCCTCGATCACTGAGTTGAACAGCATGGTGGCTCAAAACAGTGAAGACGCTCAGACTGCCGCGAGAATTTCGAAAGAATCTCGGGCGAAAGCGGAAGCGGGTGACGCTCAGATGTCGCAGCTCATTCAAGCGATGGGCGAGATTTCTGAATCCTCGCGCCGCATTGGCGAAATCACGGATGTGATCGAGGACATCGCTTTTCAGACGAATCTCCTAGCTCTGAACGCGGCTGTTGAAGCGGCTCGAGCGGGTGAGCAGGGAAAAGGCTTCGCAGTGGTCGCCGAAGCGGTTCGCTCTCTGGCACATCGATCGGCTGCCTCCGCGAAAGACATTGGTTCTATGATTCAGGAGTCAAAAACTAAAATCGACCGAGGAGTTCAAATCGCCGATCAAGGCGGCGTGGCGCTCCGGTCCATGCTTCAAGCGGTACAAGAAGTTGCGAGCTTGAATGAGCGAATCGCCCTTGCCTCGAGAGAGCAGAACGCGGGGCTCAGTCAAATCTCCAAGGCCATGAATCAACTCGACGCTGCGACTCAGTCGAACTCCATGAGTGCCGAAGAAAGCACCCAAGGCTGTGGTGAACTGATGGACCAAGCGGTTGGCCTCCAAGCGGTAGTCGATCGCTTAGGTGGCTATATGGGCGTTCGGTCGATCAAAAAAGAAGATCTGACGTCGATCAGCGCTCCGCGATCGGTTCCTCGTTCTTCGGTTCCTGAAATCGCCGAAGTAGAAGAAATACCAGAAGAGACTCCTCAGTTAGCAGTGGATGGGGTTGAGACGGATGAAGGGGATGAACTAGAAGAAGGGGATGAATCCGAGGGATCCGCTGCGTCCCCTGAAGAGGGCAAGAGTGAGGCTCCTTCGAGCGCTCCTACAACACCTCGATTGGTCGTTGTCTCTCCGAGTGAACCGGGGCGCGCCCGGGCTCTCATTCCGTTTGACGAGGATGAGGCGGCCGAAGATCTTCCTTCGAGTGAGCCAGTGACTTTGCGTCACGCACCGCTCAAGGCGGCTGCTGGCGCCGAGGAGCTGAGCCGCGGAACGTCCGAAGGCAAGCGCCCCTCAGCTCAGCGCTCGAAGGCAGAGCCGATTAGCCGCTTGCCAGGCGGTCATGGCTCGTTTGAAGGCTTCTAGAGTTTCGAGTCTGTGTCGAGAATCAAGGCGAGCAATTCTTCGCGGGAAAGCGCGTTTTGAGAGCCGGCCGACTGGCCTGCTTTTCCAGCGAGTACCGCCTGAGCTTGAGTGCGCTTGAATGCCTGAAGCTGCAGGATACGCTCTTCGACCGTTTCTCGTGCCACGAGACGATGGATGAGGACCGGGTTTTCTTGTCCGATTCGGTGAGAGCGGTCGGCCGCTTGATCTTCGACGGCCGGGTTCCACCAAGGGTCGAGAATGTAGACGTGATCGGCAGCCGTCAAAGTGAGGCCGGTGCCACCTGCTCCGAGCGAAAGAAGCATGACGGGCGGTCCATCGGTTTTCTGGAATGCTTCAACCACGGCTCCTCGGTCGCCGGTCGATCCGTCGATTCGAAGGAACGTGATACCTGCTGGCTGAAGGACGCTCTCCACCCGGTCCAAAAGGGAGGTCCACTGAGAAAAGACCAAGGAGCGATGTCCGGCTGAAATGGACTGTTGAAGAGATTCGAGAAGGAGTTCGAGCTTGGATGAGCTGCTTTGAGCCAGATCAGAATGTCCGGGGAGCAGGCCTGCGTGGCAGCACGCTTGTCGAAGCCTGAGGAGAGCTTCCAGAGCGCTGAGTGGGTTTTGGCCTTGTCCCAAAGACTCTAAAACCTCTTTCCGGGTCGAGGCCTCCAAGGCGCGATAGACATCTCGTTCGGTTTGCGAAAGTTCAACTTCCAGAACGATTTCGGTTCGAGGTGGAAGGTCGTGAGCGACTTCGCGCTTCAAGCGGCGAAGCAGGAATGGCCTGACCTTCCGATGGAGCTTCGCGGCTGTCTCTGCGTCGCCGCGAGAGATGGGCTGCGACCACTCCTCTTGAAATTCAGTCTTTGAACCCAGAAACCCGGGGTGGAGAAATCGAAAGAGACTCCAGAGGTCTTCCAGGCGATTTTCGATGGGTGTGCCCGAGAGTGCCATGCGAAAGCGGGCTTTAAGTCGGTGTGCGGCTCGGGCCACTTGGCTCTCGGGGTTTCGAATGGTCTGAGCTTCGTCGAGAATCACGGTGTCCCATTCGACCTCGGAAAGCGCGTCCTGATCGAGTCGAAGAATCCCATAAGTGGTGAGAGTCACCGAGTGCAGGTCGGGTTTCAGATTTCTTCCGGCTTGGCGATACACACCGACCGTCAGCGAAGGCCTGAACTTACGAATCTGCGCTTCCCACGCAGAGACGACGCTCGTCGGCGCGACAATGAGCGTTCGCCCCTGAACGACGCAAAGGGCTTGGAGCGTTTTGCCAAGTCCCATGTCATCGGCAAGGCATGCGCCTAAGTCTTGCGATTTCAAGAACTCGAGCCAGCGAACCCCTTCTCGCTGGTACGGGCGAAGGGAAGCGGTGAGGTCCGAGGGGAGCTCGACTTCGGGGAGCTGAGCCGGGCTTTCAAGCCGTGTCCGGAGCTTCTGAAGGGGATCGGGTAAGGGAGTCTGCGTGGTCTCCCAAAGCTCGGAGATTTCAGGTGCGAAACTCTTTGGGAGGTGTCCTTGATGGTCTTCTCGGGCACGAAGGAGTCTTTCCAGCGATTCTCCGTACCGCGATAGCCAATCGACAGGGAGCGGAGAGAAACCACCCTCCAGCAAGGGCACTGCGCTTTCGTTCTCACGCCACGCTCGGAGCACACGCGCCGGATCGGCTGTTTTTCCCGTCTGGGCTTCGGAAGCGTGATCGAAAAAAACTTCCAAGCGTCCGGAGGGGTGCCAGTGAAAGCGAGGCTTGAGCCCGCCCACGCTTCGGAAATGCGAAGTGCCCGAGTCGGAATGCTGGAATTCGCGCGAAAGGATTTGCCCAGCTCGAAGGGCTTCTTGTCCCTGAAGGGTTCGGCGCTGGCGCGGGGATAGCTGGAGCTTCTCCCTGAGCGTCCTTTGGAGGTCTTTTTCTTCAGAAAAATTACGGACGGGAAGCCTTGTCCGGTCGCTGATTTCAAGGCGCGAATCGATGATCTCCCCCAGCTCTCGGCCGTCCTGATCGACATAAACGAGACGAGGAAGAACAGAGAGACTTTCCGGGGTTTCAACTTCGGTCTGAAAAACGAGCTTAGGTCGGCAATCGGTCACGCGCTTGGGCAGGCGCTTGGTTTGGACTTTGACTGGAATTTTGCTCTCAAGCTCTGGAAGGACCTCCATCACGAGGCGATCGGCCTCATTGAACGGAATGATCCAGCCTGACTCTTTGAGTGACTCTCGGGCGAATGCTCCAAGCGGTGGGGCAATCCAGGGATGAAGGAAAGTCTCTTCACCGTTTCTCTGAACACAGAGAGTGTTGGCTAGGATTTGGCGTGACGTTTCTGCTGCGCTTTCGCGGGATAGGCGAAACCCATCCTTGTGGTCGTCGAGTACGAGAGTCTCGCTGATGGGGCGTCGGGAAACCTGGACTGATTGGCCGTTCCATTCCACGCGTGAGGAACCGTCGAGCGCTTTCAGGAGTGCGTGCCAGGTGGTGGTTGAGAGTGCGCCCCAGGCGCGGTCGCCTTGCGAGAGCACCTGATCGGCCGCATAGTCTTCTTGGCTAACAGTCGGTGCAAGCCCTGGGATCCGGCCGCTTTGATGCCCCCCCATTCGGGCAACCAGCGGTTCGCGAAGGGGAGTCTCACCTTGAGGGGTGAGGACCATTCGCTCGAGCGTCAAAAACTCGGATTCCGAGCGGATAGCGTAAACTAGGCGAGCCGTGGGAGCAGACGGAGGAAGGGTTCGGGGCTGGACGCCGCCCGGCGATGAATCGATCGTGGCATTCGCTGCCCTGAGGAAGATTACGCAAGCGGCCACATGGCTGCAGGGTTCGGCCTTTTCCTCGCAATCGCAAAAGGAATCCTCATCCCCAGGCCAGATCTGAACCTTCGCGGCCAGCGGACGCCCTGGAATTCTGACTCGAAGCAGGAACTCCTCGGTCGTCTTTCGTTCGAGCTGGACCTGGCCATCGCGGACCAGGGAAACCCCTTTAGACCAGACCGCAGGAAGGCAGTCTTTCTGAAGGGCGGAAAAGTAGCTTTCTTGCTCGGCCGTGAGCGCCATAGTGGGGCTGTGGTAGCACGTCTCGAGGCACGGTGCTAAGCCTGTCCAAGCGAAGGGCCAAGGTCCCTGAGCGGAGGGTGCTCGATGCGCTTTATTCTCACGGACTTTAGGCCTTTGAATCCGCGGTTCCGAGTTCCTCAAGGGGAGGCTCTGGATTGGCTGGGTGAAGCTCATGAACGCGCGCAACACCAAGCGGCGGGAGAAGAGGTCTCATCTGAATTCGGCTCGAGGCTTCGGCTCTTGCTTCGCCGCTTTGGCTGTTCTCCCGAGAAAATCGGTCATCGAAATTCATGCCTGGAGGATTTCACTCATCGGGACTGGGAGCGAATGCGGCTTTTCTCTCCGCGTGAGTCCGCTGCAGGAGCGCCAATCAGCGAAAGAAATCGCGTCTTTCAGGAGGCAGCTCTCGACGCTTTTCAGCGGTGGTACCCGGAAAAGACGGAAGAGGGGTTGAAGAATTCCCTCGAAGCGGAGCGGGCTCCCTCCGAACTGATTCATGTGACTTGCACTGGGTATCTGGCACCATCGGCAGCCCAGCTTTGTGCATCTCAGCGCGGCTGGTTGGAAGAGACCCGAGTTACTCACGCTTATCACATGGGATGCTACGCTGCGGTTCCAGCGATTCGTTTGGCCACGGCTGCTCTGTCGCTTCCGGGAAGCCTGGGGCATTCCCCGAACGGACGCGTGGACGTGGCACATACCGAATTTTGCACTTTGCATTTTCGTCCGGATCGACACGAGCCCGAACAGCTAGTCGTGCAGTCCCTTTTTGCGGATGGCTTGATTCGGTACTCCGTTGTCCGGGCAGAGGACTTTCCCAGCGACTCAGCCGGGATGGAAGTGCTTGCGATTCGCGAAGAGCAGATTGTTGCGAGCTCTGACTCCATGACCTGGGTTCCTGAAGAGTCAGGAATGGTGATGACGCTAGCACGCGATGTTCCCGAGAAAATCGCGGTCTCCTTGGAGAAGTATCTGGGAAGGCTTTTCGCGCAAGCCGGTCTCGATTTTGCGACCGAGAAAAGTCGGACGGTTTTCGCAGTCCATCCAGGAGGTCCCAGGATCATTGACGGGGTTTTGGGAACTCTGGGCTTAGAAGAAGCGCAGGTCAAGTGGAGCCGAAAAGTGCTCTTTGAGCGTGGAAATCTATCGTCCGCAACGCTTCCCCATATTTGGTGGGAGATTCTACAAGACGAGTCGG
>JACCDL010411799.1_pt1 | contig 13639 bp, 4 predicted proteins | sample 7441931 | NCBI WGS metagenome assembly JACCDL01 (sample SAMN15323437, study PRJNA562643) | freshwater metagenome | isolation source: river surface water | place: USA:Blue River Watershed | collected 2017-08-16 | reverse complement strand
GCAAACTTAGGAACTGGCGGCATGGGCCAGTACGGAACATCTGCAGCGGGAGGTCGAGGATCAACAGGAGTTATCTTGGTCCGATATCTCGCAGCGTCAAAACCAAGTTACACACCCCCAACAAATGCCTATCTCAATGTTGGTATGACTGAAACATTTACAACAAATGTTGCACAAGACAGCGCGACTGCATGGATGACTCGTAATTTCCGCTGGGAGTCAACTACTGCTGGGGCAAATGGAACTTTCTCAACAATCAAACAAGGTACAGGCGCTGCAAATGCAGCATTTAGCTGGGTGCCGAGTGATACCTCTACATCGGGCAATCAATATCTTTATAGAGTTGTAGTTACAGATACAGATCAAGCTGGTCTGACTTATCAAGACACATCTTCTGCAGTCTTCGCCGTTATCAACGGAGCTCTCAGAATGACGGGTACTTCGACATTAATCTCAAAGACAATAAATATTTCGCGTAATGAAACCTTCACCATTAGTTCAGGAACGCCGACATATAGATACACGCTATCTCCGGTTATTCCTGGAGTAACGATTGATACCAGTACCGCAGGCCTTGCGATACTAAAGATCTCGGATACCGCCTCTGTGGGCACCTACCTTGAAACTCTCACAGTTACCGACTCGGTTTCAGCAAGTGTCTCTATTCCAATCACAATCAACATCGCAGCACCTCCCGCCTTACTGGCCGCGGGTGAGGTCGTAAAGAATGGCCAGATGCTCAACCTTGATGCATCAAATCGATGGGGTGTTCTTGGGGTCGATGGCGTCGCAACAAATGCTTTGCCTTGGAACGATATGAGCGGGCGAAAGAATAATGCGGCAACCAATAATGCATCTGCTGTTAATGGGATACTTTGCAAAGCCCCAACCTTCTCGAGTGATTTTGGTGGTTTCTTTACCTTCAATGGAACGGATAATTGTTACTACACACCATATTTGGGTTCACAGTTTACGAGCGCATACACACTTGAGGCATGGATTCGACCATCCTCTGGATCGATTACTAGCGGTCATCAAATCTTGAGTCAGATGTATGACACTGGAGGAGAACAAATTTCGCTTGTCATGGGTTCTCTTGATGTTGGCAACGGAAAAATTTATGTCGGATTCTACAGCGGCAACGGTTGGCGTTATGTAAACGTTGGAATTACTCCAGTTGCAAATACATGGATGCATATTGTTGGTACGTATGACGGTTCAACCCTAAAGACTTATCTGAACGGAACTCTTCTCGGGAGCACCACGTACTCTTTCTATGGAACCATCAACACCAAGGGCTACTTCATTGGCAAGCGTTGGGATGGCAATTATTTCTACACAGGAGCAATTGCTGAGGTCCGCGCCTACAGCCTTGCATTGAGTGACACTCAAGTTGCATCGAACTTCACGGCGACAAAGTATCGTTTTGAAAGCAGTAACCAAGCTATCCTCAAGCCATCACAAAAGTACGGTTCTCTCAATATAGAGACCTTTACTGTTACCTCAGGTGGTGACACTAAAACCATCGCATTTGCAGTGGGAAATGTCCAAGGCATTTCGTGGGATACGAGTTCCACACCAGGGCAGATTAAGTTGAGTGTTCAGGAATCGTTGACCCCTGATACTTACAACGACACCATTACCGTTACTGACAACTTTGGACAGTCGACTACTTTGCCGATCCGTTTCACTGTAACCAAGGCAGATACGATCACGGTATTTGTAGATACTCCAACAGCGCTTAATTACACCGGAAGCCGTGCAAACTTCACCCTGACACTTAAATCCACTGGAGCAGTTGGGCTCGAGCGAAGCTCCACGCTCTCTGCCACCGTTCGATATAAACCTGGCGGAACATCCTGTGCTACAGGCGGATATTGTCGAGTTGGAAATATTGGCCCTGGTGGCGGAATAGTCTTTATCGATACCTCAACGGCAGGCTCCGACGGTCGCATCTATGAGGCCGCGCCACAGAACTGGTCCGGTAGCGATGATCTCTCATCTGTTGCAACGTATTGTTCCAACAATTCATCGTCAATCGGCGCATCGCAGCAGGGAATCGGCTGGGGTGAGACAAATACCAATTTAGCGAAGGCTAGCTGTCTCGGGGGAGCGGTCGGAAAAGTTAATTCATTTAACTTATCTAACACCACTGGATACTCAGATTGGTTTATCCCATCCCGCAATGAGGGTATAGAGCTCGCTAAGTACTCCGCTCAAACCGGACTTCTCAATATTGGAAGCAATTGGTCCGTTGGTAATTCCGGATACTGGTCATCGACCGAATCTAATACGACAACGATGTATTCAATCGGACATGTGGGTGCAACCTTTAACGGGACCTCAAGTATGGTCAAGAGTGATTCAACGAAGAATATGGTCCGACCTGTTCGAGCATTTAGAGCATGTTGGGCGATAGATACCTGTACAGCTCTTTCAACGACTGATACTCCGACCGCAGCCGGCGTTTACTCAATGACGCCATCTGCTCTCACAAATATTACGGATCTCAATGCGAGATATAGCAGTGTGCAATATGCAGCAACCCAATTGACTATCAACCGAATCGCTCAACGCGCTCAAACACTTCCAATAGTTAACCTCCTATACCCAGAGACATTTACCGTCTATGTCGATGGTGGTAACGGAGATGGGGCCGTGACCTATTCAGTAGTCAATGGAACAGCCTCAGGATGCGCTTTCGATTACAAGAAGTTGTATACAACCTCGCTCGGTACTTGTGCGGTAACAGTAGTCAAAGCTGGAGACCGAAATTATCTTCCAGATACTGTGACTGCTGGAATCTACTTCTATGCATTTGTCATGAACCAACCAACACCGGCAGTTGGTAGTGGTCCAAATATCGCTCTGACTGGTGAGACTGCGATTTATCGCAACACCAGCGCACTCCCAACGATCACGGGTCTCTCTGTGAACACCGCTACTCCTGGTGTTACGCAGCTGATTATCTATGGAACTGGATTCGATGACACCATCGCCTCCCGATTTTTTGTGAAGTTCTGGCGGGGCATAGAAGCTTCTGGATTTACGATTAATGGACCAGATACTGAAATCACCGTGACGGTTCCGTTGGGCACCGAAACCGGCAAGGTCATCGTAGAAACGGCAAATGGTCGCGCTATCTCTCCGGGCACGCTCACCATTACTCCGTAAGTTCCACCTCTTGAATAGAGATTGGCGGGTCTTACCCCTACCTTCTAGAATGCTCGTCTAATGAAGCTCCAGATTGCCCAAAGACGTATAGCCCGTGCTCTCGTCACGGTGCTCGCTCTCGGCTTCATCCAAACGGGCTTGAGCGCCACTCCGGCAGTTGCTGCGCCTCCCATTGAGCCAACTATCAGCAGCCTCACCTCACGTCCTACTTCATTGATCGTCAATATGGTCAATACAGGGATCGATGCAAGTTCATGGCGGTGGACGATCTCTCGTCGCTCGGGCGTCTCTTGCGCAAATCCAGTGGGTGAGGGAGTTGTTCAATCAACTTCATCACTCGTCTCATCATTTTCGATTTCCGGTTTAACTGCAGGATGTATTTACTCAGTAAGAGTCGCTGGATTTAATGGCGTTATTGGTGAGTACACCGATGCAGAAGAGTTAGTTGGCGCCTATACAAATGGTCTGACCGCTTTCTATGCCAATGATCCCGAATCCGGAACTGCGATGATTCGTCGACCAATCACCGCAAGCACAACAGGCTACTGCGGTTGGGAAACGGTCACCGCAATTGACCAGAATTGGCAGACTTCGGCGCCAGCTCCAGCTAATCCATCTGGGACATGTAATGCCGATAACTTCACTGTTTACTACATGGGTTATATCAAGGCGCCAGTAACCGGCGATGTCACTTTCAAGAGTCGATCTGATGACAACTTTTATCTCAACATCCAAGGCTCGAACCTCATCGCCGACAACCTCGCGCATGGACCTGCGGCACCAGGGCTTTACGATGCAATTGCAACTATTGCGATGAAAGCGGGCGAGATTTATCGCATTGAAGCGTGGATGCACGAAATCGGAACTGGTGCTGCCGCATACCTTGATTGGCAATATTCTGGACAAGGTCAACAAATAATTCCTAGCCAATGGCTTGCAACCGATCCTTCAGTCTTTGACGGCACCTGTCCCTTAGGACTTGCTGAACGATGCGCTGCAGGATCTGCGCAAGAGATTAAACAGGCAACCGGTATCAATATGAACGGTCAATACTGGATTATGGTCAATGGAGTTCCCACTCTGACCTACTGCATCATGGATTCAGCGATGAGCGGTGGCGGTTGGATGATGGCTATGAAAGGCCGAAAAACATCATCGGGTTTTGGATACTCATCTGCATTCTGGACTAACAACTCTCTGACTGGTGAGACCTATCCCGAGCGTTGGCAGGCCAACAACTCCAATCGCGATATCGATGCTAAATACGGTGTTTTCGTTCATAACCGTGGAAACCAAATCATGGCTCTCTTTCCTGAGCAGACTACCTATGCAGGTGGTGCCACTAATGCGCTCAATACGACTTATGGATTCTCTTGGATAGAAACCACAACCGCTGGGCGCCAGTGGACCTCCTCGGATGGCGGTTCTTGGAATACAAATTTATCGGGATCAGGTGGTCCAAACGGTTCTTCTTGTGTGACCACTGCAACGACTTTAACTAATCTCTTCACGAACTCACACCGATGCGCATTTAGAAAAGTTAGCTCAACTTATTCTGCAAGCGAATCTCCATACTCTGCGATTGGTAATGGTCTGTTTTTTAGTCAGAGCGGCGTTCGATTCTTTGGAATCAACTATGGTTCAGCAACATCAGGAAACATGGCGCTGGCACGTTGGGGATTTGGCTGGAACGAGAACTCCGAAACTGATGAGACTTCAAATGATGGGTCTGCAGGTATCGGCCTTGCTTATTTGTCCTACACAGTCCAGACGGGTTCTATAAACGGCTGCTGTTCAAGTCAGAATGGTATTTCAGGAACAAACCCAAGTGCACGAAATATTCCATTTGAGATGTATATCCGTAACACTGTAACTGCATCTGTTTCAGCTCTCAATATGCGCGTCTCTTCAAAGCGCACCTCGAGCCAAACCAGCGGGTCTAACGTCTCGGTTACCGGTACTAACGGCTCAAATACATTCCGCTTAAGCCCTGTGATCGACGGTTTGACTATCGATTCATCAACGGGAGTGATTTCGGTTTCAGATGGTGTTCCTGTTGGAACCTACACACAGTCAGTCTCCGTGATTGATACCAATGGTGTTTCTGGAAGTAGATCTATCACTATTCAAGTTGTTGCTGACTCATTTGAAACCGACACTGCGATGAATTTCACCGGGATCAACACATTGACAACTGCAAGCACAATTCCGGTGCTTACAGGAAATCAGACATGGGAAGCATGGGTTCGCCCTGGAACAGAGTGTTCATCTACTCAAAAGACAATTATCGGTTCAGATAACTTTGTAATTCTCTGCATTAGTGGATATTGGTATGTCAGCTTCAGAACAAATGCTGGATGGAACTCTTTCCAAACTTCACAAAACATCAACTACAACTCGTGGACACACATAGCAGTTGTGCGCAGCGGAAATACTGTAACTACCTTTATCAATGAAGCACAGACACGATTCTGGAATGGTTCCGCATGGGCAGATTCGTGGGATGTAGCAAACCTCTATAGCGCTGATTCTTCTTATTTCGTTGGTGGTTATGGTGCAGGGCAATATTTCGTAGGTCAGATTGATGAGGTAAAGATTTGGAGCGAGGCGCGTACGCAAAGCCAAATCATCGAAGGTATGTATGCTGCCCCGAACATGACGAGCGCAAATCTCCTTGCATATTGGGACTTTAATGAGGGATCAGGAACTTCTGCTATTTCTCGCGCGCCACGATCTGATTCTCGATATAACTTAACTCCACAGAGCACGCAATGGACGCCAATTGCTTCGACAACCACCTCTGGCCCATACACACTTGTGACTATTCCGCGCACTCTTATCTCACGAACCCCTGGATGGCGAGTTCCTGATTCGGTCACCGCGGCAACTGTCTTGCTTGTTGGTGGAGGAGGCGGTGGTGCTGGCTCATTCACAACTCGAATTCAAGATGCTGCTGGTGCCGGCGGTGCCGGCGGTGTGTATTTCGCCAGATCTGTTCCCTTAGATCCTCGAAGTTATGTCTCCCTTAAAGTTGGAGCAGCCGGTGCTGGTGGTGTGCCGACAGATGTTCGTGCAAATGCGCGCGGCTATCGAGGGGTTACTACTTCATTTGATTCACTGACCGCAGGTGGCGGTGGTGCAGGCGGATACTTTGATGCAACCAACCAAGATGGTTTACCAGGAACAGCTGGCGGCGCCGGCGGTGGTGCCAGCAACTATTGGGAAGCATCCTTAGGCGGAGATCCCGGAACGAGCAGTTCTGCAACTGTGAATGGCAAACTTTTTTCATCGAGTGCGACTGCAGGTGCGGGTGCTGTCTGGAACGGCAGCGCTGGACATACGGGTGGTGGTGCAGGGGGAGCCGCGACCCCAACTACTCGCGGACCAGGAGTTGCATCGGCAATCACCGGTGAAACTGTTACATATGGCCTTGGCGGCGGCGCATTTGGAATCTCTGGTTGGAGCTTTAACCAGACCACATCATTTGGCAATGGTGGTGATGCCAATTACAACAACTCCACCGGCGGTGGACAAGGTGGAGGCGGCCTCATCATCATTCGCTACATCACGCGTTTAAAACCTGTATTTACCCAACCAACAAATACAACTATTAATCTTGGCATGACAGAAAGTTTCACCACCAATGTGGCTCAAGATAGTCAGACGGTTGGATTGACTCGAACTTTCCGTTGGGAATCGACAACTGGTGGCAGCGCCGGAAACTACACATCCATTAAAACCGGTACAGGTGCTTCTAATGCATCATTCTCATGGGTTCCCCCCGATACCTCTACCTCAGGAAGTAATTTCCTCTTCCGCGTTGTGGTGACGGACTCAGATTCCGATGGTCTATTTATTGTCGAGACTTCAACCTCAGTCTTTGCGGTGATCAATGGAACGTTAAGGCTGACAGGTAAGAGCTCGTTATCAAAAACAGTCAATATCAATAAGAGCGAGACCTTTACTCTCACCGGGGGCACGCCAACCTATAGATACACATTGCTTCCAGATGCGCCCAATTTCTGGCTAGATACTTCAACGGCAGGTTCACCTGCGATCCGTTTCTTAGATACGGCAACGGTGGGTACCTATTATGAAACCCTCACCGTGACAGATTCGCTCTCGGTATCCGTTTCTATTCCGCTCACAATTACAGTCAACCCACCACCATCATTTTCGGCAAACTCGACATTAGTCGATTCAGGCACCGTCCTTTATCTTGATGCTGGCAACACATCAAGTTATTCACGAACTGGGACAACGTGGCTGGATATGTCGGGTCGGGCAAATCACACGAGCCTTGTGCAGAACATGGGCTCAACCGCGATTTACTTAGATGGGTCGACTCGCTCATCTGCCAAGGTGAGCAATAACTACACCTGCGTTTCGCCGGTATTTGATTCCAGTAATTTAGGCAGCTTTGAATTCACTGACACAACTCAATGCATCTACGTTCCAACAGTTCTTCCTGCAACAACTGTTGCGGCACCTGTCTATACCTTTGAAACGTGGGTCAAGCGAAACGGTGATCAAGCTGCCTGGGAAGCGATTGCGTGTACACCATACCGAAATGACTACGATCAAATTCCGATCTGTCTCATGTGGCAAGGAACAAACACTCTCGCAGCGGGTATTTTCAATGGCACCAATAATGGTTGGTTTGTGACAAATACTTATACCGTTCCCAATCAGACTTGGGTTCACGTTGCTGTCACGTACAACGGCAGCAATAGCCTCTCCATGTATATCGATGACATCGTTCAGCCATACACCCCGACAACGACAATCACGGTCACATGGAATCGCGCCAAGATGAATGCTGGTCTCTTGATTGGTCGTAAGTGGGATGACACCTGGACTTACACCGGAAATATTGCAATGGCTCGTCTTTACAATCGGGTCCTTACCCAGGCCGAGATTGCACAGAACTTCAACGCAACAAAGGGTCGCTTCCTTGGCACTCAAAATAAGATGAGCCAGAAAGGTAAGTACGGTACAACTGTTACCGATACCTACACCGTCACCGCTGGCTCTGAGACAATTACCTCAACCTTTACCTCAAACGCTATCAGCGGCTTGATTTGGGATACCTCAACTGCGCGATCACTCCGTCTTCAATTGCAGGAGTCTCTGACTGCGAATACCTATAACGACACGATTACTGTTACTGATGTTTACGGAGCATCCACAAATATTCCAATCAGAATTGTTGTTGATAAGGCAGATACCCTGACCGTCTTTATTGATACACCAACTGCACTTAACTTCACAGGGGCTACATCTATCTTCGATACCAATGTCAGGGTTAATGGATTGGTATCGGGGGATACGGGAACTGCGGTTTCTAGAATTACATATAAACCTGGCGCCAGATCATGTGCCCTAGGTGGAACGTGCGCTGTGGGTGATATCGGTCCGGGCGGTGGAATTGTCTTTATAACGCCAACTACGAGTGGAAACACCACGGGTAGATTCTTTGAAGCGGCACCATTTAACTGGGCTGGAACAGATGATCTATCAACGACGACTACATACTGCTCGAACTCAAATCTCAACGTGACTGGTACTAGCACACTCATCGGATGGGGAGAGACCAATACTCGTTTAGCAGTCAATCAGTGCCTCGGAGGAGCGGTTGCGCTTGTTAACAACTTCAATTCGCTCAATAACACCGGCTATAGCAATTGGTTTATTCCAAGCACAAATGAAATCAAGGAACTTGCAAAAGTCCGCAATGAGACTGGACTCATTAAGCTCGGAGCGCAATGGAGTATTGGTCGCTACGGATACTGGACTTCAACGCAAGCAGATGCAACGACCATGGAGAGTTTGGTAACGTCTACGTGGACCACGGGCGGCACAAATAAGGGCGACTCAGTAAACAACATGGTTCGTCCGGTTCGGATGTTTACACCCTGTAACAACGTCGATAGTTGTACTTCGCTCAGCAGCACCTCTAAACCGACTTTTGCTGGTCAATATTTGATCACTCCTGAGACATTGACTATCTCAGTTGGAAATATTTCTAACTATGTTGCAGTGACTTATCAATCAACTCTTCTCACCATTAATCGAGTTGCACAAACAGCGCAACAGATTCCAACCTATAACCCACGATTCCCAGAGACCTTTACCATCTATGTTGGTGGCGGCAGTGGAACAGGTGCTCTCACATACACCGTTATTTCAGGTGGAACTGCGTCAGGGTGCGCTCTTGACTATAAGAAGCTTTCATCATCTTCTGAAGGAACGTGTAACGTCCAAGTTGTAAGAGCCGGCGACCGAAATTATCTTCCTGATACCGCCACTGCATATGTAAATTACTACGTCTTCGTCTTGAACCAGCCTGCGCCAGCAGTTGGTAGCGGTACCACTATCGCCTTGACTGGAGAGACCGCGATTTATCGCAATACCAATGCCCTTCCTACGATCTCTGCAGTCACAACCTCAGGGGGACTAGTCACAATCACTGGAACCGGCTTCGGTAGCGCCTTCAACACCGCCACAATAGTTAAGTTCTGGTTTGGCGTTGAGGCCGAATTGCGCGCCAATAATTCAGGCAATTACGTTGTAAATGACACCACGATCTATATTTACTCGGTTCCGGCTGGTGCATCTACAGGTAGGATTACCGTCGAAACCGCATTTGGAAGAGCTAGGTCTTCTACAGACTGGGTAGCACCGTAAGGAGGGCCATGAGTTACTTTAACGGCCCCGCCGACCCAGAAGATTTTGAGGATGGCTACTCAGAAGAGCCAACGCTCTCTCGCTCGAAACGCGCGAAGATCAATGCCGGCATCTTTCTCTTAATAGCAGGATTACTAGGAACAACCTTCGCTGCAAATATCTCTCTGCAGAGCGGTCCAAAGAAAGAATTTGGTCAGGGAATCTTCCAAATTAAGGCATGTGATCAGTGGGTGGGTGTCGGTCTTGATTCAGGTGATGCCCAACTCAATCCTTATGTAGTCAATGTTCGTTTGATCGGTCTCGATCCTCGACTCTGTAAGGGCACAATCTTCAGAATTAAATTCTTCCCCACTGGAAGCACGACTCCGCTCAGCCTTTACCAAGGAGCGGGGCCACTCAATACGGCGGCTGATTCAGTCACCGCGAATATGCTGGTTACTAGAATCACCAATTCCAACTACACCGGAACCACTTTTTCTCAATACAACACCTGGGCATATAGCGCTGTCACCATGATTGATCCTCAGGGTCGCGACATTGGATATATCGATGATTATCAGTCAATTGACTACAGCCGCACGACCGGTGAATACACAATCTTCTTTACCTACCCAAAGATGCTCGCCGCTCAAGTAACTCGCATCACTATTGAAACCGCCAAGTATTAATCGCTAGAATCTGAGGCATGAAGAAGCTACAGAATTTCATCAACGGCCAGTCAGTAGATTCAAAGTCAGGCGAGACCACATCTCTCATCAACCCTGCAACTGGACAACCATTTGCCACCGCGCCTATCTCAAATGCAGCAGATGTTGATGCAGCCATGAAGGCAGCAAGTGATGCATTCGTTGATTGGCGTGACTCAACACCTTCTGAGCGTCAGCGCGCGCTCTTGAAGATTGCCGATGCTATTGAAGCTCGCGCAGATGAATTTGTAGCAATCGAATCAGAAAACTGTGGAAAGCCACTAGGTCTGACCGCATCTGAAGAAGTTCCACCGATGGTGGATCAGATCCGCTTCTTTGCCGGCGCTGCACGTAATCTTGAAGGAAAGTCAGCTGGCGAATATATGCGCGGAATGACATCTTTCATTCGTCGCGAGCCAGTGGGCGTCTGCGCACAGGTCACTACATGGAACTACCCAATGATGATGGCAGTCTGGAAATGGGCGCCGGCGATTGCGGCAGGTAACACTGTTGTTCTAAAGCCAAGTGATACAACTCCAGCATCAACGGTCTTTATGGCGCAAGTAATGTCTGAGTTCTTACCTAATGGCGTCATTAACGTCGTCACTGGCGAGCGTGCTACAGGTGCGCTCCTTGTTGACCACAAGACTCCAGCGATGGTCTCCATTACAGGTTCAGTAGGAGCAGGTATGGCTGTGGCAGGTGCTGCTGCAAAATCACTCAAGCGTGTTCACCTCGAACTCGGTGGCAAGGCGCCAGTAGTGGTCTTTAACGATGCTGACCTAGCAGCTGCGGCTGAGGGAATTGCAATCGCCGGATTCTTCAACGCAGGGCAAGATTGCACCGCCGCTACTCGCGTCTTGGTGCAAGAGGGCGTCTATGAAGAGATGGTGAAGTTGCTCGCAGATCAAGCAACCAATCAGATTGCGATGGGAATGCCGGATCAGGATGTCTTGGTCGGCCCTGTCAACAATGCCAACCAATTCGAGCGGGTCTCTGGCTTTATCTCACGCGTGCCATCCCACGCTCGCGTAGTAGCAGGTGGCCAGCCAACTGGAATCCCTGGCTACTTCATCGCACCTACCGTTATCGCCGACCTCAATCAGAGCGATGAGCTGATCCAATCTGAGATCTTCGGCCCAGTCATCACTATTCAGAAGTTTAAGGATGAGGCGCAAGCGGTCGAGATGGCCAATGGCGTCGATTATGGATTGGCCTCATCAGTCTGGACAAAGGATCATGGCCGTGCGATGAGAATGGCGAAGGCCTTTGACTTCGGCTGCGTATGGATCAACACCCATATCCCGCTTGTGGCGGAGATGCCACACGGTGGATATAAGCGCAGCGGCTACGGCAAAGACCTCTCCAGCTACGGCTTTGAGGATTACACCCGTATCAAGCATGTGATGAGCAATATCAACGCCTAAATCGCTCCGGCGAAACCTCATTTTAAGTTTGGCCTACGGGCCAATGGGTTACATAATGAGCCCTGCAAAACCGTCCCTTGTACCGGCTAGATAAACCAAGCGCTCGCTTGCCTTATCGATTAACAAAAGGAGCCCATTGATGGCTAAGAAACCTCTATCACCAGAAGCACGTTCAATTCTTAATTCACGTATTTCACGTCGTACAGTCTTTGCTGGCGTCGGCGCAGTAGCAGGTGCATCAGCGCTCGCTTCTTGTGGTTCAGGCGGATCTGATCCCGCTAAGCAAGTTCGTTGGGCTAACTGGACTCTCTACTTAGATGTGGATGAGTCAGGTAAGAAGTACCCATCTCTTGAAGCATTTGAAAAAGAATTTGGTCTCGATGCAATTTACTCAGAAGATATCAACGACAACGATGAGTTCTTCGGCAAGGTACAGGGTCAGCTCAAGCTTGGTGAGGACATCGGTTACGACGTAATCACACCAACAGACTGGATGGCAGCACGCTTCATCCGTCTCGGTTACACACAGAAGTTTGACAAGGCAAATATTCCAAATGCGAAGAACATTCTTGATTCACTCGCATCACCATCATTTGATCCAAACCGCGATAGCTCACTTACATATCAGAGCATCATGGCAGGACTCGGATGGAACACAGCTGTTAATCCAAAGGGCATGAAGTCAGTCGATGATCTCTGGACTCCACAGAACAAGGGAAAGATTATTGTTCTCTCTGAAATGCGCGACACCATCGGCGTCATCTTGCTCTCGCAGGGTGTAGATATCACTACAGTCACTGAAGATCAGTTTATGAATGCAGTTGACTTCCTTGAGAAGAAGATTGCAGATGGCTGGATTCGTGGCGTTAAGGGCAATGAGTACAAGGAAGATCTCATCTCAGGCGATGCAACCGCAGTAATTGCATGGGCTGGTGACTTGTTCCAGCTTTCAAATGAGAATGAAGGCAAGTTTGACTTCGCAATTCCAGAGTCAGGCGGAACCATCTCAGGCGATAACTTCCTCATCCCGTCAACAGCATCTGCTGAGGGTAAGAAGAACGCTGAAACCCTTATCAACTACTACTACGACCCAGCTGTTGCAGCTGAGGTAGCGGCATACGTGAACTACGTAACCCCAGTAAAGGGTGCGCAAGAGGAGATGGCTAAGTTCGATCCAGAGCTTGCAAAATCTGAGTACATCTTCCCAACTGAGAAGACACTCTCACGTCTGAACGTCTTCAAGGCGCTTACACCTGCTGAGGAATCAGCATGGACAGAGGCCTTCCAAAAGGCTGCTGGTAACTAAGTTGTCAGGAATCTCTTCAGCGCGCGGCGATCTCCGCATTGAAAACGTCACAAAGAGTTACGGTGATTTCACTGCAGTTAATGATCTCTCATTAACAATTCCCGAAGGTTCATTCTTTGCACTCCTTGGACCTTCAGGTTGCGGTAAGACCACCACTTTGCGAATGGTCGCCGGCCTTGAAGAGCCAACTGCGGGAAAGATTTCCCTCGGTAATACTGATATCACTTTCACAAAGCCTTACCAGCGTCCGATCAATACCGTCTTCCAGAACTATGCGCTCTTTCCTCATCTCACCATCTTTGAGAACATCGCATTTGGTCTTCGTCGGCGCGGCATTAAAGATGTGAAGGAGCAGGTAG
>JACCDL010134574.1_pt1 | contig 13644 bp, 14 predicted proteins | sample 7441931 | NCBI WGS metagenome assembly JACCDL01 (sample SAMN15323437, study PRJNA562643) | freshwater metagenome | isolation source: river surface water | place: USA:Blue River Watershed | collected 2017-08-16 | reverse complement strand
GGGCGACGGCGATTCGCGAGGAGATCTCCCCTGCCGACTGCCACGCCACGTCCTCATCGGTGAAGCCCATCGCATGCCACGAGGCGACGTACTCGCGAAGCCGATCGACGTGCGCCTCGTTCGATGCTGAGGTGAGCGTGCCACCCTTCACGAAACCACAGTCGATCCCCTCGTCGCGCGCAACGCGACCGACTTCGTCGACGGTGGCGAACATGGCGCGTTGAATGAACTCCATCGCCTCGCGACCGTGCTAGGGCTCCATCTCGTCGGGCGGCATCCGCAGGAACGCCCGACACGAGCCACCGTTGCGACCGCTTCCGCCGAAACCGACGTGGCGTGACTCGACGATGGTGATGCGCAGGTTCGGCTGCAGCGACTTGAGGTAATAGGCGGTCCACAGCCCCGTGTAGCCACCACCGACGATGGCGACGTCTGCCTCGTGGGACCCTTCGAGACGAGGACGCAACGTCGCGGCGTCACCCTCCTGCCACAGCGGAGTTGCGACGGTCATGATGTTCCTACTGCAACGTTGCGGGTTGCTCGCTCATCTCGAGATGCAGTGCGGTGCCGTCGTACGGATGAGCGTTCGCGACGTCCTCGTTCAACTCGACACCGAGACCGGGTTCGGTCGGCGGGACGATGAAGCCCGAGTCGAAGTGAATCGAGGTCTTCACCAACTGTGCGTGGAATCCCTGCCATCCCTGGATGGTCTCCAAGATGAGGAAGTTCGGCGTGCACGTGGCGAGCTGGATGTTCGCTGCTGCAACGACTGGTCCGCAATAGAGGTGCGGGGCGACGACTGCGTGATACACCTCGGCGAGCGCGGCGATCTTCTTCGTCTCGAGGAGTCCACCGGAGCGACCGAGGTCCGGCTGGATGATCGATGCAGCGCCGAGCTTGAGCAACTGATGGAACTCGTACTTCGACGTCAGTCGCTCGCCTGAGGAGATCGGGATGCTGGTCGCACGCGCGACCTTGGCGATCTCTTCCGGGCTGTCCGGCGGGCACGGCTCTTCGAACCACAGCGGGTCGTACTTCTCGAGCTTTCGGGCGAGACGGATCGCACCCGATGCGGTGAACTGACCGTGCGTGCCGAACAAGATGTCGGCGCGATCGCCGATCGCTTCGCGCACCGCGCGCACCATCTTCTCGGAGAGATCCATGAGATGGAGTGCCGGCTGGCGACCGTCGTAGACCGAGTAGCGACCAGCGGGATCGAACTTCACTCCGGTGAACCCACGCTCGACCTCGCGCACGGCTGCTTCGGCCGCGGCATCGGGATCGCTGTACACGGGGTCGTCGGCGTATACGTCGACACCGACCGGTGGATAGAGATAGGTGTAGGCGCGCAACTTGTCGTGCACGCGTCCGCCGAGGAGTTCGTAGACGGGCTTGCCGGTTTCCTTGCCGCAGATGTCCCACATCGCCATCTCGAGACCACTCACGATGCCACCCATCGTGAGGTCGGGTCGCAGCGAATACCCGCGACCGTACGTCTCGCGCCACATCGCCTCGATGTGGAACGGATCGCGACCGACGACGTGGCGTGCAGCCACTTCTTCGGCCATCTTGGCGACCATGTGCGGCGTGAACGTCGCGGTGTAGATCTCGCCGATGCCGGTGATGCCGGTGTCGGTCGTCAACTTCACGAAGATGAAATACCGACCACCGAATCGTGGTGGCGGATTGCCGACCACGAAGGTCTTGACGTCGACGACCTTCATGTCAGAACACGATCACGTTGCGCAGCGCGTCTCCGCGCTTGACGGCGTCGATGGCCTCATTGATGTCTTCGAGCTTGTAGGTCTTCGTCACGAGCTCGTCCAGCTTGACGCGACCCTGCGAGTAGAGATCCACGAGGTTCGGGATGTCGACCTGGATGCGCGCCGAACCCATCTTCGAACCGAGGATGTTCTGGCTGTAGGCAGCCATCGTGCCCGGGTCGATCTCCGACATCACACCGCTTGCGGGCATGCCGACCATCACCATCGAGCCGCCTTTGGCGAGCATGCCGTACGACGAGTCGAAGGCCTGCTTCGCACCGACGGTGACGAACACGTAGTCCGCACCGTGACCACCGGTGATCTCCATCACCTTTGCGGTGACGTCGGTGGTCTTCGAGTTCACGCCGTGAGTGGCGCCGAACTTCTTGGCGGCCTCCACCTTGTTGTCGGCGATGTCGACGGCGATCACGCTGCGCGCGCCGGAGACATGCGCGCCCTGGATCGAGTTGAGGCCCACGCCACCGGTGCCGATGACCACGACATGACTACCGGCCGCAACCTTGGCGGTGTTCGTCACCGCGCCGAAGCCGGTGATCACGCCGCACGCGAGGAGCGACGCACTCGGCGCAGGGATCGAGGTCGGTACCGACACGCACTGTGACTCGTGCACGACGACGTATTCGGCGAAGCCACCCGTGCGCATGCTCTGCACGATCGAGTTGCCCTTGGCGTCCGTGATCGGCGACTTCGCATCGAGTGGGAACTGCGTCGAACACGTGACGGGCATGCCGCGGCTGCAACCGTGGCAGTGACCACAGGAGCGAATGAGCGTGACGACGACGGTGTCGCCGGCCTTCACCGTGGTGACGCCTTGACCGACTCGTTCGACGACGCCGGCGCACTCGTGTCCGAAGATCGCGGGCAACGTGCCGCCCCAGCCGCCGTCGGCATAGGTGATGTCGCTGTGACAGATCGCCACTGCGGCGATCTTGACGCGAACCTCGCCCGGACCCGCATCGGCCAGGTTGACCTCCTCGATCACGAGGGGCTTGCCGAATTCGCGACACACTGCAGCTTTCATCTGTCCACCTTTGCTGTTCGTCGGGCCACGTCGCCCGAATGACCTTTCAAAAACTACTACTTGGCGTAGTCAGGGCTCTCCTCATCGAGGATCGCCATCAACGCGTCCATGTGCAGTCGTGCGACATCGGGATACTCGCGCCACTGGCGAGCGGCATGCGCGGCGACCTCGTCGGGGATGATCGACAGGGGTCGGCCCGTCGACAGCGCGAGTACCTGGACCTCGCTCGCCTTCTCCAAGTAATAGAGCAGATCGAAGGCTTCGGCGACGCTTTGCCCGATGACCATCACGCCGTGATTGCCGAGGAACAACACCTCTTTGTCGGCACCGAACAGCCGGGCGACGCGCTCCCCCTCCTCGGGGTCGAGTGCGAGTCCCGAGTAGTTGCGGTCATAGGCGATCGTGTCGTGGAAACGACACGCGTTCTGATCCACCATCTGGAACTCGTAACCCTCGAGGCACGCAAGCGTGGTCGCGTACTTCATATGCGTGTGCAGGATGCATCGAGCGCGCGGCACGTGGCGATGGATGTGTGAGTGCAACACCCATGCGGTCGGATCTACGCCGAAGGACAGCGAGTCACCGGTTTGACTCGTGTCGACGAGCACGAGATCGCGGGCCCGGATGCGCGAGAAGTGACTACCGACCGGGTTGACGAGGAATCTCTGGCCGTCGTCGGACACCGCCGCACTGAAGTGGTTGGCTACCGCCTCGTGATAACCGAGTCGCGCTGCCCAGCGGAATGCTGCGGCGAGCTCTCGACGAGTTTGCTTGACGACGCCCATCACACCCCCACGTGTTGGATGGGGTCAGGCTATTCCAGTTCTGCGGGGAATCCCGGGGCGCGCAGGTCGGTGCCTGTCGCATCCTCGAGCAGCTTCACCACTTGCGACGACCATGCATCGCCGCCGTAGGCCTCCTTGGCGCGGATGAACGTCTGGTACGTGTGTCCCGCCAAGTCGAGCGGCACGCCGAACTCGCGACCGAATCCCATCGCAAAGCCGAGGTCCTTCAACGCGAGGTCCATCGTGAAGTTGATGTTGTACGAGCCGTTCAAGATGACTTGGCTCTCGGTCTCGTGCACGAAGCTGTTGCCCGACGACTGCTTGATCGCCTCGAAGGCGACGCCGAGGTCGAGACCCGCGCGCTTGGACAACATCAACGCCTCGCCTGCCGCAACGAGATGGATGAAGGCGAGCATGTTGGTGATCACCTTGATGACCGCGGCCTTGCCGAGATCGCCGATGTAGAGCACCGGGTTGCCCATCGCATTCAACGCCTTCTCATGCGCCTTGAACACCTCGGTCTTGCCACCGACGAGCACGGTGATGTCTCCGTGCGCCGCCTTGTGCACGCCACCGGTCACCGGCGACTCGAGCACGTTGACGCCCTTCGATTCGGCGAGTGCGCCGAGTCGCTCGGTCTCGCTCTGGTCGTTCGTGCTCATGTCGACCCACGTGCCACGCGGACTGCGACCAGCAAGCGACTCGATCACGCCGCCAGGTCCAGCGACGACCGTGTCGATCGCGCGCGGCGACGGCAGACAGGTGAACACCGTGTCGGAGGCATCGCACACGCCCTTGATCGACGTGGCGGCCTTCGCGCCCTTGGCGACGAGTCCTTCGACTGCCTTCGGGTCGAGGTCATACACGGTGACCTCGAATCCGTTGCGCACGAGGCTGCCTGCCAAGTACTTGCCGATGTGTCCGAGTCCGATGAATCCGCAACGCATGTGTTCCCCCAAATGTCGTGTGGTTGTAGTCGTGTTAGAGCTGAATCCAGGTGGTCTTCAGGTTGGTGTACCCCTCGATCGAGTGCAACGAGCGGTCGCGACCCGTGCCCGACTGCTTGAAGCCACCGAACGGGGTCGTGATGCTGCTGCGATCGAAGGTGTTCACCCAGACCGTTCCTGCTCGGAGCTGACGCGCGATCTTGTGCGCCTTGCTCACGTCGCGTGTCCACAGTGCGGCGCCGAGGCCGTACTGGGTGTCGTTCGCGATGCGCACGGCTTCTTCTTCGCTCGTGACGCGCACCGAGCCGAGCACCGGTCCGAAGATCTCTTCCTTTTCGATCCTCATGCCGGGCTTCACGTCTTTGAAGATCGTCGGCGGAATGAACACACCGCCGGGCACTGGCTCGACCGGTCGTCCGCCGGTGTGGATCTTTGCACCTTCGGACTCGCCGATCTTGATGTAGTCGTTCACGCGATCGAACTGCGTGCGGTCCACGATCGTGCCCATCGCCGTCGCCGGGTCGTAGGTGTCTCCCGGCATGATCGACTTCGACACTTCGCGCACCTTGTCGAGGAGTTCGTCCTCGACGCGTGCATCCACGATGACGCGGGTTCCCGCGTGACACGTCTGGCCGGCGTTGTAGAACACACCCCACGCGATTGCCGACGCTGCGGCATCGACATCGGGCAGGTCGCCGAGCACGACGTGTGGCGTCTTGCCACCGAGTTCGAGCGACACGGCCTTGGCGTTGCTTTCGGCCGCGTACTTGAGGAAGTACTTGCCGACCTCGGTCGAACCGGTGAAGGCGAGCTTGTTCACGTCCATGTGACGACCGAGTGCACCACCCGCAGTCGGACCGAAGCCCGGCACGACGTTCAACACGCCGTCGGGCAGTCCCGCCTGCGTGGCGAGTTCAGCGAACAGCAGCGCCGACAGCGGCGACTGCTCTGCTGGCTTCAGCACGACCGAGTTTCCGGCGGCAAGCGCGGCGCCGACCTTCCACGAGGTGATGATGAGCGGATAGTTCCACGGCACGACCGCACCGACGACGCCCATCGGCTCACGCTCGATGAGGGCGACGGAGTCACGCGGGATCGGGGCGATCTCGCCGTACAGCTTGTCGATGCACTCGGCGTACCACTGCATGTTGTTGGAGCACGATGCGACGTCGACGTTCAACGAGTCGCTGATCGGCTTGCCGCAGTTCATGGTCTCGAGCAACGCGAGCTCCTCGGCGTGTGCGTTGATCAACTCGACCCAGCGAAGGATCAACTTCTTGCGGTCGAGTGGCGCCATCTCGCGCCAGACTCCGGCCTCGAAGCTCGCCTTGGCGGCGGCAACCGCACGGTTGACGTCCTCTGCGTCGCCTTCCGCGACGTTGGCGATCAACTTGCCGTCACGTGGATTGATCGACTCGAAGGTCTTGCCGCTCGCGGCATCGACGAACTTGCCGTTGATGAACAACTGCGTGCGCTTCACCTTCTGCTCTGCGCGCTTGGTCCACTCTTGTTTGGTTGGCATTGCCATGGTCACTCCACTTCACCGTTGGTCGGGGCGTAGATACCGTACCAACCTCGCCCGCACTACCCAGTCTCCCCCTTGTGCGTTCGTTCGGCTTCTAGGCTTGTCGCACATGACCACGCGCCGACTGCTCGCGATCGCCTCGGTCGAGCGCACCGGCAGCACGTTGCTCTGCAGCATCCTGCGTGCCACCAAGGCGGCCGGGAACCCCATCGAGTACCTGAACATCCAGACCAACAACTTCGCGACGTTCCGCGAGCGACACCACACCCCACGCATCAAGGCGAGCTTCCTGCCGATGGCCCTCGCGCGCAAGGCCACGGGACGCTTTCCCTGGCGCGACATCTCCTCGTTCAGCCGAACGTCATTCATCGACTACCTACACGAGATCGCCGAGGTCAACACCACATCTAATGGCGTGTTCGGCGTGAAGATGCATTGGAACCAGTACAAGCGACACATGCTCGACCTCGGCGTCGACGTCTCGCTGTGGGGTGCGCCAGTGTCGTGGCTGCGCATCACCCGCGAGAACGAACTTCGTCAGGCGATCTCCTTCGTGCGCGCCGCGCAGACCGAGAGTTGGAACAGCAACATGGCGGTGACGAAGGAACCCCGCTACGACGCAGACGCGATCATCGCCGCCCTCGATCGCATCGCATCGGAGAATCACGACTGGGATCGCTACTTCGCCGAACACTCGATCACCCCACTCCACATCACCTACGAACAACTCACCCGAGAGATGGATCACACGATCCGACTCGTGCTCGACCACGTCGGCGCGCACGTGGATGTCGTCCCGCCGCCGACCACCAAGTCGCAGTCGGATGCACTCAATGCGGAGTGGGCCGAACGCTTCGTTTCGGAACACCCCGAACACGCTCACCGTCGCTCGATTCCGCGCACCAACTAACGGGCACCTGCGGTGTGTCGCGGGGGAAATCCCCTGCGACAATGGATGCATGGCACGTCCCGTATCCGAGATCTTCGATGCATCCCAGTGGGATGAGGTTGCGGGCTTTTCCTTCCAGGACATCACCTACCACCGCGCCAAGAGTCATGGCACCGTGCGCATCGCGTTCAACCGACCAGAGGTGCGCAACGCATTTCGCCCGGCAACGGTGGACGAGTTGTATCGCGCGCTCGACCACGCACGTCAGTCGACGGACGTCGGTTGCGTGCTGCTCACCGGCAATGGTCCTTCCCCGAAAGATGGCGGATGGGCGTTCTGCAGCGGCGGCGATCAGCGCATCCGTGGCAAGGACGGCTACAAGTACGCCGAAGGCGAGACCGCGTCGACGATCGACTCGTCACGCAGTGGACGCCTCCACATCCTCGAGGTGCAGCGACTGATTCGCTTCATGCCCAAGATCGTCATCTGCGTGGTTCCAGGTTGGGCGGCGGGGGGCGGACACAGCCTGCACGTCGGTGCCGACGTCACACTCGCGAGCAAGGAACACGCACGCTTCAAGCAGACCGATGCAGACGTCGCCAGTTTCGACGGCGGGTTCGGCTCTGCATATCTCGCACGTCAAGTCGGACAGAAGTTCGCTCGCGAGATCTTCTTCCTCGGACGCGAGTACTCCGCCGACGATGCGCACCGCATGGGCATGGTGAATGCCGTCGTGCCGCACGCCGAACTCGAGGCAACTGCACTGCAGTGGGCCAAGGAGATCAACGCCAAGAGTCCGACGGCTCAGCGCATGCTCAAGTTCTCGTTCAACCTGATCGACGATGGTCTCGTCGGCCAGCAGGTGTTCGCCGGCGAGGCGACGCGACTCGCCTACATGACGGACGAGGCCGAAGAGGGCCGCAACGCGTTCCTCGAAAAGCGCGACCCCAACTGGGACGACTACCCCTGGCATTTCTAGGCGCCATGATCATCGAGGTCGACCGCGCCGACGACCAACGCCTGGACGCATTCCGCTGGCGCGAACGTCAATTGACGACGATCGCCCAACGACGCAATGCGGTCGGAGAAGGACACTTCATCGCCGAGGGCGACCTCGTCGTCGAGCGCGCATTGCATGCTGGATGCATTCCCGAGCACGTGCTCTGCGACCCGAAGACTGCGACTCGCTTCGCGGATCGGATCGCCACTGCGGGTGGCACCACACTGGTGGCGAGCGCCGACATCCGTCGTGAAGTCACCGGCCTCGGTGTGCCCCTCGATGCGATCGGAGTTTTCCGTCGGCCCGCAGTGCGCACACTGACCGACATCGTCTCTTCATCGAAGCGACTGGTCGTCCTCGACGGAATCGACAACCCGAGCAACGTGGGATCGATCGTGCGCAGCGCTGCTGCACTCGGCTGGGATGGGCTCCTGCTGGACACCTCCTCGAGCGACCCGCTCGCACGGCGTGCACTACGCGTCGCCATGGGAACGACCTTCGCGCTCCCACACGCGCGATATTCGTCAACCAACGAACTGATCGAGACCCTCGCTGCTCACCGCTTCGACGTCGTCGGCCTCACCCCGTCGCATCCAACTCGTGGGGTGCTCGACATCGCCTCGATATCATCGAGCTCCGCACCACGTGCTCTCGTGCTCGGGTCGGAGCGCAATGGGCTCAGCGCGGAGATGGCCGAGGCGTGTGCGCATCTTGCGAGCATTCCGATGCGCGACGGAATTGACTCCTTGAACGTGGCGATCGCCGCGGGCATCGCCTGCTACGCGTTGCGCTGATCAACCCTCGACGTTGACCATGTGTTCGGCTGCTCGAACCATGTATTCGGTGAGCTCGGTGCGGATTCCTTCATCCGTCGAGACTTCCTCGACCGCGGCCAGCATGTGCACGAGCCAGCGGTCTCGCTCGAGCGCGCCGATCGCGAAGGGAAAGTGTCGCTGACGGAGTCGCGGGTGCCCACGCTCATCGCTGTAGGTGGTGGGTCCACCCCAGTACTGGATGAGAAAAAGTCGCAGGCGTTCACGAGCGCCGGTCAGGTCTGACTGCTCGGGATACAGCCGCAAGAGCACCTCGTCGGATGCCACACCGTCGTAGAACTTGTCCACGAGACGCACGAAGAAATCGTCTCCGCCAACCCTTTCGTACAGCGACATCAGAAGAACTCGGGCTCGCTCCAGCCGGGAAAGATGTCGGGCACGTCACTCGAGACACGATCGACGAACTTCGCGGGACGCTTCTCGAGGAAGCTCATCACACCTTCCTTCACGTCGTTCGATCGGCCGCGGATCTGGATCCCGCGGGAATCGACGCGGTGCGCCTCCATCGGATGCGAAGCACCAAGCATGCGCCACATCATCTGGCGTGCAAGCGCGACCGATACCGGCGCGGTGTTGTCGATGATCTCCTTGGCGAGCGTGCGCGCGGCGTCAAGCAGTTCACCTGCGGGATGGACGCTGCGCACGAGTCCACCTGCAAGCGCTTCATCGGCGCCGAACACGCGACCGGTCATCACCCACTCTTGGGCCTGAGCAATGCCGACGAGTCGCGGGAGGAACCAGCTCGAGCACGCCTCGGGCACGATGCCGCGGCGTGTGAAGACGAAACCGATCTTGGCGGCATCGGATGCGAGTCGAAAGTCCATCGGCAGGGTCATCGTTGCGCCGATCCCAACCGCTGGACCGTTGATCGCGCCAATCACCGGCTTGTGCATCGCAAAGATGCGCAGCGTCACCGTTCCCCCGCCGTCGCGGCGGAACTTCGTCGCGGCATCGGTCGACAGCGACCCGTCGTTGAAGGTGTCCCCGCCTGCGGAGAGATCCGCACCAGCACAGAAACCTCGGCCAGCGCCGGTGACGATCACGACGCGCACGTCGTCGTCTGCGTCCGCCTGGTCGAACGCGGCGATGAGTTCCTTCATCATCACGCCGGTGAAGGCATTCAATTTGTCTGGTCGGTTGAGCGTGATCGTCGCGATGTGGTCGGCGACCGAATAGTCGATCTCGGTGAACGTCATGGCCAAACCCTAGGGCGTGGGCGATGGATGACTAGACGTCGAGGAAGCGCGACGCCGCGATCGCAGAGCCGACCGCACCGACGACCGCACCGACGGCGAGCAAGATCACCATCACGGTCGAGAGGTAACTCGAGGGAACGACGAGCGAGGAGATGCCCGTGCCAGGCTTGAAGCCCGCGACGCCGTTGTTCCAGGCCGAGTTCAAGACCCACAGTCCCCCGCACGACACGATCGCGCCGAGCAGTCCCTGAAGCAGACCTTCGAGCATGAACGGGATGCGGATGAACCAGTTCGTCGCACCGACGAGCTTCATCACCTCGATTTCTCGGCGACGTGCGAACATCGCGGTGCGAATGGTGTTCCAGATGAGTCCGACCGCGACCACGAGGAGCACGAGTGACATCACGAGTGTGACGGTGCGCACGAAGCGAGACAGCGTGGAGATGACCTGGAACTCATCTTCGGCAAGTGCAACGTCCTCGACGCCCGGGAGCGAGCGATACTGCTCGGAAAGCGACCGCACGAGCGCGGGATCATCGGTGAGCGGCACCACCTTGTATTGCGACGGGATGTTCTCCGGCGTCAAGAGGCTGAGCGTGACGGGGTCACCGGCAAAGATGCGCTTGGCTTCTTCATACGTCTGCACCTTGTCGAGATACTGCAGCTTCTCGACGTCGATGATCGTCGGCGCGGACTTGATGGTGTCGCCGATCAGGGTGATCTGCTCAGGGGTGGCATCGCTGCGCACGAAGACGATCATCTCGACGTCCCCTCGCCACTGCACGAGCAGGTTGTCGAAGGCACGTTGAATCAAGAGCGTCGTGCCGACGAGGAGCAAGGCGATCGCCGACGTGAGGATCGCAGCTGCGGTCAACGTGAGGTTGCGACGGAAGCTCGCCCACATCTCGCGGAAGGCGTACGTGATGCGCGCGATCATTCGTACACCCCACGCTCCTGGTCGCGCACGATGACGCCACGATCGAGCTGGATCACGCGACGACGCATTGCGTTCACGACGCGATGGTCGTGCGTGGCCATCACCACGGTCGTGCCGGTCTGGTTGATCTCGTCCAACAGCCCCATGATTCCCTCACCCGTTGCGGGGTCGAGGTTTCCGGTTGGCTCGTCGGCGAGCAGGATGAGCGGACGGTTGACGAACGCACGCGCGATGGAGACACGCTGCTGTTCACCACCCGAGAGTTGGTTGGGAAAGCGGTCTTCCTTGCCGGCGAGACCGACGAGGTCGAGCACAATCGGAACCTGACGGGCGATCATGTGGCGAGGCTTGCCGATCACCTCGAGTGCGAAGGCGACGTTTTCGAACACGGTCTTGTTCATCAACAGCTTGTAGTCCTGGAAGACGTTGCCCATGCTGCGGCGCAGGTACGGCACGCGAGAATCTGGCATCTCGTTCACGTTGCGTCCCGCCACCCACACGTCCCCACGGTCGGCGACTTCTTGGCGGTTGATCAGGCGCAGAATCGTCGACTTGCCCGACCCGGACGGGCCGACGAGGAACACGAAGTCACCCTTGGCGACGTCGAAGGTCGCATCCCGTACGGCGACGATCTCCGAGCCGTACTTCTTGGTGACGTTGTCCAGGCGGATCATGACGTTCCTCTCCTGAGGCGAGATCTCATTCTAGTTAGCTCTCGGCACCTGCGCGCCGCCAGCGGAGATATCCCTCCATGAACGCATCCAAGTCGCCGTCCAATACACCGGCGACGTTGCCACTCTCGGTGTCGGTGCGCAGGTCCTTGACCATCTGATACGGCTGCATGACATACGAGCGAATCTGTGATCCCCAGCCGACCGTCGCAGACTTACCCGCGATCTTGCGCAGAGCTTCTTCGCGTTCTTCCTCGATGCGTGCAGCGACCATCGTCTTCAGTCGCTTGAGCGCGTTCTCTCGGTTCTGCAACTGCGAACGTTCCTGCTGCGAGGACGCAACGAGACCGGTCGGCTCATGAATCAGCCGCACCGCAGACGACGTCTTGTTGACGTGCTGACCGCCGGCGCCAGATGCACGGAACACTTCCATGCGGATGTCGCTTTCGTTGATCTCGACGTCGACTTCTTCGAGCACCGGCCAGATCTGCACGGTGGCGAAACTCGTCTGCCGGCGGCCTTGGTTGTCGAAGGGGCTGATGCGCACGAGACGATGCGTGCCGCGCTCGGAGGTGAGGAGGCCGTAGGCATAGCGACCGCGCACGGTGAAGTCGGCGGACAGGATGCCCGCTTCGGTGCCCTGCGAGACGTCGCCGATCTCGACGGTGAACCCCTTGCGCTCTGCCCAGCGCTGATACATGCGCAGGAGCATCTCGCTCCAGTCCTGTGCATCGACTCCGCCGTCCTTGGCATTGATCTGCACGATCGCATCTGCTTCGTCGTGCTCGCCCGTGAACAAGCTGCGCAGGTCGAGCGCGTCGAGTTTGGCGCGCACGGACGCAATCCCCGATTCGAGTTCGGGTTCCTGTGAGGCGTCGTCGACCTCGCGTGCCATTTCGTGCAGCACTTCGAGGTCGTCGACCGCGCTCGCGAGAGACGTGAACTCCTCGAGGTCACCCTTCAAGTTCGAGTACTCGGTGTTGACGCGCTTGGCGTTCTCCTGGTCGTTCCACAGGTCGGGCTTGGCGACTTCGATCTCGAGTTCGGCGAGACGTGTACGCGAGGCGTCGATCTTGAGATATGCGGCGGCCTCGTCCACACGGCGACGGACCTCGCCCAAGTCGAAAGAAAAATCACGCATGTGGACTACCGAGACCTAGTTGCGCCCGTGGCACATCTTGTATTTCTTGCCCGACCCACACGGACATGGCGCGTTGCGCGGCGTTGCCGACCAGTCGTTGGCGTCCTTCACGACGGTCTTCTGTGCGGGAGCGCTCTGCGGCAGTGGATCTTCGTCGGCGCCAGCGAAGCCACCGAGCGTGTCGGCGTCGAAGGACGTCTCTTGCACGTTTTGCACGACCGGCGCGGCAATGTCCTTGCGCACGACCTGCACGTGCATCACGTACTTCACGAAGTCCTGGGCGATGCCGGTCATCAGCGCACCGAACATCTCGAAGCCCTCACGCTGCCATTCGGTCAACGGGTCCTTCTGGCCGACCGCGCGCAGGTTGATGCCTTCCTGCAGATAGTCCATCTCCTCGAGGTGTTCGCGCCAGCGCTGGTCGATGATCTGCAACATCACTTGGCGCTCGACCTCGCGCATCGTGGACTCACCCATCTCGGTCTCGCGCTGGGCGTAGTAGGCCGACGCATCGGCCATCAACAGGTCGTACATCTCGTCCGTCGTCGCGCAGTCCGCGAGCGCTTCGCGCGTCACGCTCGTCGGCCAGAACGAGCTCACCTCGGTGGCGAGTGCGTTCGTGTCCCATTCGTCTTCGACGTCGGACACGCAATGAGTATCGATGAGCGAGTCGACGGCCTCGGCGAGGTACTCCATCGCGGCGGCCTTCAAGTCCACTCCCTCGAGGATCTGGTCGCGGCGCTGGTAAATGACCTTGCGCTGCTCGTTCATCACCTCGTCGTACTTCAACACGTTCTTGCGGATCTCGCCGTTGCGCTGCTCGACCGTCGTCTGCGCGCGCTCGATCGCCTTCGTCACCATGGATGCCTCGATCGCCTCATCTTCGGGCAGCGCACGTCCCATCACCCACGACAG
>JACCDL010314034.1_pt1 | contig 13650 bp, 16 predicted proteins | sample 7441931 | NCBI WGS metagenome assembly JACCDL01 (sample SAMN15323437, study PRJNA562643) | freshwater metagenome | isolation source: river surface water | place: USA:Blue River Watershed | collected 2017-08-16 | reverse complement strand
TGTTCGACACCGGATTGTGCAGACGCGCCTGATTCGGCTAAGAATCGTTTTTATGCTTACAGTGTTGTGGCTAGATTAGCTTTACTAGCTGCAGCAATCGAATTGGAAGAAACGGATCCGGATTTATAAAATGCGTATTGCTCTAATTTTAGATCCTTTGGCGAGTTTAAAGCTCTATAAAGACACGAGCTTAGCCATCATGCGAGAGGCGGCTAAGCGCGGTCATGAATTATTTGTATCTATGCAAGGAGATTTATTTCTCAAGCATGATCAAGTGAGATTGAATGCGCTTTCCTTCGAATTTACAGAGGGGCATCATTGGTACGCATTAGGTGAATATTCAGAACATATGCTCAAGGATTTCGATGTCGTTTTAATGCGCAAAGATCCTCCTTTTGATAATGAGTTCTTGTATAGCACCTATTTATTGGATCTGGCTGAAAAGCAAGGTGCTCGCGTACTAAATCATCCTGCTTCAGTGCGTGATTGGAATGAGAAATTAGCGGTTGCGAATTTTCCTCAGTTTGCGCCTGAGTTTTTAGTGTCACGTGACAATGCTTTAATTCGTGAGTTTCTGAGAGCGCAGGGCGATATCGTTGTGAAACCTTTGGATGGTATGGGTGGCAGCAGTATTTTTAGACTGACTCAGCAAGATCCTAATATCAGTGTGATTTTAGAAACCATTACTGATTTCGGAAAACGTACAATCATGGCACAGCGTTATTTGCCTGAGATTGCAGCAGGTGACAAACGCATTATTGTGATTGACGGTGATCCCCTGCCTTATAGTTTGGCGCGCATTCCGATGGCTGGTGAAACGCGTGGAAATTTAGCTGCCGGTGGTACGGGCGTTGCTCAGCCGCTGACTGCTAGAGATTTAGAAATTGCGACTACGGTTGGCAAAGTGCTTAAGCAAAAAGGTTTGTTTTTGGTTGGACTGGATGTGATTGGAGATCACTTGACTGAGATTAATGTGACAAGCCCAACTGGAATGGTAGAAATTGCAGCGCAAACATCTTGCAATCCTGCTGCTATTTTTATGGATGCTTTAGAAGCAAAATAGATGCGAATTTTTGCATGCATTTTAGCTATTTTGTTAGTGAGTTGTGGACGTGAGCCTTTAGTCCAAACCAAGTCTTATGTATTTGGCACGCTAGTAGATATCAGTATTTATGGTGAGTCGGAAGCAAAAGCACATCAAGCCATCAATCAAGTATTACAAAACTTTCAACGATTACATCATCAGTTGCATGCTTGGAAACCTGACAGCGAGCTGAGTCAGCTTAATCAATCTTTTGCTGTAGGGAAAACACCAGTAAAAGTGACTCCGGAATTATCCAAGATGCTGATACAAGCCAGTGAGCTATCGCGTCAGTCAGATGGATTATTTAATCCTGCAGTGGGACATTTGATTAATGCTTGGGGTTTTCAGAGGGATGAATTTACGCCCGTTGAAATCAATGAAGCTGATATTAATAAATGGGTGAAAGCCCAGCCAGACATGTCAGATATCGTCATTAAAGATGAGATGGTTTATAGCACGAATCCTGCAGTCAAATTAGATTTAGGTGGATATGCAAAAGGGTACGCATTAGATCAAGCCGCTAAAATACTTCGTGATCAAGGTCTTAAAAATGCGCTGGTGAATATAGGCGGAAATATTATTGCTTTAGGAAGCCATGGCGATAAACCATGGCGCGTTGGTATTCAACATCCGCGGCTTGCTAAGCCAATCGCTTCGCTTGAGCTGTTAGATGGATGGGCAGTAGGGACTTCAGGGGATTATCAGCGCTATTTTGAGTTAAATGGCCAGCGTTATTGTCACATATTAGATCCTCGCACCGGCTATCCTGCTCAAGGCACGCAGGCGGTGACTGTGCTGATTCCACCAGGTGAAAATGCGGGAGTAATGTCTGATGTTGCATCAAAACCTATTTTTATCTCTGGCGAAAATACTAAGGCCGAGGCTGCTAAAAAAATGAATGTGGCGCTCTATTTGATCGTAAGCGCACAAGGAAAAGTAACGGTAAGTGCGGGAATGAATAAGCATCTAAATTGGTTGATCAAGAATTCAGACCTTAGAGTTTTATCAGACTCATCTCTATGAAACCTTTATTTAATCATCTTAAGTTTCCTCGTATTTTAATCGGCGACTGGATTCTATTTTTTGCCGCATTATTACTAGTCATTTTTTTATTTAAAACGTATTGGCATAGTGAGTCGGCAACTAAATTGCAAATACGCCAAGGCGATAAAATTTATGCAAGCTTAAGTCTTAACCAATCGCGTATATTGTTAATTCATGGACCTCTTGGCGATAGTAAGATTTCAATTCAAAACGGCCAAGTGAGATTTGTGAGCTCCCCCTGTCGCAATCAATATTGCGTGCATCAAGGATGGTTGAAACATAGCGGTCAAGTCGCAATATGTTTGCCTAATCAAATCAGTCTTGAGTTATTAGGCGCGGATAAACCGTTTGATTCACTTAATTATTAAAATGGCTTATGCAAATTAACACTACATTAGATGATCATCGCGTTGCAAAACTTGCTGCGCTAGCGATTGGTTTGCATTTACTAGAGTCTATTATGCCTTCGCCATTGCCAGGTGTTAAACCAGGTATAGCGAATATTGTGACTTTATTTGTGCTTTATCGTTTTAATTTTGCTACTGCCGCTTGGGTGAGTTTAATAAGAGTTTTTGCAACTAGCTTACTGTTAGGAAATTTCTTGTCCCCAACTTTTGCTTTAAGCTTAGGTGGCGCAATCATGAGTTTAGGCATATTGGGGTTGGCGCAATATTTACCAAGGCAATATTTTGGTCCAGTGAGCTTAAGTATTTTGGCTGCTTTTGCGCATATGATTGGTCAACTAATATTGGTTCGATTGTGGTTAATTCCGCATGCGGGACTTGCCTATCTTGTACCTTTGTTCATGGCCGCTGCTTTATTATTTGGCCTAATTAATGGAATTGTAACGAGCCATCTGCTTGCGACTTATCCGAAGCCAGCTGACTAAGCTTTGCGATTCTTGCTTTATGCTAAAATACACACAACATTGATGTGCTATATCAGGAAACAAAGATGCGCAGAATCACAAAATTTTTAAGTTTAAGTTTGTTGTTAGCGTTGATGCTATCAGCATGTGGTGTTAAAGGACCACTTTACATTCCTGAGAAAAAATATCCGCAAAATGTGGGTTTGCAACATCCAAAAGTTGCTTCACATTTATTAACTATTAACGCTGCTTAAGTCTATTAAATGCAATCATTCCAAATTAAAAATGGCGAATTACACGCTGAAAATGTTCCATTAAGTACAATTTCTGCTGAATTTGGTACGCCGACTTATGTATATTCTAAAGAAGCGCTCACTTCTGCTTTTAAGCGCTTTGATGCTGGATTTTCTGGAACAGACCATTTGGTCTGTTTTGCGGTTAAATCTAATCCAAGTTTAGCGATTCTTAATTTGTTCGCTCATTTGGGCGCTGGTTTTGACATTGTTTCTGGTGGTGAATTAGCGCGCGTGATTGCCGCTGGTGGTGATCCATCTAAAGTGGTTTTTTCTGGTGTGGGTAAAACAGAAGCTGAAATGCGCGCAGCACTTGAAGCAGGTATTTTTTGTTTCAATGTTGAGTCTTCGGCAGAGCTGGAACGCTTAAATACTGTTGCTGGGAGCATGGGTAAAATTGCGCCAGTTTCATTAAGAGTTAATCCAAACGTGGATGCGAAAACACATCCTTATATTTCAACTGGATTGAAAAATAATAAATTTGGCGTCGCTTACGAAGATGCTTTGAGCTTGTATCAAGGCGCTGCAAAAATGCCAAATATTGAAATTCATGGTGTGGATTGTCATATTGGATCACAGCTAACAGAACTTTCACCTTTTTTAGATGCTTTGGATCGTGTACTTGTTTTAGTCGATCAATTGGAAGCTGCAGGCATTCCTATTCAGCACATTGATGCTGGTGGTGGTATCGGTATTTGCTATTCAGATGAAACCCCTCCTGATTTTGCTGAGTATGCAAAAGCCATGCGCCAAAAAATGGCTGATCGCAAAGTAAAGCTCGTGTTCGAGCCTGGTCGTGCTTTGGTAGGAAATGCCGGCGCTTTGCTAACTAAGGTTGAATATCTCAAACATACAGAAGCTAAAAACTTTGCGATTGTTGATGCTGCGATGAATGACTTAATGCGTCCAGCTTTGTATGATGCTTATCACGATATTGTGGCTGTAAAACCATCACAGAATGCTGCGCAGGTTTATGAAGTTGTTGGACCTGTTTGTGAAAGCGGTGACTTTTTAGGGCATGATCGCCCATTATCTTTACAACAAGATGATTTGCTGGCGATACTGTCTGCAGGAGCTTATGGCATGAGCATGAGTTCTAATTACAACACGCGTCCACGTGCCGCTGAGGTCATGGTGGATGGTGATCAATGTTTCGAAATTCGCCAGCGTGAAAAAATAGCCGACTTATTCGCTTTAGAGAGTGTTCTTTCGAAATAGGATTCAAAGCATAATAAAAAAGCCGCTTAATCAAGCGGCTTTTTTATTATTAAAACTTAATCAAAGATGACTGTTTTGTTTGCGTATAACAGAATACGATTTTCAACATGCCAACGGACTGCGCGTGATAAAACGATACGTTCTAAATCACGGCCTTTTTGAATTAAATCTTCAACCTGATCGCGGTGTGAAATCCGATCAATATCTTGTTCAATAATCGGGCCTTCATCTAACACTTCAGTGACATAATGACTTGTTGCACCAATTAATTTAACGCCACGTTCAAAAGCGCGGTGATAAGGTCTTGCGCCAATGAAAGCTGGCAAGAACGAGTGGTGAATATTGATAATACGTTGTGGGTAGCGTTTTACAAATTCCGGCGACAGTATTTGCATGTAACGCGCCAGCACAACCAAATCAACTTCATGCGCATCAAACAGAGCAAATTGTTTTGCTTCAGCTTCAGCCTTATTTTCTTTAGTGACAACAATGTGATGGAAGGGAATGCCATAAAATTCAGCTAAGCGTGCAGTATCTAGATGGTTACTTATAATCATGGCGATATCGCAAGCCAGCTCACCACTTTGGTGACGGTGTAATAAATCTGCTAAGCAATGATCATATTGCGAAACCATAATCGCCAAGCGTTGACGTTTCTGAGCAAGCTTAAGTTGGTATTCCATTTTGAAACGCGTCGCAATCGGTGCGAAGTGCTTAGAAAAATTCTCGGCGTTGATTTTTGAGCCTGTGAGGTCCCATTCAACGCGCATCAGGAATAGATTGTTTTCTGAATCTTGATGTTGATCAGCATGAAGGATATTTGCATCATGTTGAAGCAAAAAATCAGCAATAGCGGCAACAATCCCTTTTTTATCAGGGCAAGTTACTAGCAACGTGGCTGTATTTTTATTCGTTGTCATAAAAATGGTGGGCATTTTTTTTAAGAATGCCTGATTTAAGTAAAACGACATTATAGCAATATAAGCCTCGACTGAATAAGTGCAAGCATGCAAAGCTTGTGGTATCTTTTGCGAATAGCCTTTTGTTACTCATTTAATCAGTAGAAAGTCGACAATTGAAAAAACAATTACCTTATTTCCTTATCTTTTTTGTTGTTCCAGTTTTGGCAGTGATGTGGTGGTGGGGATTATTCTCTAGCGCGAACTTAGGCGTGGAGCAGTCTACAGATTACACTTATGCTTACTTAGAGGCACAAGGGCCCTACTCTAAATTGAGCAGCAAACAAGGTGAGGTGCAGTTTGAGCTTAAGAAGCAAGGATTGGCGCCAGGGGCAGCAATCACGCTTGTGATGAGTGACCCACGCAATACTTCTTATAAAGAATTAATGGCGCGTACTGGTTTTATCATTGATCCGCGTGACCAAGTCCTTCCTCCTCTACAAGTCGCTCAATTGCCAAAACAAAAAGTGTTGGTGGCGAGTGTTAAAGCACATCCGCTTTTTGCATACGGTAAAACGTATTCAGCGATTCTTGATTATTGCAAAGCACATGATATGAAGTTAAAGCTGCCGACAGTTGAAATTGTCGAACATAGCGTACTTCGTGTTGAGATGCCGCTAGACTCTGACTCAGCCCTTTAATCACCAAGGCTTATATATGGATATCTTACTTGCGAATCCACGAGGCTTTTGTGCCGGGGTCGATCGTGCAATTATTATTGTTGAACAGGCTTTAGAAAAGTTTGGCGCGCCAATCTATGTGCGACATGAGGTTGTGCATAACAAATTTGTTGTGGATGAGCTTAAAAACAAAGGTGCAGTTTTTATTGATGAACTCAGTGATGTGCCTGCAGGCAATACGGTGATATTTAGTGCGCATGGTGTTTCAAAGGAAGTCCGTGCTGAAGCTGAAAAAATGGGTTTACGCGTGTTTGATGCAACATGTCCATTAGTGACAAAAGTGCATATTGAAGTTGAAAAAATGCGCGCAGCCGGTCAAGAAATTGTGATGATTGGCCACAAAGGACACCCAGAGGTTGAGGGAACCATGGGTCAGTCTGATGGAGGTATGTATTTAGTTGAAACCCCAGAGGATGCTGAAGCACTTCAAGTAAAAGACCCAGCCAAATTGGCTTATGTTACTCAAACCACCCTTTCTATAGATGACGCTGCCAGTATTGTAGCTGCACTGAAAATACGGTTTCCTAAAATCGTCGCACCTAAAAGCGACTCTATTTGTTATGCCACGCAAAATAGACAAGATGCTGTGAAGGTTTTGGCAAAAGATTGCGATTTAGTGATTATTGTTGGATCACCTAATAGCTCAAACTCTAATCGTTTACGTGAAGTCGCCCAGAATCAAGGTGTAGAGTCGTATATGGTAGATAACGCAAGCTTCTTGCAAGACTCTTGGGTAATAGGTAAGAAAAGAATTGGTGTGTCAGCTGGGGCGTCTGCTCCAGAAGTTCTGGTGAAAGAAGTGATTACAAAGTTACAGGCCCTAACTCAGGCTGAAGTGACAGAATTGCAAGGTGTAATTGAAAATGTTGTTTTCCAGCTACCTAAAAATTTGAAACAAGCTTAATTGAAATCAATCAACAAAAAAGGGCGCATTAAGCGCCCTTTTTGATCAGATCACAGATCTTATTTTTTTCTGCTATCTAAGCTATATGCTGTTACTGGATTGGCAGCTAGAGTTAGCAAACCACCAACAATTGCTAAGTATTGGAATGGTGATAATCCAAGTGCCAAAGCAATAAATATAGAATAAGCGGCCATTAAAATGGCAGCATTTTTAGTCTTATAGCCTAATAACAATGCTGAACCACCAATTAACTGAACTAAGATGATGAGTGGTGCAAAAATGCCAGGCAAGCCATTTTGACCTAATGCCATTTGGTAATCTAAATAACCATTTGGGTTATTGAAGAAGCTGAATATTAATGCAATAACTTGTAATAAAAACAGTTGTGCCAAAAATACACGGCCTAAAACGCTTAAAATTTTGTTCATGAATTTAACCTTAAAGTAGATTTGTGGGCAAAGTATAACCCAGCACTAGTGCCAAGAGAATAACTGTATGCAATATACCTGCTTCATTTGCTGATGAAGCGGCCCTTCGGTAGAATAAGCGCCTCAGATTATTCAGTTTTTTTAGATGTACTCTTTTGTTAACGTTTAGGAACTTATTCCATGTCAAAAATCATTTTTAAAGCAGGGGAAGCAACTGTTTTTACCGAAGGTAAAGACGTTACAGCTGCAATGCCAGAAATCTTAATCGGTGCTGTTGATGGCCCAGTAGGTACAGCTTTCGCTAACATGATGGCGCAAAGCAAAGGCCATACAGCAATGTTTGCAGTGCGTGATATCAATCAATTGGTGCGTCCAGCAACGATGATGGTGCCAAAAGTGACGCTGAAAGATGGCATTAATATCGAATTATTTGGTGGCGTTGTGCAAGCTGCAACTGCTGATGCTATTTTGGATTGTGTGATTGAAGGCATCATCCCTAAAGATCAAGTCAACGATTTGTGTATTGTAAGCTTGGTATGGATTGATCCAGGCTGTGCTGCTTTGGCTAAAGAAGGTAAGTTAGATAAAGCTGATATGTATAAAAATAACTACGATGCAACTAAATTGGCAATCAAACGTGCACTAAATGACGAGCCAAGTATTGAAGAATTGATTAAAAATCGCAAAACAATTAAACATTGTATGTGGGACGAAAGCTGGGGCGAGATTTAATTCTTTTTGCTTAAGCGATTAATAAAAAAGCAGCCTAAGGGCTGCTTTTTTATTGTCCGAATTTGTTCAGTGGAATATGAGGTAAACGCATGATTTTATCAATCGCCAGCCTCGCCATCGCCCATGCCTTATCCTCGCGCATCATTTCGAGTTCAGTTGCTTCATAGGGCAAATATCTGCCGCCATGAGTGAGCGAATACCTTACCGAGTTTTCTAGTTTGGTATAAGCCAGCATCACATCTTGTATGCGTTCATCTCTGGATTTATAAAGCGTAGCCATTTTGGGAGACAGTTGAATAAATTTTATTGATTTAAGTTTAGCAAAATATTTCGAACTGGTGTGGGAAGCGCTGCACCAATTGCATCCTCTACTGGCAACCAAACCATATTGGGAGCGTTGAGTTGTGATGACTTGCTGATTAGCCTAAGTGGCTGCGGCAGAATTTCTAATTTAAAGTGTGTAAATACATGTTGTACCAATGCGAGTGGTTCTTCTGCTTCTGCATGTAATCCAAATCTTGTTGCAACGACCTCGGTTGCAATATCCTGCATATCGATTTCAGGCAAGCTCCATAAGCCACCCCAGATGCCACTTGGCGGACGTTTCTCTAACAAGACTTCATTGCCTTGGAGAATGACTAGCATGGTCGTATATTTTTGCGGAATGACTTTTCGAGGTTTGGGGGTTGGCAAATCTTTAGTTCGATTTTGTGCGTAAGCCAAACAAGTGTTATTGAGTGGGCATTGGTCGCATTTAGGTCTGCTACGTGTGCAAATCGTTGCACCTAGATCCATCAGGCCTTGAGTGTAAGACACCATGTCTTTTTCGGGTAAGAGCGATTCAGCTAATTCCCATAAATGCTTTTCGATTTTAGGCGACCCAGTCCATCCTTCAATTAAAAAGTGACGTGCTAAGACGCGTTTTACGTTGCCATCTAAGATGGTTTGTATTTGATTGAATGCAAATGAAACAATGGCTGCAGCGGTTGATCTACCGATACCTGATAATGTTTGAACAACTTCAAAATCTTGCGGAAAAACACCGTCATGCTCATCCATAATAATTTGTGCCGCATTGTGTAAGTTTCGGGCACGCGAGTAGTAACCTAGACCGCTCCAATGTTGTAGCACTTGTTCTTGTGTTGCATTTGCAAGTGCCTCTATCGTTGGAAAACTTCGCATGAAGTTTGCGTAATAGCCGATTACCGCAGTCACTTGCGTTTGTTGCAACATGATTTCTGAAACCCAAATTGCATAAGGGTCGCGTGTATTTTGCCAAGGTAAGTCATGGCGACCATGTGCTTTTTGCCAGGTGATTACGCGGGATGAAAATTGAGTGTCGCGCATAGGGTTAGTTTTTAATTAGCAAAAGTAAATAAGTACTAAGATGCCTAGCGCGATTCGATACCATGCGAAAATTTTGAAGTCATGTCCAGCAACATAGCGAATCAAAGTTTTAATTGCAACTAATGCTGAAAAGAAAGCCGCTATAAAACCAATTAAGAATAATCCAGCATCTTCCACTGACAATAAGTCACGATGCTTGAGTAAATCGTAGCCGGTGGCGGCGAACATAACGGGAATTGCTAAAAAGAATGAGAACTCGGTAGCGACTTGACGAGATAAACCAAAAGACATGCCACCAAGAATGGTTGCCCCTGAACGAGAAACCCCAGGAATTAAAGCAAGTGATTGTGCGAATCCAATTTTTACCGCTTGCCAGCTGCTCATTTCTTCTATGCTATTAGTCCGTGCTTTAAGCGCTAATTTCTCAATAAGTAAAATCAACAGTCCACCAACAATCAAAGCCATTGCAACGGGCACTGGGTGAAATAATAGATTTTTGATTTGTTTGTGAAATACTAGACCTATCAATGCTAGCGGTAAAAATGCGATGAGCAATTGCAATACAAAGCGTTGCGCGTTGATGTCACTTTTAACTGTACGAATAACTTTGAAGAGTCTGGCATGGTAGAGCCAAACAACCGCCAATATAGAGCCCAATTGAATCACGATTTCAAAAGTTTCACGTTTTTCTACACTCATGAAATCGAGTAAATCGCTGACGATAATTAAATGCCCTGTGCTACTGACAGGTAAAAACTCTGTTGCCCCTTCAACCAATCCTAGAAGCAAAGCTTTTAAAATTAAAACTAAATCCATGTTGTTTCCGCTAATGTTGGCTAGTAATACTAAAAGCGCTCTTCAGGACGTAAGTAGCGCCATTCGCCGATGGGTAATTTACCTAAAGTGATGCTACCAATTCTAATGCGTTTAAGGCCTAATACTTTCAGTCCGACTAGTTCACACATGCGTCGAATTTGGCGTTTGCGACCCTCGCGTAACACAAAACGTAATTGATGCTCGTTTTGCCAAGACACTTTCGCTGGCTTAAGTTTTACACCGTCTAACGAGAGGCCATGATTGAGTAAATCGAGATTGTTGTAAGATAAATCGCCTTCTACACGCACTAAATATTCTTTTTCAACCGTTGAGTCCTCACCAATTAAATGACGTGCTACGCGCCCATCTTGAGTAAGTACAAGCAAACCTGTAGAGTCAATATCCAAGCGGCCCGCTGGCGCTAGTCCTTTTAAGAATCCACGTTGAAACTCTCTTGGTTGAGCATGATGAAGTAGTGGATCATCTTGCCATTGATTGTCTGGATGTATGAGTACAATCGCAGGTTGGTAGCCATCTTCAGCTTGACCAGAAACGTAACCAATAGGCTTATGAAGCAAGATTGTCACAACTTCGGATTGATGTTGTTCAGCTTCTTTGCTGACTGTGATCTCGGCTGTTTTCGAAACACGGGTGCCAAGCTCTGACATCACTTTGCCATTTACTTTTACCCAGCCATTTACAATCCATTCATCAGCTTCACGTCGTGAACACAAACCCAATTCCGCCATTCTTTTTGATAGGCGTGGATGATCAGGGTTGCTAGGCATAGGCTTGGGAGCAAACATTGGATTGCTTGCACGGTCATTATTAAAATCACCAACTTCAAAACCATCGCGCATTTTGCCGCCACGTCTTGGTGTATCCCGACCAGTGTCATCTAAAGTAGGTCTTGCTTGTTGGCGGGGTGCTTCGTCACGCAATCTTCCATCGTAGCGATGGTTGCGTTGAGAGGCCTTTGAACTCACTTGTTCCGTATTTGATGCGGGCGTTCTGTTCGTTTCTTTGCTCGGCTCATTGATGGATGTTTCTAGCGGTTTCACAATAGGCTTAGGGGCTACAGTGCGATCACGTTTACTTGGGTCGGTGCGGCGAACTGGTGCTTTCCCAGTTTTTGCTGCCGTCTGATCAGCAGGTTTCTTTGATAATTTTATAGTGGTCAAAATAGCGTCCGGCAATTAATGCGCTGGTTAAATGAATGAAGTGATTATACCCTGCTTGTGCTTAACAATGATTGGGTCTAACGAGACGAGCTTTAATAAAAAAGGCCTACTTAAAAGCAGGCCTTTTTATCATGCTTAAAACAAGAGTAATTAAACCTTGTGATAAACCTCACTACCTTTTTTCACAAACTCAATCGCCTTTTCTTGCATGCCTTTATTTAGCGCTTCTTTCTCATCGATTCCCAATTTGTCTGCATAGTCACGTACATCTTGAGTGATTTTCATTGAGCAGAAGTGAGGGCCGCACATTGAACAGAAGTGCGCTTGTTTGGCCCCTTCTTGTGGCAATGTTTCGTCGTGGAATTCTTTGGCTTTTTCTGGATCTAGACCAAGATTAAATTGGTCATCCCAACGGAACTCAAATCGGGCTTTAGATAATGCATTGTCACGAATTTGTGCGCCTGGATGGCCTTTTGCTAAGTCAGCTGCATGTGCTGCAATCTTGTAAGTGATGATGCCGACGCGAACATCTTCTTTGTCTGGTAAGCCAAGATGCTCTTTTGGCGTCACATAACAAAGCATTGCACATCCATACCAGCCGATCATAGCAGCGCCGATGCCTGATGTGATGTGATCATAACCAGGCGCAATGTCTGTGGTTAAAGGGCCTAATGTATAGAAAGGCGCCTCGCCGCAGTGCTCAAGCTGCAAGTCCATATTCTCTTTAATGAGGTGCATAGGGACGTGGCCTGGGCCTTCAATCATGCACTGAACATCATGTTTCCAAGCGATTTGTGTTAACTCACCTAGGGTTTTAAGTTCAGCAAATTGTGCTTCATCATTTGCGTCATAGATAGAACCTGGGCGTAAGCCATCGCCTAAAGAGAAGCTCACGTCATAAGCTTTCATGATTTCGCAGATATCTTCAAAGTGCTCATAAAGGAATGACTCTTTATGATGCGCTAAACACCACTTGGCCATGATAGAGCCGCCGCGAGACACAATACCTGTCATGCGTTTTGCTGTCATTGGAATGTAAGCTAAGCGAACGCCTGCATGAATAGTGAAGTAGTCCACACCTTGCTCAGCTTGTTCAATCAATGTGTCACGGAAAATTTCCCATGTCAGGTCTTCTGCTTTGCCGTTTACTTTTTCAAGCGCTTGGTAGATAGGCACGGTACCGATAGGCACTGGACTGTTGCGGATAATCCATTCGCGGGTTTCGTGAATGTTTTTACCTGTTGATAAATCCATCACAGTGTCGCCACCCCAGCGCGTACCCCAGACCATTTTTTCAACTTCTTCTGAAATTGAAGAGCCAAGTGCAGAGTTGCCAATGTTGGCATTAATTTTTACTAAGAAATTACGGCCGATAATCATCGGTTCAATTTCCGGGTGGTTAATGTTCAATGGAATAATGGCACGACCACGTGCGACTTCCTCGCGGACAAATTCTGGCGTAATCACTCTAGGAATGCTCGCGCCAAAATCATGGCCTTTATGTTGCGTTTGCAACAATTCGCTCATGTTCTCACGGCGTTGATTTTCGCGGATTGCGATGTATTCCATTTCTGGAGTAATAATGCCTTTGCGTGCATAGTGCATTTGACTCACATTCATCCCTGCTTTTGCACGGCGTGGCTTGCGAGATAAATTAAAACGCATTTCTGCAAGCTCAGGATCATTTTGACGTTCAACACCAAAAGAAGATGAAGGGCCATCTAATTGCTCTGTGTCATTACGTTCTTCAATCCATTTTGCACGTAATGCAGGCAAGCCATTACGAATATCAATATTTACGGTTGGGTCTGTGTAGGGGCCTGAAGTGTCATACACCATCACAGGCGGGTTCTTTTCTGCACCAAAAGCAGATGGCGTATCACTTAAGCTGATTTCACGGAAAGGCACTTGAATGTCAGGGCGTGAGCCTTGAACATAAACCTTACGTGAATTAGTAAATGGTTGTTTGGTTGCTGGATCAATTTCAGCAGTTTCACCCACAAAGTGAGTTAGATTTTTATCGGTGGCGTTCAATGTCTACTCCAAAATGATGTCAAGGAGTAGGGAAGCTTGTAATTCGCTTCCCTACGGCGGCA
>JACCDL010958021.1_pt1 | contig 13651 bp, 11 predicted proteins | sample 7441931 | NCBI WGS metagenome assembly JACCDL01 (sample SAMN15323437, study PRJNA562643) | freshwater metagenome | isolation source: river surface water | place: USA:Blue River Watershed | collected 2017-08-16 | reverse complement strand
GGGCCTTGCGTTACTTCAAACTGAACCTTTTGTCCTTCTTTGAGGGTCTTGAAGCCATTCATCTGAATCGCAGAGAAGTGTGCGAACAGATCTTCGCCACCATCATCCGGAGTGATAAAACCGAAGCCTTTGGCATCGTTAAACCACTTCACTGTACCTGTTGCCATAAAAGCGTTTTCCCAAATTTAACCAATCACACGAGCCCTAGAAGCAAGAAGCTCGCGTAAAGCTGCCCCCTCTTATATTGCTCCTCCCGAATCAAACGGTGCAAAACCGCACATATTGATGTTTTGCATTGTTTGCGCAAAAAATGGAAAAGTCAAGTTAATTGCCAAAAGGGCTAGTTTTGGGCCGGGATTGGCCAAAATGGTCCGGCTCTGGCAAAAGGAAAAAGCGGCGATCTGCGCGCCATCAGGATTCGGCGTACTATCTTCGTGTGGGGCGGATATCCTTGGCAAAAGCGGTTACGCACCAGAACAAGGGCATTAGAATAGAAGCATGGCAACTAACGACGAGAATGGCACACTCCTTATCCCTAAGGAGAAAAAGGCGGCGGTCAAACCGCCACCGATGTATCAGGTTTTGCTGCTCAATGATGATTACACCCCGATGGAATTCGTGGTGGCCATCATTCAGGAGTATTTCAACAAGGACCGGGAGACGGCTACCCAGATCATGTTGAAAGTGCATCGCGATGGTAAAGGCATGTGCGGGGTGTATCCTAAAGATATAGCCAGTACAAAAGTGGAACTTGTATTAACCCACGCCCGGAAGGCGGGACACCCGCTTCAGTGCGTGATGGAGGAAGCATGATTGCTCAGGAACTCGAAGTTAGTTTGCATATGGCTTTTGTCGAGGCGAGACAGGCTCGGCATGAGTTCATTACCGTTGAGCATCTGCTGCTCGCGCTGCTTGATAATCCATCTGCAGCCGAGGTGCTAAGAGCCTGCGCGGTCAATATTGATGACCTTCGCAAGACGCTGACCAACTTTATTAACGACAACACTCCAACCGTGCCTGGCACCAGCGAGGTCGACACTCAGCCCACGCTCGGTTTCCAGCGGGTGATACAGCGTGCGATCATGCACGTTCAGTCGGCATCAAACGGCAAAAAAGAAGTCACCGGCGCCAACGTCCTGGTGGCGATTTTCGGTGAAAAAGATTCCCATGCGGTGTACTACTTGCATCAGCAGGGCGTTACCCGTCTGGATGTCGTCAATTTCATCTCGCACGGCGTGCGTAAAGACCAGCAGTCCGAGCCGCAAAAAGCTTCCGAAGGTGTTGAAGAAAGCGCCGCTGAAACTCAGCAGAAAGAAAGTGCGCTGGATCAGTTCACCCAAAATCTCAATAAGCTCGCAGCCGAAGGCAAGATAGATCCTCTAATCGGTCGCGAGGCTGAAGTAGAGCGCGTGATTCAAACGCTTTGCCGTCGCCGCAAAAACAACCCACTGCTAGTGGGTGAAGCCGGTGTTGGCAAGACCGCCATTGCCGAAGGTCTCGCCTGGCGCGTGACACAAGGTGATGTGCCCGAAATTTTGCAGAATGCCGTGGTGTACTCGCTTGACATGGGCGCCCTGCTGGCCGGTACCAAGTATCGCGGTGACTTCGAGCAGCGTCTCAAGGCCGTACTCAAGCAAATGAAGAACAACCCGAACGGGATTTTGTTCATTGATGAAATACACACCATCATTGGTGCAGGCTCCGCATCAGGCGGAACGCTGGATGCTTCGAATCTGCTCAAGCCGGCTTTGTCCAGTGGTCAGCTGAAATGCATAGGTGCGACCACCTTCAATGAGTATCGTGGTGTGTTCGAAAAAGACCATGCGCTCTCACGTCGCTTCCAGAAGATTGATGTGAATGAGCCCACCGTCGAGCAGACAGTGCAGATCTTGCGCGGTCTCAAATCACGTTTCGAAGAACATCATGGCGTCAAATACTCCGCGCTGGCACTGACAACCGCAGCCGAGCTCGCCGCGCGTTTCATTAATGACCGTCACTTGCCCGACAAGGCGATTGATGTGATTGACGAAGCCGGTGCAGCGCAACGTATTCTGCCTAAGTCCAAGCAGAAAAAGACCATAGGCAAGCCCGAGATCGAAGACATCATCTCGAAGATTGCGCGTATTCCGCCGCAGTCGGTTAATCAGGATGATCGTACCAAGCTGCAGACTATCGACCGCGATCTCAAGAATGTTGTGTTCGGCCAGGATCCTGCGATCGAGGCGTTGGCTGCAGCAATCAAGATGGCACGTGCGGGTCTCGGTAAAACCGACAAGCCGATTGGCTCTTTCCTTTTCTCCGGCCCTACCGGTGTAGGCAAGACCGAAGTCGCCAAGCAGTTGGCCTTCATTCTGGGTATCGAGCTGATTCGTTTTGACATGTCTGAATACATGGAGCGTCACGCGGTGAGTCGCCTGATAGGCGCGCCACCGGGCTATGTTGGTTTTGATCAGGGCGGTCTGCTGACCGAAGCGATCACGAAGAAACCGCATGCGGTGCTTCTGCTCGACGAGATCGAAAAGGCCCACCCTGATGTGTTCAACATCCTTCTGCAGGTGATGGATCACGGCACGCTGACAGACAACAACGGTCGCAAGGCAGATTTCCGCAATGTGATCATCGTCATGACGACGAACGCCGGCGCAGAGAGCTTGCAAAAGCGTTCCATGGGTTTCACCGAATCCAAGCAGGCAGGCGACGAGATGGCCGACATCAAGCGCATGTTCACGCCAGAGTTCCGCAATCGTCTGGATTCGATCATCAGCTTCCGAGCGTTGGACGAGGACATCATCCTGCGCGTGGTCGACAAATTCCTCATGCAGTTAGAAGAGCAATTGCATGAGAAGAAGGTCGAGGCCGTGTTCAGCGAGAGCTTGCGTAAATTCCTTGGCAAGAAGGGCTTCGACCCACTGATGGGTGCTCGTCCTATGTCACGACTTATTCAGGACATGATTCGCAAGGCACTGGCCGATGAGCTGTTGTTTGGCAAGCTGGTATCTGGCGGGCGCGTGAATGTCGATCTGGACGAAGAAGAGCATATTCGTCTTGAATTTGTCGAAGGCGACACGCCACCCCCTGCAGCACCGCCACAGGAAGCGGCCGAAGTCGAGTAAGACGCTCGCGGTGGTAAGCAGACAGGGCCTCAGCGCAAGCGGGGCCCTGTTTCATTTCTGCTGTATTAAATTATCCAACCCAGCTGATGCTGATCAGGGCAGCAAAGGATTTTTCGATGTCTGTTTCTGGCGGATTTCGCTCAGGGTGGTCTGTATCGATTGCCGCCTTTCGGGTGTCCAGGGATGCAGCGCCGTATAAGTCAGGATCTGCGATGCCGGATGAGCTTGCGCGATTTTTCCAATCGCACGCTCTGTCGCTGCAGGATCATAGCCGGCCCGCGCCAGTAGATACATCGCAAGTCGATCGGCTTCCTGATCGGCTTTCGCTGACATCGGGCGCAAGCCTCCACGACTGGCAAGCGCTGCAGTTTCCGGTTTCAAGGGCAGTAGTGCATCGATCATGCTGGTCATGGTTGCTGTCATTTGCTGAGAAGCGGCGTGTTGCAAGATATTGTGGGCAATTTCGCGTGCAAGAATGACCGCGAGTTCTTCATCGCTACTCAGAAAATCAAGCATGCCTCTCGTGATCATGATGCGCCGACCATCCGCATAAGCATTCACCTGAGGTGAATTTCCGATTTCCATTGAAAAAGCGCAGGCTGCCGTCAGAGGAATCGTCAATCTGATCGACCGTTCCTGACGCAAAATCACTACGGAGATATCAGTCGCGTTTTTGATCAACGGCGCCAGCAATCGTGCCGCTTCGTTCTCTGCCTGCGCACCAAGTGGTAGTGGTTGATCTTGTATGGACTGAAGAATGTCGCCAGCTCGTATGCCGGCGCGCATCGCGCCGCTGCCGTCGAGTACCTGCATCACGCGTAGCCGGTCATCCAGTTTGAGCGCCGACTCGGCAGCCGGGGCGAGCTCGGCAGGATAGGAATACAGATTTTTTGCAGTGAAGCCGAGCAGTGGACGCGCGAATGAACGGCATAGCGGCGCGTTTTTCACCATAAGGGGGGCGGCTACACGATAAATACGATCCTGGCGGGCAATCAGCGCCGACAAGGCGTCTATCTCTTGAGGAGGTTGAACTTTTTTCTCTGGCGCATTGGGCACCGTTTTTACCGGCGCTGTCGAGCAGGCCGAAACAAGCAGGGATGCCGCCAAGAGTAGAGATGCATGGCGTAGGCTGATCGTCCTTATGGCGGCGGGAATGATCATCCGGAAATTCGCTTATTTTTTACCAGTGCTGCCAAAGCCACCTTCACCACGCTCACTGCTCTCGAAATTCTCAACGATATCGAATGCTACCTGCATCACCGGTACGATGATCAGCTGAGCAAGACGCTCCATAGGATTTAGCACAAAGCTTGTGCTGCCCCGATTCCAGGTAGAGACCATAAGCTCACCCTGATAGTCTGAATCGATCAGCCCGACGAGATTGCCCAGTACGATGCCATGTTTATGACCCAGCCCACTTCTTGGAAGAATCATCGCTGCGTAGGCTGGATCAGCAATATGAATCGCCAGCCCGGTCGGCACCAGATGGGTACTGCCTGGTTCGATAGTGATGGGTTCTTCAAGGCAGGCACGCAGATCCAGTCCTGCACTACCAGTTGTTGCGTAAGCAGGCATTTGTTCGCGCATGCGCGGATCCAGGATTTTTACGGCGATTTTTTTCATGGTGTCTGAAGACGCAAAGGAAAAATAGAGATAGAAGAAAAGAGATTGAAAAAACGAAAATGGTCAGAAAAAACGCACAAAAAATAATCGATCAGAGGCGACGTGCTATCTCGGCGATTAAGGTGACAGCGAGACTATCTTTACTCGCACGCGGCAGTGCCTTATGGCCTTGCACATCAAACAGCACGATTTCATTTTCATCCTTGCCGAAAGTCTGATGGCCGATATTCCCGACGAGTAGCGGAATATTTTTCCGCTCACGCTTGGCCGCGCCATGCGCGAGCAGATCTTCTGACTCCGCTGCAAACCCAACGCAAAAAGGCGGAGAAGGCAACGCTGCGACTGAGGCTAGTATGTCGGGGTTGGTTTCAAACTGCAGCGAGGGTGCCGCGGTATCTTGTTTCTTTATTTTTTGTGTGCTGACTTCTGCGACACGCCAGTCGGCTACGGCAGCGACAGCGATGAACACAGATTGTTCACCTATATGAGACATGACGGATTCGTGCATTTCGCGTGCTGTCGTTACCGGAATGCAGGTGACACCCAGCGGCACAGCCAGCGCCGTCGGTCCAGAGACCAGCGTCACATGTGCCCCCGCAGCTTGCGCGGCGCGAGCGAGTGCGTAACCCATTTTCCCCGATGAGAGATTGGTAATGCCCCGTACGGGATCAATGGGTTCAAAGGTGGGACCGGCGGTGATGAGCACACGTTTGCCTGATAAGACTTTTGGCTGAAAAAATCCGGTCAGCGCCTCGAGCAATTGCTCGGGTTCGAGCATGCGGCCCAGTCCCGTTTCGCCGCAAGCCTGATCGCCTGCGGCTGGTCCCAGCAAGGTGATGCCATCGGACTTGAGCTGTGTCACGTTGCGTTGTGTTGCAGGCTTATCCCACATTTCGACATTCATCGCAGGTGCGACTAGCAGTGGTACATCATGAGGTCTTGCAAGGCACAAGGTTGATAGTAGATCATCCGCCGCACCATGCACTAGTTTGCGCATGAAATCAGCAGAGCATGGCGCAATGATGATGGCATCTGCATCGCGCGACAGATCGATGTGCGCCATGTTGTTAGCAACACGGTTGTCCCACTGATCGGTATACACCGTATGGCCTGACAAGGCCTGCATCGTCACCGGTGTAATGAAATGGCGGGCGGCTTCGGTCATGACCACTTGGACGCTCGCACCGACTTTGACCAGACCGCGCGCAAATTCAGCAGCCTTGTAGCAGGCAATGCCACCGGTGAGTCCCAGCACGATTTTTTTGCCTGCAAGATTCATAAGAGCCTCTAGCGGTTGACGCGACGGAACTCGTCCAGCACGAACAATATCGCGCCCACCGTGATCGCACTATCCGCGACATTGAATGCCGGCCAGTGCCAGCCGTGTACATGGGAGTCGAGTAAATCGTTCACATGTCCGTAAGCGACACGATCAATCAGGTTGCCAATAGCGCCACCCAAAATCAGCGCCAGTGCCCAACAGAACAGGCGCTGCTCAGGATTACGCTTGAGCATCCACAAAATAAAAACCGAGGCGATGACAGAAACGCCGGTAAAGAAATAACGTTGCCACCCCGGCTGATCTGACAAGAAGCTGAAAGCGGCGCCTTTGTTGTACACCATGACCAAATTGAAGTAGGTCGTGATCGATTCGGACTGGCCGTACAGCAGGAGCTTGCTCATGGTGATCTTGGTGACCTGATCCAGCAAGACCACCACCAGTGCAATACCCAGCCACAGCATCAGACCTGCATTCTTTTTTGCCATTGACAGCCTTCAGTTGAGGTCAGGCGGCGCGTCGCCGCTCGCCCTGACCAAACAAATTGGATACGCAACGACCGCATAAGCCCGCGTGCTCAGCATGTGTGCCGACGTCAGCACGGTAATGCCAGCAGCGCTCGCATTTTTTGTAGGCTGACGCCGCCACCAGGATTTTTTCCTCAGTGCTGGAAGCAACGGGCACGACCTGCGCATCAGAAGTAATCAGAATAAACTTTAGATCGTCTCCCAGCTGTTGCAGCAAACTCAGTGTATCGCCGCTGGCATGAATGGCGACCTCGGCCTGTAGCGAAGAGCCAATCGCACCCGAGACGCGCAACGCCTCAAGCTCTTTCTGCACTGAAGCACGAATTTCGCGCAAGCTCGCATACTTTTCCAGTAGAGCATCCGCATCGGCAATATCGGGCAGGGTATAGAAAGTCTGCGTAAAAATCGTCTCGCCCGATGCATCGTAAGTCGCTTTATCGGCAAACATCGACCAGGCTTCTTCTACCGTGAAAGACAGCACCGGTGCCATGAGGCGCAGCAATGCCTGAGTGATATGCCAGATAGCGGTTTGTGCCGAGCGACGCGCAGCAGAATCTACGCCGCTGGTGTATAGCCGGTCTTTTAGAATATCCAGATAAAAGCCACCCAGATCTTCCGAGCAGTACATTTGCAGTTTGGCGACGACCGGATGGAACTCGTAATCATCGAAATGCGCACGAATTTCCTGCTGCAATTGCGTCATACGGGCAATCGCGTGGCGGTCAATTTCGAGTAGCTGATCAATCGCAATCGCATCACGCTGCGCATCAAAGTCCGAAGTATTGGCTAACAGGAAGCGCAGCGTATTGCGAATGCGTCGGTAGCTTTCCACGACGCGCTTGAGAATTTCATCCGAGATCGACAGCTCACCTGAATAATCGGTAGCAGCCACCCACAATCGAAGAATATCTGCACCCAGCGTATCGGAAACTTTCTGAGGCGCGACCACATTGCCCTTGGATTTGGACATTTTCTTGCCCTCGCCATCGACCACGAAGCCGTGCGTCAGAAGCGCTTTGTAAGGCGCGCAGCCATTGAGCATGGCTGAGGTCAGTAGCGACGAGTGAAACCAGCCACGATGCTGATCTGAGCCTTCCAGATAGAGATCTGCGGGAAACTGTGACTCTGCAACGTGCGATCCGCGCAGTACGGTCTGGTGAGTGGTGCCGGAATCGAACCACACATCAAGTGTGTCGCGATTTTTTTCATAGTGCGCCGCATCGGCGCCCAGAAATTCATTCAGATCCAGCGTGTGCCAGGCTTCGATGCCGCTTTTCTCGATCCGTTGCGCCACCTTCTCAAGCAGCGAAGGTGTATCAGGATGGAGATCACCGGTTTCCTTGTGTACGAAAAACGCCATGGGTACACCCCACTGGCGTTGACGTGACAAGGTCCAGTCCGGGCGATTAGCAATCATGCCGTGAAGGCGGGCCTTGCCCCAGCCGGGGTAAAAGCGGGTTGCATCCACAGCCGCCAATGCAGTCTCGCGCAAGGAAGCGCTGCCGTCTTTCGGTGTGCGGTCCATACTTGCAAACCATTGAGACGTGGCGCGATAAATGATCGGTGTTTTATGGCGCCAGCAGTGCATGTAGCTGTGATCGAACATCACCAGTTTGAACAAAGTACCTGCGTTGTCGAGTGTGCTGCAAATCGGTTTCGATGCTTCCCAGATGGTCATGCCACCAAACAGCGGCAGCGTCGATGCATAACGTCCGTCACCCATTACCGGGTTGATGATGGCATCATCCTTCATGCCGTGTGCCTTGCAGGAGGCATAGTCTTCCACGCCATAAGCAGGTGCGGAATGCACGATGCCAGTACCGGCATCCTTGGTCACGTATTCCCCCAGATAGACGGGTGACAAGCGCGCATAGCCAGCATCAGCAGATGACATCGGATGATGAAAATTCACACCAGCCAAGGCCTCGCCCGTGCAGGTCGCAATCGTTTTTCCTTCCAGATCGTAGCGCGTGAGGCAACTCTCCACCAGATCTTCGGCAAGGATGAGCAATATGGTTTCATCATTGCGTACGGTCTCTACCAGCGCGTAGCTGAACTCGGGATGCATATTGAGTGCCTGATTGGACGGTATCGTCCAGGGCGTCGTGGTCCAGATCACCACATAACCTTTTTGCGCAGGCAGCGATGCCAGTCCAAACGCCTTGGCCACTCGTTCCGGTTCGGCGAAGGGGAAGCCGACGTCAATGGCGGGGTCGCGCTTGTCCTGATATTCCACTTCAGCTTCGGCGAGGGCTGATCCGCAATCGAAGCACCAGTTCACGGGCTTGAGTCCGCGATAGACGAATCCCTTTTCAAGAATACTGCCGAGGGCACGAATTTCATCAGCCTCGTTGCGGTAATTCATCGTCAGGTAGGGATTGTCCCAATCACCCAGCACACCCAGACGAATAAAATCTTTTTTCTGTCGCTCCACCTGCTCTGCTGCGTACGCACGCGATTTGGCCAACACATCAGCGGTTGGCAAATTTTTTCCAAACTGCTTTTCGATTTGAATTTCGATCGGCATGCCATGGCAATCCCAGCCCGGTACGTATTGCGCGTCAAAGCCCTCCAGTTGACGTGTCTTGACGATCATGTCTTTGAGTATTTTGTTGACCGCGTGGCCGATGTGAATGTCGCCGTTGGCATAGGGCGGGCCGTCATGCAGGATAAATTTGGGTCTGCCTGCAGAGGCCTTGCGGATGCGCTGATACAGCTTTTTCTGCTGCCACTGCGCGACCCATTGCGGCTCGCGCTTGGCGAGATCACCACGCATCGGGAAGGGCGTTTCGGTCATATTGACCGGATACTTGCTTTCAGATTTTTTGATGTTGTCGGACATGAGGCGCGATCAGGATGGGGATTCAGTAAGAGTCAGGTGGCTTCGTTCTGCAAAAAAAGCGCGCGCAGCACGCGCATCAGCAGCGATGGCTTCGGTGAGTGTGTCGAGGTTGTCGTATTTTTCTTCGTCGCGCAGTTTTTCCAGAAATTCCACGCGGATCAGTTTGCCGTAACAATCGCCGGCGTAATCAAATATGTGGACTTCCAGCAGTACCCGTCCATTGTCTTCAACCGTAGGACGCACGCCCATACTCGCGACGGCCGGCAAGGGCTGGTCGGCAAGACCGTGTACCTGCACCACAAAAATTCCCTTGAGTGCAGGACGCCGATGGGCGATGCGCAGGTTGGCCGTTGGAAAACCGATCGTGCGGCCCAGCTTGCGACCATGCAGCACTCGGCCTGAAATCGAATAAGGATTTCCCAGCAATTCTCGCGCATGCGCAAAATCGCTCGCCGTTAGCGCAGCACGCACGGCAGAGGAGGAGATACGTGAGCCATCATGAACCACGGTGTGCAGAGCAACTACTTCAAAGCCGTACTTTTTTCCGGCTTCGACCAGTGAATTGAAATTCCCGGCACGTTTTGCACCGAAGCAGAAATCATCGCCAACGATCAGCCATTTCACCCGCAAGCCCTCGACCAGGACCTGACGAATAAAGTTTTCCGGTGACAGCGATGCGAAGTGCGCATTGAAATGTTCAACAACCACGCGATCCACCCCAGCCTGTGCGAGTGCCTGCAGCTTGTCACGCAAATTGGCGATACGGCTGGGAGCCCGGCTGTCGTCGTTCGCCATCCGCGCGAAAAATTCTCTTGGATGTGGCTCGAAGGTCATTACGGCCGTCTCTACGCCCAGCCGTTGTGCTGCATCCGACACGCGTGCCAGCAAGGTCCGATGGCCCAGATGCACGCCATCGAAATTGCCGATGGTCAGGGCACATGGGCGTCGATCAGCCAGCGAGGGGAGTCCGCGAAATACCTTCATGGGCAGGGTGTGGGGTGCAGCAATGCGAAAGCCCTCGATTATAGAGGGTTTCCCTCGGTTTCCCGCTGGATCCGCCCGCTTTCAGCGTGTCTTGCCGGTTGAGACTAAACAGCAGGGCGGACGGGATGAAAAAAGCTGGCGAAGTACTGAAAAACTCGGCCCGGGCGCTGGAACGGGTTCCTGAGCTGGTCAGTGAAGCTGCTGATAAAGCAGCCAAGGATTCACGCGCCGGCCCACAGTGCCTGCAGCGCTGCCAGCGCTGCCAAACCGGCAGTCTCGGTGCGCAGTACGCGCTCACCCAAACCAAGACATAGAGCGCCATGGCTGACGGCGAGGTGTTCCTCGTCCTCCGACCAGCCGCCTTCAGGGCCTATCATCAGGGTAATCGCTTGTACTGGCTGATGGCGAGCCCAAGCATGCAGGGATTCGTTGGCGAGCGGTGAGAGCAAGATGCGACGATGCATGCTGTGCTGAACGACCCAGTGATCGAAACGCAGCGGTGCACCCAGCACTGGCAGGCGATTTCGTCCACACTGCTCGGCAGCGGACGCCATGATGCCTTGCCAGTGGAGCATTTTTTTCGCCGCGCGTTCTTCATCAAGCCGGACCACGGAACGACTGCACAGCAGCGGTTGAATGCCGGTAGCGCCCAACTCGACCGCTTTTTCAACGATCCAGTCCATCTTGCTGCCTTCGGGCAAACCTTGGGCGAGCGTGATCGCGTGATGTGGCTCGGCTTCTCGCGCAGAAAACGTCTTCACCGCGACCTCGACCTGTTTCTTGTCGATGCCCGAGAGCGTGCCGGTGAATTCGCCACCACGACCGTTAAAGAGTGTCACCACATCGCCGACTTTGAGGCGAAGTACTTGCATATGACGGGCGACGGGCTCGGGCAGGCGCAGTAATTGGCCGGCTTCAAGGGGTTGATCGCAATAAAAGCGAGGCATCGGATAGTTCTTCCCGGAGGCGGCGAGTTGAAAGGGGGTCTGCACCGATTGTAAGCGTCTGAGCCTGCTCTGGTAAAATCTCAGGCTTTTCCGCCGGCGCCAAGGCGCAGCGTCTCCATCAAAATGCTGCGCTCATTTTGATAGAGATTCTCGGCCCTGCGATCGTATCTTCATTCAATCTTGGCAATATGACTTCCAAACTCGACTCTGGTGCGGACACTCGCAAAATGGCGAACGCGATTCGTGCGCTTGCGATGGACGCTGTTCAAAAAGCCAACTCGGGACATCCCGGCATGCCCATGGGGATGGCCGAGATTGCGGTTGCCTTGTGGGGTAAACATCTGCGGCACAACCCCGCTGACCCCAAATGGATGGACCGCGATCGCTTCGTTGTGTCCAACGGTCACGGCTCCATGCTGTTGTACGCCCTCTTGCATTTGTCCGGTTACGCCTTGTCGATGGACGAAATTCGCAATTTTCGTCAGTTGCATTCACTCACGCCAGGCCACCCGGAAGTCGACATCACACCGGGTGTTGAGACCACTACCGGCCCGCTAGGTCAGGGCGTCACCAACGCAGTGGGTATGGCGCTGGCAGAGCACCTGCTCGCGTCCGAGTTCAACCGGCCCGGTCTGGAGATCATAGATCACCACACCTATGTATTCCTCGGTGATGGCTGCCTGATGGAAGGCATCAGTCATGAAGCCTGTTCACTCGCCGGTACTTTGCGTTTGTCCAAGCTGATCGTGCTGTATGACGACAATGGTATTTCCATTGATGGCAAGGTGGATGGCTGGTTCCGCGACGACACGCCCAAGCGTTTCGAGAGCTACGGCTGGCACGTGATTCCGAATGTCGATGGACATGATGTAAAGGCAGTGGATGCCGCGATTGCCGCTGCCAAAAAATCTGATCGCCCTACGCTGATTTGCTGCAAGACCGTCATTGGCAAAGGATCGCCCAATATGGAAGGCAGCGACAAGGTGCATGGCGCAGCGCTCGGCGACGCTGAAATCGCAGCCACCCGCGCCGCGATTGGTTGGGACTCTGCGCCTTTTGAAATACCCGCTGATGTTTACGCTGCCTGGGATGCGAAGCAACAAGGCGCTGCATTGCAAGCGACATGGACAGAAAAATTCAACGCCTATCGCGATAAATTTCCCAAAGAAGCTGCCGAACTGATTCGTCGCATGCAGGGTGAATTGCCCACCACATTTGATCAGTCCGTTACTGCACTCATCGATGCTTGCGTGCAGAAGAAGGAAAACATTGCGACGCGCAAAGCGAGCCAGAATGCCATTCAGGCGCTCGCGCCCACCTTGCCGGAATTTCTCGGTGGCTCCGCTGACCTGACCGGATCCAATCTCACCAACTGGAAAGAATGCATTGCGGTTCGCGCCGATCAGCCGGGTAACCACATCAATTATGGTGTGCGCGAATTTGGCATGAGCGCGATCATGAACGGTATCGCGCTGCATGGCGGCTATATTCCTTTCGGCGCAACGTTTCTGACCTTCTCTGATTACAGTCGCAATGCCTTGCGTATGGCAGCACTGATGAAGTTGCGTTCGATTTTTGTATTCACGCATGATTCCATCGGTCTAGGCGAAGATGGTCCGACCCACCAGTCGGTCGAGCACGTCTCCAGTATGCGATTGATTCCAAATCTCGATAACTGGCGTCCGTGTGATACGGTTGAATCTGCGGTGGCATGGGCCGAAGCGGTGCGCCGCAAGCACGGCCCGAGCACACTGATTTTCTCCCGACAAAACCTGCCCTATGTCGAGCGCGATTCTGCGCAAATCGGCGATATCCGACGCGGTGGCTATGTACTGAGAGACGATAAAGCCGCGCGCGCGATTCTGATCGCGACCGGCTCGGAAGTCGAACTGGCGCTCAAATCTGCTGACCTTCTGGCTGCCGAAGGCATCGCTGTCAGGGTGGTGTCCATGCCCAGTACTGATGTCTTTGAGCGACAGGACGCCGCTTACAAAGCCAGTGTTCTACCCAGACATTTACCGCGTGTTGCCATCGAAGCAGGCGTGACAGATTTCTGGTTCCGGTATGTCGGTCTCGATGGTGCTGTTATCGGTATCGATACTTTCGGTGAATCTGCGCCGGCAGGCGCGCTGTTCAAGCATTTTGGATTTACGACAGACAAAGTCGTCGCAGCCGTCCAGTCAGTGATGCACTGACCCAGACAAAATAAAGTTACCAGCAATAATCACTCAGGAGATCAATATGACCATCAAAGTTGCGATCAATGGCTACGGCCGCATCGGACGCAATGTATTGCGCGCTCACTACGAAGGCGGCAAGAAAAACGATATTCAGAT
>JACCDL010538726.1_pt1 | contig 13652 bp, 22 predicted proteins | sample 7441931 | NCBI WGS metagenome assembly JACCDL01 (sample SAMN15323437, study PRJNA562643) | freshwater metagenome | isolation source: river surface water | place: USA:Blue River Watershed | collected 2017-08-16 | reverse complement strand
TTGGGATTAAGTTTATTTCGGATGGCTCAACCCCAGGACTGACAGCTGCCTTAAGAGAGCCATATTGTTATCCCAAGGGCTCAACATGGAGCGGCGCCTTGAATTACAAGGATGATGAAATTTATACTTCCATGAAGTCGTACTTTGATCAGGGTTGGCAAATTTCGACCCACTCGAATGGCGATAAGGCCATAGATCAGACTCTAAATAGTTACTCGAAGTTATTAAAGGGTAATGCAAAGCCGCAAGATCGACGATTACGAATTGAGCATTTCACGGTAAATCATCCTGGACAAGTTCAGCAGGCAGTCAAGTTAGGCGTTGTTGCCAGTTTTACGATCGGCCACGTGGACTATTGGGGCTCCGCTTTTAGTAATTATCTGATTGGTGCAGAGCGAGCTAAGCGAATTGATCCCGCTGCAGAATATAAACGTGCTGGTGGAAAATTCACTTTGCATAGCGATACACCCGTTTCAAATGTTGGACCTCTTAACTATGTAACAGAGGCATCTACCCGTTTATGGCAATTACCACCCCAAAAGGTATTGGGCTCAGATCAGGTGGTTTCTGTAGATGATGCTATTCGAGCAATTACTATCGACGCTGCTTATCAGATTTTTGCTGATAAATTGATTGGTAGTCTAGAGGTAGGCAAGCAGGCCGATTTGGTTGTATTGGAAAAGAATCCGCGTAAAACACGAGCCGAAGATATCCGAAACATTAAAGTGATATCCACCTGGATCGACGGCAAGCAAGTCAACTGGAAGTGATGGTAGGGCCCACAAAAGATCAATACATCCTTACTGCAGTCTGCTTAGCCATATCAGTAGGATCGATGGATCCTACTGATTCGGTCAATGAACCGCAACTACCTTAGCCCGGCCACTAATCTCACGACGTATTTTGTCTTTCTGTTTAGGCTTGTTGCTAGCCTCTAGCAGCTTATTCAGTTGGTCGAGGTTGAGCGGACCTAAGCGGGGTTTACCCGTTTTGGTAAGCATTGGATCATTTTTTCTGTTGCGTTGATTTTGGCCTGCAGCCATGGTGTGCCTTTTATGGGGATTGAATGAATAAACCAATCTTGGATTGGTTGAGACCCCATCGTTGGGCACAGAATAGTGATTAATGACAGCTTAACACCTTATTGGGATAAGTACTGTAAATACTGGACTTTCACCGATATAGCGTTATTTTGTCTGCTGTTAAAACATAGGTGCTGGTACCAACTTCAGAACTCGTTTTACCTTCGGTCAGTATTCCTTCAACCCAAATCGCATCCATGGTGCGAAATCGCGATCCTTTTGGGGGCTTAATCAAAATGATTTGATTAGCAGGCGGAGGGGGCGAATGAACGCATGCACCGAAGTAGGGTACCAACAAGAACTCACTACTTTGCATTCGTTCGGCATCCAAAGGAACCACATAACCAGCAATTCGGATTGGCTTGCCAATATATGTTTTGGTTGGGGGCGCGGCATCCCAGGTCTTTTTGAGCCTTGCATATGCCTCATCTGCCCGTGGATCGCCATCTGTCAGACTTCCATACCGACGCATACGCGTGAGCTCCAATATTACTTTTTTTCTCCACCCCTCGGGCATGAGCTCATCCCATTCCACTTCTTTATAGGCGCTTCCAATAGCAGGGATGGCCATGGAGCTGAGTGCGGAACCAGCAAGTACCTGGATTAAGCGTCGTAGAAAAATGCGTCTCATTAGGATGGTGGGTTTAAACCGTCATTCAAAGCCATGCGATAGGCTTTTATCGCCGGGATACCTGCAAATAATAGAACAATAATCACTAAATATAGCAAAGACAGTAAATCGTCTGGGGTGGGTAGTCCTAGTTCACTCACGACCCCCCATTCCTTCCGTAAGTAATCAGCCGATGAGTAGATTAATCCTTGTAATACAAACCAACCCAGGATAATTCCGCTTAGGCAAACTAAGAATGCTTCGATCAAAATCAGACTCAATAGCTGATAGGGCTTAACACCAAGCGCACGAAAGATAGCGAGTTCACGGCGACGACTTTGCAGTGAGACTAATAAGGTTGCTGTGATGCCTAGAATGGTGGTTATTAAAACACCAAGGGCCATTAATAGCAGGGCATTTTCTGCGACCTCCATAGTGGACCACAGATCGTCTAAGGCAACCCCTGGCATGACTGCCATGAGATTTGCATCTGGTAGGGCATCAATTTGCCGTCGTACAGAAAAAACACTACTGCGTTCTTTCAGACCAATAAAGAAAGCGCTAACTTGTGATTCTGGATTTAACTTAGCAAATTGGAGACCCCCATCTTGAATGTCGTGCAAGGCATCAAAGGCATTGGTTGAGATCAAGATGGTCTGATCAATCGGCGTACCAGTGGCTTCTAAGATACCAACAATCTTAAAAGGTGAATTACTGTGATCTTGTTTGGGGCCGCTACCAGATCCATGAGCAATAGCAATTTGTTCACCAATACGATGGTTGGTCTTCTTAGCAACTGCGCTACCTAAAACTACATCAAATAATCGCGGGTCGCTTAGAGCTCTACCTTGAGTAAAGCGTAATGACTGTCCTTGTGCTCGAATATACTGAAAGAACTCAATACTCGTTCCTACTACCGGGTAGCCACGATAACTATCTCCAAGTTGAATGGGAACCATCCAAGCAACTTGCTTCATAGTGCGAACTTTTGTTTCTAGTTGGGCTGAGATCGTATTGGTTGCTCTGCCAATATGAAACACGCTATATAGAATTAATTCCGTAGGACTACCTTTGGCGCCAAGTACTAAGTCAACTCCGCTAATTGCATTGGAGAAGCTCGTTTTGGTGTCATCACGGATCTTGAAAACACCTAGCAAAATTGCGACTGATATGGTGGTGGAGAGCACCATAATTACTATCGACCCCTTGCGGGCAATCGCACTTTGAATCGCAATACGAAGCCAAGCGATCATGACCCCACCAATTCAGCAAAACTACGTTTTTGATCAAAGCGTGTGCTGAGACGTTCGTCATGGCTTACCATCATTAATGCAGTTTGATGTTCGTTTGCAAGCCCTAAAAACAAATCCATTAAAAGCGCTTGATTATTCCAGTCCAATGCAGATGTGGGCTCATCCGCAATCACAATAGATGGGCTGCCAATAAAAGCACGCGCAGCTGCAATTCTTTGTTGTTGGCCAATGGAGAGTCGATGAGCGGGTTGGTCTATTACGGATGCAGGCAAACCGAGCATTTTCAGAAGCGAGTCTACAGCTGCAGCAGTAGAGCCATACTGCTTCATTGCAGCGAGCTTACGTTTTGGATACAAGTAGGTTGGTAGTAAAATATTATCTGCCGCACTGAGGTATGGAATGAGATTGAATTGCTGGAAGATGAATCCCATCTCTTCACCGCGGAGCTGATCCTTTGCTGAATTACTAAGCTCATGAAGCGGGCGATTATGAATCCAAATTTCTCCACGATTGGGTTTGATAACCCCCGATAAGAGATTTAATAAAGTACTTTTACCGCAGCCACTAGGCCCTGAAATAAAAATTTTCTCACCCGCCTTGAGTTCAAACGATAAGTTTGGAATCAAGGGAGGGTGATTAGGCCAGCCAAATTGCAAACGGCTTACCTTAACTACACTTGGGTTTGAGGGAACTGTCAATTTAACAAGATGATGTTTGACTGAGGTTTAGCGGTTGTAGACTTTTGGCCTGCTGGACCTACTGACTCAACTTTAATTTCTTTGAGGCGCTTGTAATTTGCAAATAGAGTAATGCTCATTTGCTTGAGATTGGCTGGTTTTGAGCAATTGAGGTCAAATTGATAATATAAATCAGCATGCTTACCGGCAGTATCGCGAACAATGGTGTTCTCAAGAACTTTTGGACTGCATTCAGCCTCTTTATTCATCACAAAAAAAGTTGCTGGATTTGCGAGTTTTTGGTTCAGGTCGTTGATTGCATTATTTTCTACTTCGGTCTTGGGTAAGCGCTCAAATCCAACTAGAGCTTCGAGTGGTATTTTGAGTTTACCCACCATACGACTTTTATCTAAGGTAATTTCTAGGTTACCTTTACCATGTTCATGGGCATGGCCATGTTTTTGTTGAGCCATCACTATGGGGCTCAGGAATAGAGCGATTGGTATGAGTAAATGACGCATGGGCTTAACAGATCCTTTTTAAAAACTAAGTGTAGAACGAACTCAAATTATTCTAAATGATTTGAATTAATTTGTAAGATTTAGTATGTAGTTATTCTTTGGAAATTACAGATTCGATTTCTGCTAAGCAGGCCGTGGTGTAAAAAAAATGCCACCCTAGGGTGGCCAATAAAAGCGGAGACATGAAATACTAGACCATCACAAACTATTAACAACTCTAATGGGATTAAGAAAAATACGCTAATTGAAATTTATTATCTATAAACAATAGTAATTAATTTATTTGATAATGACTACATCGAACTTAATCATTTATTGATATGCCGCTATTTGTTATTGAAGGTTGTGGGGATGTTGGTTCGGCGATCGCTCATCAACTCTTTAATTATTCCCAGTCTGTCTTAATTACTGATCATGATCGCCCAGCTCATTTACGTCGTGGCATGAGTTTTGTAGATGCTTATTACCAATCAAGCTCTCAGCTCGAAGGTGTGTCTGCCAAATATTTTGAATCCATTCCAAATGTGCTCCCTAAGGAAGTGATGATTTGCTCGATTGGTCTTGAGCAAATTCTGGACCAATGTGATGTCAAAGTCGTCATTAATGCTCGAATGCGTAAACGGGACAATCCCGCACTTCCTGGTTGGAAGAACAAATATCAGTCCTTACTCATTGGGCTGGGACCTGGCTTTATATCCAATATTAATTGTGACGTAGCGATTGAGACGGCTTGGGGAGATCATTTGGGTAATGAGGCTGTGGGATCAACCAAACCCCAAGATGGAGAACCAAGACCTATAGAAGGGCTAACACGAGAAAGACTTGTGTATGCCCCCGCCAGTGGAGTCTGGAGCGCCAATAAGAATCTGGGAGATAGGGTTCAAGCTGGCGATATAGTGGGAAGTATCAACGATCAAATTATCAAGGCTCCCATGGCAGGGTCACTTAGAGGAATTAGTCATCACCACGCACAAATACTTGATGGGCAAAAGATTATCGAGATTGATCCCTCTGGCACATCGCAAATTTACGGCTTAGGGGAGAGGCCTCTAAAGATTGCCAAGGGCGTTATTCACGCCTTACAAAAGAGGGGCTTACTCTGAATTTATCTGCCCCCAATTGCTACTTGATTGATGTACCATCGCCGCCCAGCGGCAAAGTTGTTGTGGCGGGCACATTGCCATTTTGAAGCAGCATAAATGCAGTGATCGCAGTTTTCTGTTGATTGTTGATCTTGTTTGGATCATCAAAGGGCATCAACATTTGTAAATAGTCAAACAAGCCCTTGGCGGTCAAAAACTTTTTGATGTCTTGGCCTTGACCCCAAATTGGCCTTGGAAAGGCGGCTGCATCGCGACCGTTTGCGCCATGACAAATTGCGCAATTAGTCTGATATAGCTTTGCGCCCTCAACAATTTGTGGGCTAGCATTAGCGGGGAGCGAAGGGGCGCTTCCTTGTGCGCTTGCGATACTTGAAAAAGTAATTAGAGAGAAACTTAGGAGAGCAAGGTATTTAGTTTTCATTGTTATCAAATAAAAAAAGTGTCTTAGACAAAATATCTAAGACACTATATGCCTCAGTTAATTAAACAACTTGGATGCGGAATTTTGGAATTGCACCATTAGCCATGCCTAACTGATTAAACGGCACGGTTTCAGGTTGAGTATTGCCTTTCATATCCACTCCCCGGGTCTCAATCACATGGTTGCCTACTGTTGCATTCCATGGGAAGTCAAACCGTACCCATGTATAGCGACCAAGATTTGGCTGCATGATCGAGGCTTTTTGCCATGGTCCACCATCGACGCGGTATTCAACGTGCTTAATACCGTATTGGGGCGCCCAGGCATACCCTTTAATCATTTGTTTACCGGCAGCAAGTTTTGGTAATTCGCCACGCTTGAGAGGGTAGTTCGCTGGAATGGATGGAGATTTCTCCAAGACCAATGGCACCGTGATTAATGATTTAATTGGCATCCAGGTCACCATTGGACCTTTGACATCCTCAGGGGTGACGCCAATGAACTCATCAGTAGCCGCAATTTTTGGAGCTTGATAATCTGGGCCGATATAGGCTTCCCCTTTGGTATTTAAACGAACCCAATGATTGAAGTTATCGATCCTAATATCCGTGAGCCACTTGATCGAAGCAGTCCCGCCCCAGCCAGGGACCACAAGCCGCACAGGTGCGCCATGATCGGCCATTAATGAATTGCCATTCATCTTGTAGCAAATACCAATATCGTTTGGCCGTGACAAAATGTCAGCGATTGGCATTGGTCGTCCCATATCACTTCCATCGACACCTGACCAGAAAAGAGCAGACTTAGCATCCTTTTTGAGTCCAACCATACCAAATATATGACTTAGAGGCACATACTGCCATTCAGCCTGACCAACTGCTCCGAGCACCCAGTTTCCACCAGCTACCTTCATCTGGTCTTGCTGTTCCCAGAAAAGGCTGCGGCCATTTCCATGACACTCCATCGTGGCAATAATTGTTCTGGATGGCATCTTAATGAGATCGTCATACGTAATCTCAATCGAGCGATCAACGGCATTGCCGTGAACCTTCATCTTCCAGTTTTTGGGATCTAAGATAGGCTTTTGTTCCACCATCGGTGTGGGATAGTGATTTCTAATATAGAACTCCTCAACAGGAGTCATAAATGTTGTGAAATCCCAATAATTGCCGCTACGGACCGTGGCGCCAATGTTCAGTAATCGGGAGTCATCCTTGAGCAAGGCTTTGCGCGCTGCAGTAGCAGCGCCAGCTGGGGTAGGAGATGCTCCGGGTGCAGATTGGGCATTCGCAAATAAAGGTGCTACAGCGGAGGCTGCGCCAAAAGCAGCGGCAGAGACAAAGAAGCGACGGCGATCGGATTGCGGCCCAATCTTAAGCGCTTCATCAATTAACTTCAGTTCCTGTTGTTGCTGTTTCTTAATGGACATACAAACTCCTTTTTAAGTAGCGGTAAGGGTGAAACATATTCTTTTTAATATTTTGATAATCTTAAAACTATTAGTATTACTACCGTAAGGGTTAACCAGCAACCTTTCAGTGCAAAAGCTACCAATAATCTTCTCTTGAAGTCATTAAGTCATTGAATTTTCAGGGGTGGCATAATTTAAGAAATGCATTAAAGGACAAGATGAATAACACCGATGCAGTCAATGTCTTTTTAGCTCTTGGACAAGAAACCCGTTTAAATACTTTTCGCCTCATTGTGCAGCGCGGCGATGTGGGTTTGACACCCAGTGAAATTAGTGAGAAGTTGGGTATTCCCAATGGGACATTAAGTTTTCATTTGAAAGAGCTACTTCATGCAAAACTAATTTTGGTTGAGCGACAAGGTCGTAATTTGATTTATCGACCAGCTGCAGATCAAATAGACAAGCTCAGTAATTTTTTATTAGATAACTGCTGTGGTGGTAAGCCATGCATGACGCCTGTAAGAAAAAAGAAAGAGTCATGTTAATTTGCTAGATAAAATCAAGATGTCAGTTTTCCCAACAAATCTAAACTAAGTCATTAACTCTTCAGTTTGATAAATTCACCAAGATAAGATGCTGATATGAAAATTGATTAGCTATCAATACATAGCCATCATTTACAAAAAAGGCTTACAAGCCAATTAACCTGTAAGCCTTACTGAATTTGGCTCCCCGACCTGGACTCGAACCAGGGACCTGCGGATTAACAGTCCGTCAAAATCGAAATTACTTCATGTTGATCTTTGTAGACAACTCTTTGTAATATCAATAAAAATCAATATATATATAGCTTATAAGGTGATACTTATTATTCCCATAAATTCCTCTAAATAGATATAAAATCAATACATGACCAATACATGGCGGAATTGAGGTTTTATGTCTACCAAAAAGATTGGCTTTACAGCCGCTAGAATCAGTGCTCTACAGTGCGTTGCAGGTAAATCCCAGTCAATCTATTGGGATAGTAAAACTCCAGGCCTAGGGGTGCGTATAACGCCATCAGGTAACAAAGCTTTTATATTTCAAACATGGTTTAACGACACCAACCTACGCTTGACTATTGGTGATGTGGATACTTGGTCAATTGATAAAGCCCAAATGGAGGCTAGGCGCTTAAAGGTTCTAACGGATCGAGGAATTGATCCAAGGGAACAAAAAGCCGAAATGAAGGCCAAAGCCATGGCTCGTCAATTAAAGGGAATATCGGGTCTAGAGGTTTGGCAGGAATACATCTCAGACCGCAAGCGCCAATGGAGTGAACGTCATCAGTTTGATCACCACGATATGGTGAAAGTAGGGGGCGATAAGATTAAAAGGGGCTTGCGCCAAGGACAGGCAAAAACGAAGCAAGCTGGAATTCTCTTAGATTTGCTCTCTCAACCACTTAATGAAATCACCCGGGAAAAGGTGACGCTGTGGCTTAAAAGGGAAGCTATAAAGCGCCCAACTCGTACCCGATTGGCTTTAGCTCTTTTAAGGGCTTTTATGAATTGGGCTGGGGATCAAGCGAAATTTAAGGCGCTGGTTGATGTAAGCGCCTGTAATCGCCTTACACGGGAGCTTCCAACCAAACAAGCCAAGGATGATTGCTTACAAAAAGAGCAGCTTGGTCTTTGGTTTAGTAGCGTTAGGCAGATTAATAACCCGGTAATTAGCCATTACCTACAAATCCTTTTGCTTACTGGCGCAAGGCGTAATGAGTTGGCAAACCTGCAATGGATTGATGTGGATACTCAGTGGCATACGGCACTAATCAGAGACAAGGTCGAGGGTAACCGAAAAATACCCCTTACCCCATATGTTGAGTTTTTAATTAACAGTTTGCCAAGGACTAATAAGTTTGTATTCGCAAGCCCAACGGCTAAAAGTAAACACATCACTGAACCACGCATAGCGCACAATCAAGCAATTGAAAGCGCTGGGCTACCGCCACTGACTCTGCAGGGACTTAGACGGTCATTTGGAACGCTTGCCGAGTGGACAGAGTGTCCAGTGGGAATATCGGCACAAATAATGGGACATAAGCCATCAGCGCTAGCAGAAAAGCATTACCGCAAACGTGAGATCAGCTTATTGCGCCAATGGCATACCCTTATTGAGAAATTCATTTTGGATGAAGCTGGCATTCCTCAACCAAGAATAGGCGAAAAACGATTACGAGTAGTTAATACATGACAGATATTGATTTTTCAATCTATTGATATAGAATTAAACATGTATCAATGCAGCGAGTGAGAAAAGGGTTGGTCTTAGCCCAGTTAAAGAGAGCCACTTTAATGACCAAAGGAAAGGCCGGAAGGCTAAACTCAGTTACTTAAGTGCTAACTGACAATCAGGAAAGACTGATAAGCACTTGTCCTAAGTGCGTGTTACTCCAACAAGAACAGGTAAACCCCGCTTGGCAAATGCCTGCGGTTTATTAAATTACTTGGAGAAGCACATGTCTCAAATTATTAATGATTTACCACCAAAATTATCATCTATTGCTGGTGATAGGGACTTGATCACTACTAGCGAATTTGCTAGTACTTTTAGCGTTTCATCCCAAACCGTACGCAAGAACTTCTGTCTCACTGGCGAATGCTACGGAATAAAACCCACAAAAGTAGGCGGTAAGCTTCTTTGGAGTGTTGAAAAGATTGCGGTACGGCTAAGGGGTGGAGCATGAAAGATGTTCCATACTTCCCGTTGTATGCAGCAAACTTAATGGCATGCAAACCATTCAGGATGATGAGTATTGAGGAAAGAGGTCTTTGGATCACGATCCAAATGGAATGCTGGGTAAACGGATCCGTACCATCGGATTCGAAAGATCTTGCAAAGTACTTAGGTATTACTAATGATGAAATTCAGCGTTCTTTTACGCAAAAACAGTTTTCATTTCTTAAGAAAGTTGGAAATGAACTCAAGTCTCCCGAGCTTGAGGAGCAGCGCAAGGAGTATATGGATCGGAGGGAAAAACAAAGAATTGGTGGGAAACAGGGCGCTGAAAGAAAGGCAGAAAAAGAGCGACAAAGGCGGATTAAAGAGGATTCGGCAAGACAAGGTCAACCTCAAGGTATGCCTTTAGGTCAACCTAAAGGTTCTTTAGATTATGTTAAATCAGATTCCTTTAATTCAAATCAGCTTGTAAGAAGCGAAGCTATTGATGCAGAAAATAAAGCATGGGTTGAAGACTATGACAATGCGCCTGATGCATCAGCATATTTCAAAGCATCAAGGGGGTGATAGTGAAAGCCAAGGGCACAGAATTTTTACCAAACGCTTATATAGATCAAACACTTGATCTTGACCCCACCCCCCGTATAAATCTATCAACATCTGAGGATATTAGGCGTGAAATGGCGAAGGTTTATAGAGAAACGAGATGTAACAAGATACTACCCAGCAACGGTACTAAACTTATCTTTATGCTTATGAGCATACTTAAGGCATATGAGGTCAGCGTGATGGAGGAACGCATTACAGAACTCGAATTAGCCCATTTAGAAGGGCGTAAATGATGCTCAAAAGCCGTTTAATTAAGCTGACCAATAAGCTAAAGCCGCAAGTTGTAAAGGTTCATTATTTTGGCTGGGCTGACTGCACTTGGTCTGAATCAGAAGGATTAAAAAGGCAGGAAGGTGAATCTAGGGATGACTTCTGCAACAGGGTCTACCAAACCACTAAAAAGCAGTTTTTATGGTTTGATTAATTATTAAAAAACTTATTAATCTCTATTTCGCTCTTTAGGCTGGCAATAAGATTCAGCATTGGGGCGATCTTCATAGATGGCATAAATACAATCAGCCGTTTCAAATAGAGAAACTATGAACAGTATTCCGGTAATGCCCAAAGTCATTTTTACGCAATAAATCAATTTTGGTATTAATGGGTTACCTGAATCGTAATTTAGACCATATTTTTTTTTGTTGATATATTTTGCGCAGGCCATGTAGATAAAGGTCAATGCGCCAACAAGGATTCCAAAGGTGAGTGAAATCTCTATATTTCCAAAAAGAATTTCTATTACCGTCATGATTATTTAGGAGGGCAGGTTTGTATACATACCTTATAGGATTCCTGGCAGGCTCTTAATGTTTCAGTTTTGAATCCAATCTGATTGCCGCCTGAAACGCATGATGAATAGTTTGCTGTACATTGTCTAACGCATAATGACTCATATTTGCTTACATCAATATCAGAAATACTGTAAGCACAGCCGACCATAAACAGCGACACTAGGAGTGATAGTTTCTTCATTTTCTTGGTATCTCTTTCCTAGCGTTAAATATTCATTCACGATTTTGAATCATTACAGTGAACTTAAAATTTTCTTCGATTTGCTAATTTTTCACATACTCCTGAGGCGCTAGCAGTGCTTTCAATGAAAGGATTCGTAAAACTACTTTCTTTTACGATCCTTACCATCCCGGTGTTTCTATTTATTTCTATGGAAAGTTTTCGAGTAGATATGGTATCTGCCCACTGAGTCCATCCAAAAATTCTATCATTCTCAATTGAGGCTGGGATCTTAGCTACAAAATAGTTATTACTATCACTTGTTGTAATTACTCCATTTTCAACAAGCACAGACATCAGGGAATTCTTGATGGGTATGTTTGAAATTGGGTTAGCACTTATTGCAGTTATCTCTCCATTGATTGGACATAAAAGATTAAGTGAAACTGTGGTTTGGGAATATACACTTAACGAGAATATTGAAAGTGTAATTGCTATTAATGATTTCTTCATCTCTTTGGCATCCTTCCGCCAGCATTTAAACATTCGTCAATAGTCTTATATGGCGTGAAATTCTTGGTTTGTTCATAGTATGTCGTATTTGGAGCATGGCAGATACCAGTAGCACTCATTTTTACGGGTTTTTCCTGTGCCAAAGGCCCGGTAGACAAGAAAACCGCAGTAAGGAAAGAGATGACTTTAATTTTCATAAATAGTAGACTAACATGGGCTTATGAGTCTTTAAGTTGGTTTTGAAAATTGTAGAATCGGGTGCGATTTATGTGCACAGCAGGAGAAAATGTGAAAACTCGAGTTTTAGTTATTTGTGGAATTTTATCCATTAGTGGTTGTGCAACAACTAGTGGAGTGATGGAAATGGCAGATGGATCTTATGTTATCTCAGCAAAGGCTGATGTATTTCGTGGAGGCACGGCCGGAGCAAATTCAGTTGCGTATGAGGAAGCCCAAAATTTTTGTGCAACTGCCAAAGGCCGTGCTGTGATAGTAAATCAACAAGAAAGAGATGTTTATCAAGGTGGTGGTACTGCTGCTGTCAATCAATATGGCGGATTTGCATCAAATAGTATCTCTGCTGGAGGATCGGCCTCAATAAGATTTAGGTGTGTCAAATGATGAAAAAATTACATCAAATCCTTGTGTTATCTCTTGTGTATTGCGGCACCGTAGCCGCTCAAAGCGCTCCTCCCGTAGCTGTTCTGTCGGATATGCCAACACAAGAATCTATGAACGCTTTCAAAGCTAAAAATATTGAAATAAAGGAAAAGAATGACAAAATTTGTGCCGATGAGAGGTACAAACCTTTCTACGCCAAATCGCCTTGCTACATACCGGAAATAACGCTTCAATATTTAACTGACACCTCAAAAGCAACGCCAGCTGAAAAAAAAGTAATCGTTTTAATCGATAATGAGTATTTAGCTATTACACAAATGTCAGCTGAAAATTTTCGCCAAAATATAAAGCCCGAGGCTCTTGGAAATGCGTTGTACAGATTTCGGATGGGTGTGAATGCGCAATTTCAAGAAAATCTAACCAATTTATATCAGGGAAAGATTACTTGGGGTGAGTTCAATACACAAAGAAAAGCATTGGGTGATAGGGCCAGGGCTGACTTTGATAGAATCAATAAAGACCCCAATCTTCAAAAGTAATTATTCGATCTTTTGCGTGTGACTCTTGCGGTGGCTCATGTATTGCCTTGCTTGTTCGGGTGGTCCCTTGCTTAAAGAAAGTCTGGCACTTCTAGAGTACATTAGGATTTAAATGATCCCGAATATTTTCAATGGCACCCCGCAAGAAAAGCACACAACCCAAAAAATTCTAGACGGGTTGGAATATATCAATCAGACCTTGATCCGACACTGCTTACAGCCGATGACCTTAGAGCAGTACAAGGAAACATTGAAATACCCAATTTCAGACGAAATACTCCCACGCTATTCTAAAAAAAATGAATAAGAAGTTCGTTTATTGGGGATTGTTTTTGGCGATAGTGATTTACTTGGCTTTTCCGCAAAAGTGGAAAGGCTACGCCTATCCTGATAAAAACAACTTGTCGAAATTTATTGAACTCGGAGAATTTAAGAGTGAGGATGAGTGCAATGCTGCTGCTGTTAGCACCCTTCGAAGACTTGGTAGCTTGAGCGCAGGGGACTACGAATGTCACCGACATTGATTGAATTGATTGTTTAAGTGCATGCGATCAATACATAGCCAATACATAGAAAAATCCAACAAAAAAGGCTTACAAGCCAATTAACCTGTAAGC
>JACCDL010666045.1_pt1 | contig 13662 bp, 9 predicted proteins | sample 7441931 | NCBI WGS metagenome assembly JACCDL01 (sample SAMN15323437, study PRJNA562643) | freshwater metagenome | isolation source: river surface water | place: USA:Blue River Watershed | collected 2017-08-16 | reverse complement strand
TCATGGGATTGATGATGGTGCCGAAGTCGTCAACCGCTGTGAACTTGTCAATTTTGGTGACGCCGGTTTGGGGATCAATTTCAACTTCGCAGATGTAGGTACCTGCTGGGAAAGTGAAGTTGGTGGGATCATAGAAAGCGGTTTCGTTCAGACCAGGCTCCAACTTGTCCAAGGGGTAGTTGTGAGGCACATAGGCTGTGAGGGCAACGGTGCCAAATGGAATTTTCTTGTCGGTGCCCTTGACGCTGAATTCGCCGTTGGCAAAGTCAATGTCTGCATCGCCAGCTTCCATGAGGTGAGCTGCAATTTTCTTGGCCTTGGCTTCAATTTTGTCCAGTGCGCGCATCAGGGCGGCACCACCGACAGAAATAGAACGAGAGCCGTAAGTGCCCATGCCGAAAGGCACGCGGCCGGTGTCGCCGTGAACGATGTCGACGTTTTCAACGGGGATGCCCAAGCGCGCTGCGACCACTTGTGCAAAAGTGGTTTCGTGGCCTTGACCGTGGCTGTGTGAACCAGTGAACACTGTGACGCTGCCAGTGGGGTGCACGCGCACTTCGCCGCACTCAAACAAACCAGCGCGCGCGCCCAAAGCGCCCGCCACATTGCTCGGCGCCAAGCCGCAAGCTTCAATGTAGCTGGAGTAACCAATGCCGCGTAGCAAACCTTTGGCTGCACTGGCTGCCTTGCGCGCAGGGAAACCAGCCACATCGCCCAATTTGTTGGCGTGGTTCATCAAAGCATGGAAGTCGCCTGTGTCGTACTGCAAAGCCACTGGCGTTTGGTACGGGAACTGTGTGATGAAGTTCTTGCTGCGAATGGCGTCTTGCGTCATACCCAATTCGAAGGCGGCGCGCGACACAATGCGCTCGAGCAAGTAAGTGGCCTCAGGACGACCTGCGCCGCGGTAAGCATCAACAGGCGCCGTGTTGGTGAACCAAGCGTCCACTTCCACATAGACCTGCGGAGTGGCGTATTGGCCGGCCAACAAAGTGGCATACAAAATGGTTGGCACGGCTGTTGAGAAGGTAGACAGGTACGCGCCTAAGTTGGCGTCAGTGTGAACGCGCAATGCCAAGAACTTGCCGTCTTTGTCGATGGCCAATTCGGCGTGGCTAGAGTGGTCACGACCATGCGCATCACTCAAGAAAGCTTCAGAGCGATCGCAATTCCATTTGATGTTGCGGTTGAGCTTTTTGGAAGCCCAAGTGAGGCACACATCTTCTGCGTACAAATAAATTTTGGCGCCAAAACCACCGCCCACATCGGGTGCAATGACGCGCACTTTGTGTTCGGGCAAGCCCAACACAAACGCCGTCATGAGCAAGCGCTCAACGTGCGGATTTTGATTGGACACATACAGTGTGTATTCGTCACTGGCACGGTTGTAGCTGCCAATGGCGGCGCGTGGCTCCATGGGGTTGGGCGCCAAGCGGTTGTTGATCAAATCGAGTTTGGTGACGTGTGCAGCATTAGCAAAAGCGGCGTCTACTGCCGCCTTGTCGCCAATGGCCCAGTTGTAGCAATGGTTGTTGGGGGCCTCGGCATGCAAGGCGGTGGCCGTTTTGGCTTGACGGACATCGACCACAGCGGGCAACACGTCGTAATCAACTTCGACCAACTCGGCCGCGTTTTTGGCTTGCTCCAAAGTTTCAGCCACCACCATGGCCACGTGGTCGCCTACATAGCGCACCTTGCCATTGGCCAAGATGGGGTGAGGGGGTTCGTTCATGGGCTTGCCGCTGGTGTCGGTGATTAACCAACCGCAGGGCAGGCCATTGATTTTGGCATCGACCACGTCGGGGCCGTCCAGCACTGCAACCACACCAGGTGCTGCCAAGGCTTTGGCCTTGTTGACGCTTTTGATGTTGGCATGTGCGTGAGGTGAACGCACGAACACCGCGTGCGTCATGTTGTCTAAGCGAATGTCGTCGGTGTAATTGCCGGCGCCTGTGAGGAAGCGATAGTCTTCCTTGCGACGCAAGGCCTCACCGATGTGAGGGAGTTTGGAGAAGTCTGATGCACCCATGGTGAACTCCTTAAGCTTTCATGGCAGCAGAGCCCTGCTGCACGGCCTTGACGATGTTTTGGTAACCGGTGCAACGGCACAGGTTGCCTTCGAGTAATTCGCGAATTTCGGATTCGCTGGCATTGGGATGGCGATTGGCAATGTCGACCGCGCTCATGACCATGCCAGGGGTGCAGAAACCGCACTGCAAGCCGTGGCACTCTTTGAAGGCTGCTTGCATGGGGTGCATGGTGCCATCGGCTTTGGCCATGCCTTCGATGGTGGTGACTTCTGCGCCTTGCGCTTGGGCTGTCAGCATATTGCACGACTTGACGGCACGACCATTGACATGGACCGTGCAAGCACCACATTGGGCGGTGTCGCAACCTACGTGGGTGCCTGTGAGTTTGAGGTGCTCGCGCAAAGCGTTGACGAGCAATGTATTGGGGGCGGCTTCAACGGACACTGATTTGCCGTTGACCTTCATTTGAACCTGCATGCGGGACTCCTCGGGTTGAATTCGCCCTCCAGTAGATCACGGCATAGACAGTCGCCTTTTAAGTACTTTCCCTGATGCTCAAAACTCTGATTTAAATCGATGCAAATGTCATGAAAAGTTCAAAAATTGCCATGCAAAATTTTCACTGTCAACAAACCAAGATAGGTTAGAAGCAATGAGCCGAAAAGGTGCAGAGAAGCCGTGCCCAATGCCATGAAAAAGCGGCCTTGCTGAAGCATGCTTACCACTTCTGCGGAAAAAGTAGAAAAAGTGGTCAAAGCGCCTAAAAAACCTGTAATGAGCAGCAATCGCCAGGCAGGATCAAGTTGGGGAAAGTTTTGGAACAAGCCGACACACACCCCAACGAGGTAGCCGCCAATTAAGTTGGCAGCCAGCGTACCCCAAGGAAACATATTCTCGGCATTGGGCGGTGGGTTGAGCCAAAGTCCCAGTTGCCATCGGCTGAGTGCGCCAACGCAAGCGCCGATGCAAATTGCTATGACGGATGACATCTTGCGGTCTATCGATTAAAAAGGTGGCCCTTCGGCTTCGGTGGCGGGTTCTGCAAAAACATTTTCGCCTCCCAAGGCCTGCAAAATGTCTTTGATCAAAGGGCCAAGCATGCCGGTACTCAAAACTACATTGGCATCAAATTTATCTTCGCCTTGTGTGTTGATGCTGTCGGGTTCTGTGCCGTCCAAAAAGCTTAATTTTTTGAACTGCAAATTGTCAGTGAGAACAAAACTGGCTTTGCCATCCCAACTGAGGGCCAATTGCGTGGGCAATTTACCTTCTCGGACATGCTTTCGAACCTCTTCTGTGCTCAAAATGTGTCGGGTATATCTGACCATGGGTTGATCTTCGGTGCCAGACTTTAAAACGCATTCTTTTTCAATGGACAATGAAGCGGGTAGTTCATCAGAATTGACAGCCAGCAACCATGAGGCCATGGCAGTTTGGGGTGACATGGCCGTTTGCAGTAAATTGAGATCGAGACCGGGCAGTGCACGCACCAACTGGGTGATCACTTCGTCGGCTTTGCCACTGCTGGCGGCGTCAATGGCCAAGATCCGATCTTGTGGATTGATCCAAACGGTGACGGCGCCTTGTTTGGCGAACGCTTGCGGCAAGAGGCTGTGCAAAATGTCTTCGCACATTTCTCGCTTTTCTTTTTTGCCTGGTTTGCGTCCGGTTTTTGCTTCGATCTCTTGAATTTGGACTTCGGCCTTGCGCTTGACGACGGAGGAGGGCACCGCTTTGGTTTCGATCATCAGTTTGGCAATCCACTGGCCACCGATGTTTTCTAACAAGGGGCCGTGAGCAATACCTCGAGGTTCAATCCATCCAACAGATTTGTCTTGACCAGGGGAGCATTCAATGAAGCGGTTGGTGGCCAAGGCAGTTTCTATTTCAGCCACACTGGCATTCCAATGAGGCCCAATTCGGTAGGCCGTTACATTTTTAAACACGTATATCCTTGAGGGGTGGTTTGACACGAAGTCAAATATGGATCAATCATAGTAGAAACAATGTTCCGATTGGCAGTGGGCGTTACAAAATGAAAATGCAATCCAACGCTTTGAATTCCAAAGAAGAAAAATGGCAATTTTGGATTGACCGCGGCGGTACGTTTACTGACATTGTTGGAAAGCGACCCGATGGTCGATTGGTGACACACAAGTTGTTGTCAGACAATCCAGATCAATACAAAGATGCTGCAGTTGCCGGCATTCGACATTTGTTGGGGCTGTCACCCACTGACATGGTGCGTCCCGAGTGGGTCAGCTGTGTCAAGATGGGGACCACGGTTGCCACCAACGCCCTCTTAGAACGCAAAGGCGAAAAGACTTTGTTGGTGACCACACATGGCTTTCGCGATGCATTGCGCATCGCTTATCAAAATAGGCCACGCCTGTTCGATCGCCACATTGTTTTACCTGAATTGCTTTACGCCGCCGTTGTTGAGGCAGACGAACGCTTGTCAGCCAAGGGTGAGGTAGTTGCACCTGTGAATTTGCCGCAATTGCGTGATCAACTGCAAGCGCAGTTTGATGCAGGTTTACGTTCAGTTGCCATCGTTTTCATGCATGCGTACCGATATCCGCAGCATGAAAAGTTGGCGGCGCAATTGGCGCAAGACATTGGCTTTACCCAAATTAGCACTTCGCATCAAACCAGCCCCCTGATGAAGTTTGTCAGCCGTGGCGATACCACTGTGGTGGATGCTTATCTCTCACCCATCTTGAAGCGCTATGTCAAACAAGTGGCCCAAGAAATGCCGGGTGTGAAACTCATGTTCATGCAATCGTCTGGCGGCCTGACCGATGCGCACGTCTTCGCTGGAAAAGACGCCATTTTGAGCGGCCCTGCGGGGGGCATTGTGGGCATGGCCAGAACTGCAGAAGTGGCAGGTCACCACCGCGTTATCGGTTTTGACATGGGGGGCACATCGACAGATGTATCGCATTACGCGGGGCAGTTTGAGCGTGAATTTGAAACCCAAGTTGCCGGTGTGCGCATGCGTGCTCCCATGATGAGCATTCATACCGTGGCGGCGGGTGGTGGATCCTTGTTGCAATTTGATGGCGCCAGATTCAGGGTGGGGCCGCAAAGTGCAGGCGCGAATCCCGGTCCTGCCAGTTACCGTCGGGGTGGCCCTTTGGCAGTCACGGACGCCAATGTGTTGGTTGGCAAAGTGCAGCCTGACTATTTTCCTACCGTGTTTGGCGCTGATGGCAAACAAAGGCTTGATGCAGAAATTGTGGCTGTTCATTTTGCAAAATTAGCGGCTCAATTGAGCCGATCCGCAGAATCGATTGCCGATGGATTTTTGCGCATTGCCGTTCAACAGATGGCCAATGCCATCAAGAAAATTTCAGTGGCCAAAGGCTATGACGTGACGCGATACACCTTGCAATGTTTTGGTGGTGCCGGTGGTCAACATGCATGTTTGGTCGCCGATGCCTTGGGCATGAAGCAAGTCTTTGTTCACCCCTTAGCGGGTGTTCTTTCTGCGTATGGCATGGGCTTGGCCGATCAAAGTGTCATCCGAGAGCAGACCATTGAGTCCAAGTTAAGCTCGGAATGCATCAACGCCTTGACGCAGTCACTTGCATCGTTGAGGGAGACTGCGCGTTTCGCATTGACTTCACAGGTCGGCAGTGATGCTGTTGACGTGTTTGAGCGCGTGCATGTGAGATACGAAGGTAGCGACACGGCTTTGATCGTTCCCATGGGGAGTTTGCAGGAAATTACTCAAAGTTTTGAAGCCGCCTATCGGCAGCGGTTTGCGTTCTTAATGGCAGGTAAAGCGCTCGTGGTGGAAGCAGTCTCGGTCGAAGCCGTGGTCAAAGGGGATGCCGCATCCGAGCAAATTCATGCAGTGCTTGCAAAGCGTCAAGCACCTGTGAAGTCTGTCGTGAAGATGTACACGGCGGGATCCGACGGGCACTCACGTTGGTGGCAAGCGAGTTTGTATGTCAGAGAAGATTTAAGGCCTGGCGATTTGATGCCTGGCCCGGCCATCATTGCAGAGAAAAATGCCACCACCGTGGTAGAGCCTGGTTGGCAAGCGCAGGTGACTGACTTGAATCATTTGATTTTGCAACGCATTGAAACAAGGCAAGTTCAACATGCTGCTGGTACCACGGTCGATCCAGTTTTGTTGGAGGTGTTCAACAACTTGTTCATGAACATTGCAGAGCAAATGGGTTTGCAGCTGCAAAACACGGCCTATTCGGTCAATATCAAAGAGCGCTTGGATTTCTCATGCGCCTTGTTCAATGCCGACGGACACTTGATTGCCAACGCGCCCCACATGCCAGTGCATTTGGGCAGCATGGGCGAGAGTATCAAAACGGTCATTCATGACAACGCCGGCCAAATGCGACAAGGCGATGTGTATGTCCTGAACGACCCCTACCATGGCGGTACGCACTTGCCCGATGTCACTGTCATCACACCAGTGTTTTTAGAGGGGTCATCTGCGCCAGAGTTTTACGTAGGGTCGCGTGGTCATCACGCCGACATTGGTGGTGTCACACCCGGTTCTATGCCGCCATTTTCGACAACCATTCAAGAAGAAGGCGTGCAGATCAACAACTTTAAATTGGTAGCCGAGGGCGTTTTGCAAGAGAGCGCCATGCTTGCGTTGTTATCAACAGGCACTTACCCAAGCCGAAACCCTCAGCAAAACATGGCCGACTTGCGCGCTCAGCTTGCGGCCAATGAAAAAGGGGTTCAGGAGTTAAAGAAAATGGTCGCCGAGTTTGGATTGGAAGTCGTCCAAGCCTACATGCGGCATGTTCAGGACAATGCCGAAGAGTCTGTTCGTCGCGTCATCACGCGATTGAGAGACGGCGCATTCACATTGCCTTTGGACAACGGTTCACAAATTCAAGTGGCTGTGCGTGTTGACGCCAAAAACCGAAGCGCAGAAATTGACTTCACCGGAACCAGCCCTCAGCAGACCAACAACTTCAATGCGCCTACGGCTGTTTGTATGGCGGCAGTGCTTTATGTCTTTAGAAGCCTGGTCAATGACGACATCCCATTGAATGCAGGTTGTCTTAAACCCTTGAAGGTGATCATCCCTTCGGGTTGCATGTTGAATCCCAATTTTCCGGCTTCGGTTGTTGCAGGCAATGTGGAAACATCAACTTGCATTACCAACGCATTGTTGGGTGCCTTAGGTGTGATGGCTGGCAGTCAGCCCACCATGAACAACTTCACATTTGGGAACGCCAAGTATCAATACTACGAAACCATTTCGGGCGGCAGTGGCGCGGGTGTCGAGCTAGACGATGACGGACAAGTTTGTGCAGGCTTCAATGGCACGTCGGTGGTCCAAACTCACATGACCAACTCGCGCTTGACGGACCCCGAAATTTTGGAATTTAGATTTCCAGTGCGTTTGGAGAGTTATTCGCTTAGGCAAGGCTCGGGAGGCGCTGGCAAATGGCAGGGCGGGATGGGCGGTGTTCGTCGTATTCGTTTTTTAGAACCCATGACAGCCGGCATCTTGTCAAATGGCCGAATTTATCCTGCCTTTGGTGCGATGGGGGGTCAGCCTGGCGCGCTGGGCATCAATCGCGTGAAACGATTGAATGGTGACGTAGAAGACTTGAAACACATTGGCCAAGTTGAAATGGCCCCAGGTGATGTGTTTGAAATTCACACGCCTGGGGGCGGAGGATTTGGCGCAGTCTAGGATTTGCCGGGCTTGGCTTTGGCAGTGTCGGTAGCGGCAGCGCCACTGCCTTTGTAGTCTGCACCATTGACGGTCAAACCTTCTGCCGACAGTTTGGCTGAATTTTTCTCGCCCATGCCATTGACTCGCTGCATGAGGTCGGACCAATCTTTGAACTGGCCTTTGCTTCGCTCTTTCAAAATTTTGCCTGACAAAGAAGGGCCAATGCCTTTGATGCCATCGAGGTCGGCTGCATTGGCTTTGTTGACATCGACGGCAGCAAAGCTAGACAGCGAGAACAGCAGTGCACTGATGGCTAAGATTTTTTTAAACATGTTGAATTCCTAAAATTGGCACCAACCCCGGTGGTGGTGCTGATTCGATTCAACCGCGAATGGCGCCGCTTGTGTGCAACTTGCAACCCAAGGACAGCGCTTGTAAAAGACTGAAAGAATTAGAGTTCTTCGACGCGACGTGGTGGGTAACTGTCCCAGGCTTGGCAACCAGGACAGTGCCAGAAATGTTCTTTGGCTTCAAAGCCACACGCTGCGCAACGATACCTGGCCAATGGCCTTGAAGCTTGCTCCAAAGCTTTTTGAACAGGCGCACGCGAGGTTTCATCGCCTAGATCTGCACCCGCCAACCACCTTGATGCGGCCAAAAGAGAAGGCTGTTTTTGGAGGTGTTCAATGTAGCGTTGACGCGCGTCTTCTTCGCTGGCCTGATTGGCTTTTTCAAGACTCACAATGGCGTCCATCACATCAATGCAAGGCGATGACGCGTAGTGTGATTGGAGCAGTTGAAGTGTTTGTGGCACAAGCTGGGCCGCCATGGCCGCCCTGACCAAACTGCTGCTTGCCAAGGGGGCGGCCACAGAGCCTTGTTCAAACAAGTGGCTTAAGGTTTGACAGGCTAGTTGAGCTTGACCCATGTTCAACTGGAGTTGGCCTAACAACAAACGCGGACGAGGTGCGTCAGGCGCCTGCAGCATGGCCTTTTCAAGCAATTTGGCGGCACTGGCGCCATCGCCTTGTGCATTCAACTCGCGGGCTTGCTCACAGAGGTAGTGAGCCTTGCGGACTGAGAAGCTGACTTCGCCCGAAAGTTCGAGTTGTTCGGCAACTTCTCTGGCTTGAGGCCATTCGCGTGATCGTTCATAAATGGCCAAGCGTGCCAGGCGGGCTTGGCCTTCAAACGATGTGCCTTCAAGTTTTTTGAGGGCATCTTCAGCGCGATCCAGCAGGCCCGCTTTGACATAGTCTTTGGCCAGTGCATTTTGTGCACGCTGTCGATCGGCGGTGCTGAGGTCGCCGCGAGAAAGTAAATGTTCATGCACGCGAACGGCACGTTCGTATTCACCACGTCTTCTGAACAAATTACCCAATGCAAAGTGCAGCTCTGAAGTGTCAGGATCGTTTTGAACTGCCTCGATGAAGGCGTCAATGGCTTTGTCTTGTTGCTCATTGAGCAAAAAATTAAGGCCTTTGAAATAGGCTCGGGGTGCTTGTCGATTGTCGATTCGCAATTGACGCAAGTCCAAACGCGAAGCCAGCCAACCCAAGCCAAATGCAGCGGGCAGACCAATCAAAATCCAAATGAGATCAAGCTCCATGATGAACCTCTTTGGACGGAGAGGCGTTTGAATCTTGTGCTGGGTTTGTTTGATGTTGTGCGTTGACAGTTTGGGATGCTTGCGCCGTGTTGGCTGCTTGTTTTTGTCGCCACCAACGCGGCACCATACCCAGCACGCCCACCACCATGCCCAATGCGAAGGCCATCAAAACAATCAGAACCATGGGCGAACGCCATTGGGTTCCAAAGAAAAAGTAAACCTTGGCCTCGTGCTGATTGTTCAGCGCGAAAGCAAATAAAGTAAAAAAGACAGCGGCATTCAGCGTCCACTGAAGCAGCTTGAGAAATTGTTTCATGAATGGCCTCGGACAGCTTGTGCCATTCTAAAGGGATGCGAGGCGCAGATACAAAAAAGGCCCATGAAGGGGCCCATTGATCGGTATCTCGTGAGGGAAAGCTCAGTCTGACTTGCCATGCAAAACGTCTAAGGAGCCTTGATCAACGGCTTCACGCAAGGCCTTGCCAGGCTTGAAGTGCGGTACGCGTTTTTCGGGAATTTGAACGCTTTCACCCGAGCGTGGGTTGCGTCCAACGCGGGGCGGGCGGCGATTGATGGTGAAACTTCCAAAGCCACGAATTTCAATGCGATGACCTTTGACCAATGCTTCGCTCATGGCGTCCAGCACCGTTTTGACAGCAAATTCTGCGTCTCGGTGGGTCAGTTGCTCAAAGCGTGCAGCCAAAGCTTCAACAAGGTCGGAGCGGGTCATGTCAAAAAGGAAGATCGAGGGCTATCGAAAAAGCCTCAGCCCAACCCCAGGTAGGGGAGAGGCATGAGGCTTTCATTTTCAGCGGATCACTCAGCTGAATCGTTGTTGTCCAACTTGGCACGCAACAAAGCGCCCAAACTGGTGGTGCCAGCGTTTTCGCGTGAAGACTGCTGGCTCAATGTGGCCATGGCTTCGCTTTGATCGGCGGCATCTTTTGCCTTGATAGACAACTGGATGTTGCGTGTCTTGCGATCGACGTTGACGACCACGGCAGTGACTTCGTCGCCTTCTTTCAACAAGCTGCGAGCGTCTTCTACGCGGTCGCGTGAAATTTCGCTGGCGCGCAAGTAACCAATGATGTCGTCGCCCAAATCGATTTCAGCGCCACGAGCGTCAACAGTCTTGACCTTACCGGTCACTGTTTGGCCCTTGTCGTTGACGGTCACGAATGTGGTGAAGGGGTCGCCGTCGAGTTGTTTGATGCCCAAGCTGATGCGCTCGCGCTCAACGTCAACTGCCAAAACGATGGCTTCAACGTCTTGACCTTTCTTGTAGTTACGAACAGCGGCTTCGCCAGTTTCGTTCCATGACAAGTCGGACAAGTGAACCAAACCGTCGATGCCAGCGGCCAAGCCCACAAACACACCGAAGTCGGTGATGGATTTGATCGGACCCTTAACGCGGTCGCCACGCTTGGTGTTTTGAGCGAACTCTTGCCATGGGTTGGCACGGCACTGCTTCATACCCAAGCTGATGCGGCGCTTGTCTTCGTCGATTTCCAAAACCATGACTTCGACTTCGTCGCCCAATGACACGATCTTGGAAGGTGCCACGTTCTTGTTGGTCCAGTCCATTTCAGAGACGTGCACCAAGCCTTCGATGCCTGGCTCGAGTTCCACAAATGCGCCGTAGTCGGCGATGTTGGTGATCTTGCCGAACATGCGTGTGCTTTGTGGGTAGCGGCGGTTGACGCCCATCCAAGGATCGTCGCCCATTTGCTTGAGGCCCAAAGACACGCGGTTTTTCTCGGTGTCGAACTTGAGGATCTTGGCGGTAATTTCTTGACCGGCTTGCACCACTTCGGAAGGGTGACGAACACGGCGCCATGCCATGTCGGTGATGTGCAGCAAACCATCGATGCCGCCCAAGTCAACGAATGCACCGTATTCGGTGATGTTCTTGACCACACCGTGAACGACGGAACCTTCGCGGAGGTTTTCCATCAGTTTGGCGCGCTCTTCGCCCATCGAAGCTTCAACCACAGCACGGCGTGACAACACGACGTTGTTGCGCTTGCGGTCCAACTTGATGACCTTGAATTCCATGGTCTTGTTTTCGTACGGTGACAGGTCTTTGGTAGGACGTGTGTCAACCAATGAACCTGGCAAGAAGGCACGAATGCCGTTGACCAAAACTGTGAGGCCGCCTTTGACTTTGCCGCTGGTGGTGCCAGTGACGAATTCGCCGGATTCCAAAGCTTTTTCCAATGACAACCATGATGCCAAACGCTTGGCAGTGTCACGGCTCAAAATGGTGTCGCCGTAGCCGTTCTCGATGGAGCCGATGGCCACAGACACGAAGTCGCCCACTTGGACTTCGATTTCGCCCAGATCTGATTTGAATTCTTCCAGGGGTACGTAGGCTTCGGATTTGAGGCCGGCGTTCACAACCACGAAGTTGTGTTCGATGCGAACAACTTCAGCGGTGATCACTTCGCCTGGGCGCATTTCCGTGCGCTTCAGTGATTCTTCAAATAGGGCTGCAAAAGATTCTGACATTCAAGTTCCTAATCCGCAAAAAGGTCTGACGACTGCTATATTGCGTCGTTACCAAGGCTAAGTGCGGCGGTTGTTTGCGTTTTCACGCGGGTTAAGTTGATGAACCACAAGGCCAGTGCGCAAGCAGCGCGGATGGAGCCTTGTGGGCCTCTGACAAGTTCTCTGTTTAACTTCTAGATCAAGCAGGGAAGTCTTGTTTGCTTTGCCACCAGTCAAGGACCTGAATCACCGATTGTTCGATGGTCAAGTCGGAGTTGTCTAGCAACATTGCATCTTGGGCTGGCTTTAAGGGCGCTACGCTGCGAGAACTGTCTCGTGCGTCGCGAGCCTCTAAGTCAGCCCGAAGATCGGCGATTTTAGCCTGAAAACCTTTAGAAATCAATTGCTTATAGCGCCGATCGGCTCTTTTTGCGGCGCTGGCGGTCAAAAACACCTTCAAAGGCGCACCAGGAAAGATCACGGTGCCCATGTCGCGGCCGTCTGCCAGCAGTCCGGGCAGGCGCTGAAAGCTGTGCTGCAGAGCCACCAAAGCCACTCGAACGGCGGGCAAAGTGGACACTTTGGAGGCATTCATGCCGCCTTCTTCGCTGCGGATGGCGTCGGTTACATCTTGGTCATTGAGCAAGACTTTGTCGCCGTCAAAACGCACAGGCAGTTTTTCGGCCATGGCCGCAATGGCGGCTTCATTGGCAGGCTCTAAGGCGAATCCTGCTTGCAACGCTGCATAGGCCGTGACGCGATACAGAGCGCCAGAGTCAAGGTAGTGGTAGCCCAAACGTTGTGCCACCAAGCTAGACAAAGTGCCTTTGCCCGAAGCGGTGGGGCCGTCGATGCAAATGACGGGGATACGTTCTGCGGGCGTTTGGGTCAATGAGAACAGCGCTTCAAAATAGTCCGGAAACGTTTTTGCCACGCACTTAGGGTCTTCAATGCGCACGGCTTTTTGATCGGCGTTGAAGGCGGCCAAAGAGAAGCACATGGCCACACGGTGATCGTCATAGGTGTGAATGCTGGCAGCTTGCCATTGACCTGCTGGCAGCGGATGGATGCGCAGCCAATCAGGGCCTTCCTCCACTTGCGCGCCCAGCTTGCGAGACTCTTTGGCCATGGCCGCAATGCGATCGGTTTCCTTCACACGCCAGCTGGCAATGTTGCGCAGGGTGGTGGGGCCATCGGCATAGAGCGCCATGACAGCCAAGGTCATGGCGGCATCGGGGATGTGGTTGCAATCTAAGTCGATGGCTTTGAGGGGCCATGCGCCGCGTTGGATTTCCAACCAATTGGGGCCGCTCTCAATGCGTGCACCCATTTGAGCGGCTGCTTCCATGAAGCGAATGTCGCCTTGAATAGATGATGCGCCTACACCTTGAATGCGAACGGCTTGGTCGGTTGCTGCCAAGGCACCCAAGGCGATGAAATAACTGGCAGATGATGCATCGGCTTCGACATGAATTTCACCAGGGGATGTGTAGTGGCTGCCCGCAGGAATGGTGAAACGTTGCCAACCATCGCGCTTCACATGGATGCCGTAGCGCACTAATAAATTGAGGGTGATTTCAATGTAGGGCTTGGAGATGAGTTCACCGACCACTTCAATCACGATGTCTTTTTGTGCGGCCAAAGGCAGCGACATTAAGAGTGCTGTGAGGAACTGGCTGGACACATCACCGCGCACTTGAATGGGCTGGTCGAGTTGAAGTTGTGGCGTTAAAACGCGCAAAGGTGGAAAGCCCTCATTGCCCAAATAATCAATGTGGCAACCCAAAAGGCGCAGTGCATCGACCAAATCGCCAATGGGCCGTTCGTGCATGCGCGGCACACCTTTGAGTGTGAAGTCGCCGCCCATC
>JACCDL010350901.1_pt1 | contig 13681 bp, 15 predicted proteins | sample 7441931 | NCBI WGS metagenome assembly JACCDL01 (sample SAMN15323437, study PRJNA562643) | freshwater metagenome | isolation source: river surface water | place: USA:Blue River Watershed | collected 2017-08-16 | reverse complement strand
TTACGTCTGCGTCAAATATTCTCATGTAAAGTTCTTATTATTTTTATAGATAAATACTTCAAAACCCCAATCTTTATTCCTTTAAAAGTTATTTATTGATAGTATATTCTATAAATATGTATGATACACTACGAGCTGTACGAGGAGAACTTAAATCATATTGAAAATTCTGATGTTTTTGTAAAGGAAATTTTTGAGGTTACGGATTATGATATCCAAATCACAATCAATAACTTTAATTCACTTTACAAGTGGGATAAAATGTTTGATTTAGAAGAAACTGAAAGAAGATTTGAGGGAAATCATCGGTTTTTTATCTTTTATTACAAAGATTTGGTGGTCGGTCATTGTTGGGCGGACCCGGTATCGATGAATGAATTTAATATATATGTATATAATGTTTTTGTTGATAAAACAAAACACAATAAGGAAATCTGTGACAGCATCGCTTACTTTGCTAAACTCGCTAACATATTATTTTCTGAAGGATATACAACAATACACTCTGACGTGGATGATTGGCATAAAAAATCCCAATCGTTTTGTTTGAGATTGGGATTTAAATCAGTTTAGTATTTTTTGGTGGTTCGGGTAACCTATATTTTTTGGTGTGATGAAATCTTTTTGAAATTATGTCAACATCAAACTCACATCCAACATATTCACATATTTCTTTGAATGAATCATTATCCCCATTATTTAAAATCAAATCTTCATATTTGAAGATTGGGTATCCGTAATCAATTGATATATTTTTAAGGGTTTTGTTCCATTCTATTATTTGATTTTGATAATCAATAATTTTATCTTCGTTTACCGCATCAATTTTATAGTATTTTTGAGAATGCCAACCATATAAACTACCTAATTCAATATGGTAAACAAAGCTCTCTGCTTGTAATCTGGTGTTCTCTCGGTATAATAGAATGATTTTATCGAATGTGGTAATATACCAATTCAATAATTCATCCATATCTTTAAACACGTTTGGTTTATGTTCTTTTAAGAACATATCCTTTATTAATAGTTCGACACTATTGGTGAAATCAATATTATTAAAATATCGATTTTTCCACATGTGTCGATTAAAGGGTTCGGCAATCGAATTTTTAATTTTTGTTAATTCTTTTAACGTATAGAATAAATTACTTGAGGACGTTCTCGGGTATGTCAAAATACATACCTTCATTAACTCAAATGTTTATCTTTGATTTTTTGAATTACCGAATTAAACAAAGAATTAATTATTAATTTATCAGACGCGGTTGTTTTTCTAACAATCGGAGTTCTTTCGGTTTCGGTATACGTTCTATTTTTATTTGTTTCTGTATTCATATCACTATTTTTATTTTTGTGCTCCACATTCAGGACATTCTCCACCCAAAATTACTCCGGCATCAGATTCTGGTTGAAGAACACAACACACGAGTTCAGTACAATAAAATGGAGGTAGTCCCAACATCATACAACTTTCCATATCCCCACCAGTATATAATCCATTAAACCCTAAACAGGGTTCCGCACACTGCCAGTAATTAGGGAATCCCGAAAAATACCAGCATAAACATCTCGGGGCATTGTGTTGTATGATGAAAAATTCAGGAGTTTCTGTTGATTCATCCATTGTTAAATACAAATCAATATCCTCAACATCAATTGAGTATATATTTTCATTTGAAAACGTGTAAAAATTTGAGACAATTCCTCTGGTTTCAAATAAATTATTGTTTTTGTTTACTATGACTATTTCATCAGTATTTGTAATTTGATAAAAAGATTTGAATTTTAAGACGCCATCTCTTTTTATTAAAAGTTTTGATTCATCGATGTCAGAAAATTTTAATCCATTATCCAATACGATATTTCTAAGCCACACATTCTCATTTTTGGTTGAAATAGATTGAATAGTTGTGGCGGAAATCGTACTCCCTGAAAATACGTCTTCTGTGTTTCCGGTATACTGTGAAACATATGCTGCGGTATCGACATCATCTAACCCATATAGGTTAATACTCATAAGAGAATCTCCGATTTCCAATTGTGATGGGGAAACCAAAGAACCGTCATTTTTAATAATTAAATTTGTACTATCGGAATTATATTCAATTCCAAGACTCTTTTTTTGATATTTCTGTAAATATTTTGGTCGTTCCCATGGTTGTATTTCTAAATTAGAGTCAACATCCACTGTTAAGTCAATACTACATGTATTTGTATGAATAAATGGGTCAATTAAATTTATTATATTTAATTCAGGACCACAAATTAAACCAACACTTCGATATGTTTTTAATTTACCATTTTCCAAATCGTTAGTGTTGATTACATATTCTTGTAATAACGTGTTAGGTGGTAAATTGGTTTTTAAATTACTCAATTGTTCTTGTGTATCTATCTTATACACTTTTGGGTATTCAGAATAATTTGTTGTTGGGAATCTTTGTTTTATAATATAATTTGGTAAATTACCATTATTCCTTACTGTGTCCCCAATCATATCAAAACCAAGTGATTCGTGATTTATATATGTTTTAGCAATTGCAGTGGGTGAGGAGTCATACAATAATTTTAAAAATTCAAAATTATCTTTGGCATATGTTTCATCAATCAAAGCCGTTGGGTCGTATGACTGTCTGATTATTAATTTATTTGGCGAATCAACGGTATTAGGGGTTACCTGATTTTCAAGTTCAACGACTTGTTTTGTAATTGTTAAACCACTATAATGTACATCAAAATATCTCCCAAACCCGAACAAGGTGTCATTTGGGTAATCAGGATTTATCGCCTTTACAGGACCCGTTGATAATAATATTAATTCAATTTCATTAATATTATTTTCGGTAATAAAATTATCAAAATCAACTTTATTAAAGTATGGTTCGATTGAAATTGGGGCAGCAACGATACCAGTATTCAATTCCAATACTTTAAAGGAATTATCAACGTCTTTAACAAAATCAATCGCTATTAGTACACTTCTCATATTAATGTTTTTTCACTCTTTGGTAAATATGTCTCACCATCTACTTCTACCCATTTTTTTAATGGGCAGGGGTTATTTGATTTGGTGTAAACTTTTTTACCTATTGGACATCCACATTCCCCACAAAAAGCCGACCATTTTTGATTAAAAATCTTCTTCATCGAGGGACAAGTTTCACAAATAGATGTTCTTTTATCGGCCAACTCCGTTTCCTGTAATGTTGGGTTATATGATGAGACCCAAGCGGTTACTATTTCTTTTACATCCATATCAATATATAAATAGTTAATCGGTCTTTTTGAGACCGTAGTTTATGTACTTATACCAAAACCGTTCATGGAAGAAATAAAGGATTGGTTTTAGTACTAATTCCCCTACACCAACCATTGCGGCCCATTTAACGGGTAATCCAGCACCGATGGTTAACCCCACGGTTGTTAGTGTACCTAATATTCTATAAGTAATTGTTTTAGCTATGTGTCTCTTTACCAGTGGCATCAATCTCTCCTTTTCTTATTTTGGTTCCACTTATCTCACCAATCTCAGTTGGTGGTTCGTGGTAAATTACATCATACCCAACACCTCTACCGTAATTAACGGATTCAATATCGGGGATAATTGATACAAATAGTTTATCCCAATTCTCCATAAAGAATGGGGTATTCATCAAATCCATAAGGACTTGGTGTGGTGATTTCGGATTATTTTCATCAACCTGAACATCTCTAATCGCAACCCAACAGTTCTTTCCTTTGTCCATTTGTTGTCTGATAAGCCATTCATGACCAGAATGCCAATTCTGCCATCGTCCAATAAACATTGCATATTTTTTCATGAGAATAGTTTTTTGTATAGTTCAGTTAATGTGTCGTTTATCATTCCGTTATTATCCAATTCAATAAAATTCTTCTCGGGTTCCTCAAAATTCTTCACATGGTATTGGATTTTTTCACCAACATCTTCTCTTCTAACCAATATTTCAATTACAGGATTTTCTGACTTGAATTGTTCTCTAAGTTCCCTATATGGACATACCATGGATATCACCACATTGAAATTTTTTTCATTACAAAAACGAGCTATAGTAAACGCCTTTGAGATATTCTCAATGCGTCCCTTTTCGGAATAATCTGTATTAGGGAAAATCTCTCTCAATTCATCACCGTCAATCATGATGGTGCGATGGTGTCCAATAGTAGAGAGTAGTTTGTTTGCTATGGTTGTTTTACCCGAGCCGGGTTGACCTATGAAAAGATATATCATAGGTAAAGTATAAAGAAAAAATATTAATGATTGTAGATAAATGGGTCTCTTTTTTTAAGTTCTTCAAGTTTCTTCTTGAATCTCTTTTTCCTCTGTCTTTCTTCCCAAAGGTTCTTAAACCAAATAACAATTTTTTTAATCATGACTTTCTTATTAAATAGTTCCCCATAACCAATATGTCCATTTCCGTATCCAAGAATGTGTCCATTGCGTCTTGTGGGGTTAATACCATTGTTTTATCCTTAACATTAAAAGACGTGTTCAATAAGATTGGATAACCCGATTGATTTTCATATTCTTTCAATAATCTATAGATTGGATTAAATGGTGTGACAGATTGAATTCTTGCACTCCCGTCGACATGGGTTATAGAAGGTAATTTATCTCTATATTTTTCTTTTACTTTTACCACCTGATTCATATAGGGCACAAATCCGCCGTATTCAAAATACTTTTTTTGGTCCTCAAAAGTTACCATTGGTGCAAATGGACGGAATCCCTCCCTTTTCTTAATCACCTTATTAATTTTATCTTTCATACCGGGTATTGTTGGACTCGCCAAAATTGACCTGTTACCTAATGCTCTGGCCCCGAATTCTATCTTTCCTTGATACCATCCGATTACTTTACCCGACATTATCTCTTGGGAAACTTTTTTATTTAGATTATTTGTTAAATGATATTTTTTATACGTTATATCCTGAGTTTTTGTGATTACTCTAAGAATATCAACTTCACTATAATCAGGTCCAAGAAAAGCGTCTGTATGAACTTTAACAGGACGACCAACGGAGTGGAAATAATTCAGACATGCACCGATACAAGAACCTGCATCTGACGGTGCCGGTGGTATCCACAATCTTTTGAAATTCGTATTATCTAATATCTTACCATTTGCGGTACCGTTGTATGCACAACCACCTGCAAGTGCAAGGTTTGTTGAATCGGTGAACAATTCAATATCTTTCAGAATTTCAAATAAAATTGATTCATACTTTTCCTGTACCGCGGCTGCAATATCCATGTGGTCTTGGGTAATTGGTTCTTCAGGTAATCTATTCTCAACACCCATCAACTCAATCAATTCTTCATTGAACATCAAACAATCTCTATCCCAAGAGAAATAAACCATATTGGTTTTTAATGACGCACAATTATGGGCAATCAGATGATTAATTTTTTCGCGGTATTTTTCAGGATTACCATAAGGAGCCAAACCCATCAGTTTGTATTCGCCTTCGTTTGGTTTGAAACCGATAAAAGATGTCATTGCTGAGTAAAATAAACCAACGGAATGTGGGTAAACAGATAACGGTACAATCTTAAAGTCCCCTTTATTAATGTAACCAACCGACATGGTCTCCCATTCACCGACACCATCTACCGATAAGATAACCGCATCGTTAAATGGTGAAGAATAATATGAATAAAATATATGTGAATCGTGATGTTTCGAAAAAAATACTTTATCCGATATTTTCTTTAATTCTTTTTTTAATTTCCAATGATTAATCTTTGTCTTGAATAAACTTTTTGATACCTCAGATGGACACTCTAAGAAGTTTTTGAAGAAAGTGTTGTTAACTCTATCAGATTTTAACTTTGGGTCCTCATAAAAACAAACGGTTTCAATCTCGTTTTTTTTAATTCTATATTTGTCAAAAATGTATTTTAATGCGTTTACCGGAAATCTATTATCATGTTTTATACCTGTGAATTTTTCTTCTTCGCAAGCAAAAATCAGTTGACCCTTTTTAAAGAGACAAACTGATGAGTCGTGATAATATGCCGATACCCCAATTACGTACATTATAACATTTTTTTAGCAGCTTCTTTTTTAAACCAAGTTTCGTATTTATCTCTCATTGAATAATAATATCTTCGTGTTATACTATCGTAATTATTTTCCTGTTTAACTAATTTCTCTATTTTATCTACATACTTTATACCGTTAAATCTTTGAGCGATAGTTTCTCTAATAATAAATAACAGAACATCTAAATTTTTATGTCCACATAGATGTATCGGACAATTAAAATTGTACGTAGAATAGTTGTAAAGGTCATTTTCACCATTTATGTGTATTTTATTGTTGAAGAACTGTAATGTAACGGGATAACTAGCGTGGGTTAGTGAATTGGTGTCCATTGTGATTCCGAAATTCTTCGAAGATTCATAAACATAGTTTCTTTCCTTCAAACCACTAATCTTATCAATCGACGACGACATAAATAAATGTTCAATAACACAGGCATGGTAATAATTCGAATCAAAATGTTCTTTATTATTATAATATAACGATAAACAGTATTTTGCAGATTTAGAAATTGTCTCATAATCATTCCCACCAAAAATTGACATGTTTGGTATGTTATTAAAATCAATATATGGTTTAAAATCAATCGGGATATTATCTGACATTTCAAATGCACCTTTAAAATAGGTTTCATACATTCCTTTATGTGATTCATAATCACTATTGGTTCCATATGGGATGTCTTTAAATGCATAAATTACATCATATTCATCAATCTTTTTTCTTAAATCATAAAGAAACATATCAATATCGATATGAATATAAGGTTCGGTTTGTAATGAATATGTTATCATTTTTGGTACAGAAAAGGTACCTCCCGAATAATCATCAAACGGTTCTGTTATAATTTCATCATAGGGTATCCCCACAAGGTCAACCATCTCTTTGATTTCATTGGTTGTGTACAATACCATTTTCTCAAAGAATTGTTTGGCCAATATTGTTGACAATGTCATTTGGTAAAGTAGTGATTTTGTAACTCCACCAATGCCATAATTTGGGACATATGTGTGTATACAAATCATCTATTTATTCCACCATAATATATTGTATCATCATTTATTCTTTCTCTCCACGGGTCCAAAACAACACTTCCTTTAGGAAAAAATGTATCATTAAAAACATTTCTGTGACCCAATAGGTAAATTGCCGGGCCATTAATTTGGTCATATAAAACCTCATTCACAAAACTCCCAATTAAAAGTGAATATGAACCATCAACATATTCAACACCGGGTTTGTAACTTTTACCCATAATAACCACAGGTAATCCATGTTCGATAGATAAATCGATTAATCGATTGGCAATGTTTCTTGCTTGTTTTTCCCTTGAGGTCATGATTGCGTCAAATAAATCATAACCCAAACCCAATCTTTGTGCCATATATCTCAATGCAATGTTATCACGTGGGTGACAAGAACCTCCGTCTCCCATCCCTGCTTTCATATAAGCAGGTCCCATGATTCTGTATGTACTTCTTTCAAGAGCACCGGTCACAACATCGGTGTTCATATTTCCATTTAGTTCTGCAACATCTTGAATCATATTGACAATTGAAATCTTTGCCGATATGAATGTGTTGTAGAATATTTTAATTGCCTCGGCGTCGTCCCATGTACCGATTTCATATCTTGTCCATGGTGATATAATTGTTTGATAGAAATCCTTTAAGATTTTGGCATCTGTTGTTTCAGAACCATCTTTGGTTCCTATGATTACCATCTCGGGATTGACCATGTCGTGTTTAACCGTACCCATGGCAATCAAATATGGATTATAAATGAATCTATAATTCTGCACCAATGGAATAAATTCTCTACGAGTTGTTCCGGGTAGTACAGTTGAGATTAACACAACTAACTGTTGTTTGTTAGTGTAATTGTTTACCTCAGAAAGAATGTTCTTAACAATTGTATAATCAAAATCCTTTGGTGGTAAATGCGATGTTGCCTGTTTACCATCATATAATGGGTCATGTGGGGTTGGGACCGCAATAAAGATTAAATCCTTATCCTTACAAACCTCCTCAATTGTTTTTACCATTTTAAAATTTGATGGAGTCACTTCTTTAACGTCGTAACCCTCAACAAAGTATTTTTCCGCCATAACCTCAGCAACATCCTTACCAAGTTTACCGACACCAATAAATCCTATTTTCATAATTTTTCTAAAATAATTTCTTTTAATTTAATATGACCACCAAACCCCGGATGAGAATCAAAGTATTCATATTCATCGGGGAATTCATCAGATAATGTTAACTTATTTTCCAAAAAAAAGTCATGCATCGATAGATTATCTTTATTTGATGGAATTGGTAATTTAATTACATTTTCATTCACCATTGTGTATTCATTTAACATATATAATATGAAATATCTTATATTTTTTGTAGTCCTCAGGTGTTCTAATATATTTATTGTATTATCTAAATCAAATTTCCACGTTTTAGGATGCCACTCGACAATATATTCAAGAAGGTTAGATAATTCATTTTTGGTAAATTTATTAAATGGGTCCTCATTCATTTTGTGGTCAATACCAAGTTGTGGTAACCCCGCACTTGAGAAATAACTATAAACATTATTATCTACAAAATGTCCAATTCTATCAAATGAACTAAATTGGAAAATGATTGTGTCATTCTCATTAATGTTACTTAGGTTATCTACTAATTCATAGAATAACATGTCATTTGAGCGACCTGGATTTGCTAAATTTTTAATCCCTAATCCTTTTTCTCTCGCAATTAAGTTACCGTATGAATTTTCTCTGGGTACGTTAAGGTATCCTGACGAAAAGGAACATCCAAAAATCCATAAATTTCTCATATAATCTTATTTTTTATAAACGGAACAACCACTTCATTGGCAAATTTCTTATGACCAAATTCTGTCGGATGAATACCAACCACACCATTACCATCTGGTGGATTAAAACCACCGGTAAATTGGTGGTTCTCCTTAACCCACTCGTGGCACCCATTAATTGGTAAAAATGAATCAAAATTTATCATATCATATAGATATTTGACTTCAGGGTCGTTAACTAATATGTTTGCACCTTGGTAATTGAAGATGTCAAGATATGATGTCATGAAGTATTTTATATTATGTTTCTCAAGGAACCATTGTGTCCTTAAAATATGTTCAATGGTTATCATCATTGCCCCGACATTTGTGTGTAGATATTCGTACCAAATCTTAGCATGAGAATTCCTCCAGTGAATGTTAGTAATTACCCAATTCTTCCTATCTTTTATAATTGATGTAGGGTTCTCAACCCATCCATTAACATTTTCAATATATGATGGTCTTTCAATGTGAAATTCATGTCTATCAAATCCACTCCACATGATACCAACAACAATATCTTCGGCGTTTCTCGTTTTTAATAACTCATTGACATTATAAATTATTTTTTTTGAAATTAAACCATTACCTGACGACGCCATTCCTACATTCAGTAAGTCCCAATTCATTTCGTTAGAAACAAATGTTGGCCAATTCCATGGTTCAAATGTGAAGCTACATCCACTGGCTAACAGTATTTTTTTAGTATCCATTTGATTTAAATTTATCTATGATTAATGCAGTTAAAAACCAATGACCCTGTTCATTTGGATGGAAATTATTTAACATACTCTTACCCAAAAGACTAAGACCTTTATTTTGTTTATCAATCTCTTCTTCTAATGTTTTTGTGTCTACTTTTAAATTATATAATTCATGTAAATTTTCATAAAAAGTATGCTCCATGTTTTTAGATGGTTCAAAATCATAACCCGACATTTGAACAACTAATCTCATGAATGGGTGTTCAATTACATTAAATGAAAATTGTTCCCTCCCTTTATAATGAAACTCATTGAAATTTTTCCAAACTACCGAGGATTTAAATGGTATTCTTTTAACCTGTTCTTCAATTAAATTAAAATACGTTTTATCATATTCATGCTGCCAATCGTTATATTCTAAAACAGGATATTGATTTGGTGTTTTCGAAAACAAATGTTTTATTGGTTCGTCAACCATATTATTACGGTAATCTCTACCGGGTGATGTTAGTTGGAAGATTAGGAAGACCTCATCATATGAACCATTTTCTTTGATTGTATCGATGTACTCTCTTAAACGGTAATAATGATTAATATTACAATTACCGGGTTGTGAATTAAGTAGTAAATCCGATTTAAGATATGTCGCAACTTTACCGGCAAAAATGGTGGAAACTCTATATGGTATATTATCCTTATCTTCAACACATCTAACATGTGGTTTTAGATTGTCACCATATGTCCAACTCTCACCAATAACGACCAATAAACGTTTACTCTCTGTTTTACAATATAATGTGACATTTTTATTGGCACCTTGGCCAACATAGATTTCTTTTGTTTTATTATAATAACATTCTTCATGTAAATTAACTTCGGATAATTCTTCCACTGAAGCAACATATTTTTCTAAACCTAAATGCTCATTTATATTCATATTAAACCATCTTTTACAAATCTATTATACCACAATTCTGCCAGTTTTTCTTGGTTTTCTAATGAGGTGTGAAAACGGTATTTTACATTTTCTTTAACACCATTATAATTCCACGGATTTAAATCAGAATTAAATTCTATCATATTATCACCGAATGTTTCAAACTCATGAGGATATAACATCGGGTTAATGCAATAAAATTTAATACCCTCGTCCATCAACTTTTTCAAACCACCCTGTACTATCCAGCAATCTTGTTGATTTTTCCAATTAACATCATAAAAACGATTAAACCAATCTAAAAGAATTTGTACTTCGTCTTTATTGAAAAGTTTTTCGTGGTGTCCGTCCCAAAATATATTATTTAATGTTTCACTAATCATTTTGGGGTATGTGTTATCAAATAACGTATGTTCCGAACTCTTATCAGGAAACCCTTTATAATTGATGTTCTTTAACAAATCATCGGGTTGGTACATCTTATCTCTGTTTTCAGGTAGATACTTGTTAAAGTAACTATCAACGGTTAAGTCACCTATCGGGAACTCGAATCTGTCGGGGGATGTTAATCCAATAATTACACAATCCGGTTTAGTTCTGATTGCCTCCTCAATTTGTAATCTAATGGTTTGATTTCCACAGGCGGAACGAGCAAACGTAACTACCTCCCAATCCAACTTTCTACCTAAAATTTCGGTAAAATGTTTATTAAAACCATTATCTAAATCATTTACATCGTATGATAATGCGGACATGAAACTGTCACCACAAACAACTAATTTTTTCATATTAATCTATCTGTTTTTTCTTTATTAATTTCCAATGATTTAAATAATTTAATTACTTCATCATTACTAATCATAATATTAAAATTATGTTTTAAAGTTTCTTCCATTTCTTGTGTTACTTGATAACGTTTATCAATATCCCAAGATGATATCTCCATCAAAGTATCGACAATTTTTTCAAATCTCTTAGTAAAGTTTTTTTCATTATCATAACTTTCGTCCCACCATTTATCAAATGTTTTAAAACCAAGTTCTTTTAGTTTTTTCAATGATAATGGATTACCAATTAATACAAATGGTTGTGCACAATATATTGGTTTGTATATCTTTTCAGAATAAAAAATCGACCTATCATCTATGAGTGATTCGGTAACAATATTCAAGAAGGTAACACTATGTGCTTGTTTATTTAAATTTGCCGCCTTATTATTCTCCAAATCACCTTCATCATAAACATAATGTTTTGATGCATCATAATTTAAATAAAATTCCAATAAACGTTTCTTAGAATGTTTATAACTTTCATCTAAATTTGATGTGAGGATGTTAAAGAATTCTAATGGGTATTTGTTATGTGCCGCACCTAACGACTTAATCGATTTATCTATCAATTTATCATTAGTCATAAGTTCAGCAAATAACGCCAACCTATGTGGTTTTGTTACCCTATTAAATGCCAAAAAATGATATGGTTTTTTATTTAATTTGTTTTGTTCAATGAACCAATTAAATGACCCTCTCATTTTATCTTTTGTGTGGTCAGTAATAATATGTCCACCTTCATGGAACCACAAACTGAATTGGAAATAGGAATATGGTAAAATTGTGAAATTATCCTCAATCATTCCCTTTTGAACCAGCTCAGGGAAAATGTCTGTAGTTAGGAAATTTGAAGTAATGACACATAAATTTTCTTTATTGAATTCATATTTCTTAGATAGATTTGACATCCATATAAAGTCGTTATCATTCTGTCCGTAAAAACCTTCGGTTGCTTGTAAAAACACTACCTTAGCCCTACCGTTTTTAACACATTCTACCACCCTTTCATCTAAATCTATCGTGTCATATTTGTAGAATAAATCATTATTATAGAGTACAACAGGATAAATAAATGATTTATCCGTTTCATATATTTCATCCAATGCAAATACTGAGAAATTACCAAATGAATTATCCATTAATCCCTCAAAATTTTGACTATAAAACTTACATAGATATAATCTTAGTTCATTAGAATCAGATGATTGTAGTGTATATGGGAACTTAACACCACTTTCTTTCTCTAATAATGGTTTATTATTAAACTTAGCGGTGTGCCATGGATGAATATCATATTCCGCAACATTTGAGTTGGGGTATAATATTCTACCATCTTCAGTATAAACTAAGATTTCAGAATATGCTATGTTTATTTTAATATCATTTATCATAATTGTATTGTCTTGCAGAAATTATAGAACTCTTCGTATTCAGGGAATGTCTTCACAAAATCGGTCCCTCTTCTTTTATCATGTTCACTAAAGAATTTATAAAAGTCATATCGATTTACCATTTGTTGTTTAGTGTCCTGTGGTGAAATCATCCAATCATATATCCTCTTTATTTTAGGTATTTCCATTTGTGTAAATCCATAACTCACCCCTTCTTTATTTAATCCAACATGAAATACCTCTTCATAACTTGTTGCCAGGTCTGCGTGACTTTTAACAGTTGAAGAGAAATCAAATGGTAACACTTGAACTGTTTGGTGTAATGGATATCTTAGATAAGACGCATCTAAGGAAACCGGTGTTGTCCACGCTCTTTGTGTGGATGCATACTCCCGTTTAAGGTCATAAACACCCGTTATTAACTTACCATAACTTGGAACTGACAATGCATTATAGGTACTCATTATACCAATAGTTACAGTTGGACATTTCATTAGGATTTTGTTTAAGTTATCCCAAAATTTGTTAAACACTAATCCATGTCGTCCATATTCTGCCTGTTCTCCCCAACCATCTACTGATGTGAAGATTACGAAATCTTTCACCCTTTGTTGGTCTTCGATTCTGTTTATCTTTTCTATGAATTTATCAATCAAATTATCAGGAACACCCAAGTTAGAATTGATTGCCAAGTGTAACTCTCTATTTGGATTTGATTGTTCGATGATGTAATCTAACACTCCCCAAGTATCTTTTGATAATAGTGGTTCTCCACCGGTAATTCTAAATGTATCTAAATCTCTATAAAGTTCTGGCCACCATTCCCAAAATGCGTCAACATATGGATTTGGGTCGGTACCTTTAAATGGCATCTTACCCTCTTGTTTAAGGTAATCTAACC